>Ga0247805_1000337_pt1 | contig 25629 bp, 23 predicted proteins | sample UWRJL044104R1_FD_180930 | JGI IMG/M metagenome (GOLD analysis project Ga0247805, IMG submission 180930) | Plant litter microbial communities from Arlington Agricultural Research Station in Wisconsin, United States - UWRJ-L044-104R-1 | ecosystem: Environmental > Terrestrial > Plant litter >... | reverse complement strand
GTATACAAGGATTTGTTCCGAAAAGCTTTTGGAGATGAAACGATTACTCCAGAACGAATTTACAAAAGTATTGCTCAATATGAATATACGCTGATTTCTGCCAACAGTAAATACGATAAAGTAAAACGAAATGAAGGCGAAAAATTCACAGAAAGTGAAAGTCAGGGATATCAAACCTTTCAGCAAAAATGTGTGAGCTGTCATAGCACCGAATTATTTACCGATCAAAGTTTAGAAATATTGGATTTCCAATAAATACTGATACTAATGAAGCAGGACGCGCAAGAGTTACAGGTATTCCAGCTGATTACATGAGTTTTCGTGTTCCATCCTTACGCAATGTGGAATATACCGCACCTTATGGCAGTTTTGGACAGTTTTCTACTCTAAAATCGGTTTTGGATTATTTTGATACTGGAGTTTTGAATGCTGATAATCTGGATCCTGTTTTTAAAAACAACGGAAAAAGAATTCCGCTTTCGGAAGAAGAAAAAAACAATCTCATTTCATTTATGAAAACATTATCGGATCAGCAATTTACCAAACACTAAACTATTTTATATCAAAATAAATCTATTCTCTTAAACGAAAATAACCAATCAATAATTTTTGAAAGCAATACTTAACATAATTCTTTCGATACTTTTATTACTGCCATCTTTTGGCAGCTTTTTCGCTTACAGTTCATTCAAATTAAATCAGGACGAAATTGCAAAAACCATTTGTATCCAAAGAAAAATGGTCAATAACAGTTGTAACGGTCGTTGCGAGCTTCAAAAAAGTTTAAAAAAATACGAAGACAACGAAAAGAAAATGCAAAACAATCTGGATAACAAAGTAGATTTTGTTTTTATTCAGAATACCGTTGTTGCCAACAATTTTAAGTTAATTGAATTCCAATTTATTGGAAAACCTAATTTCTTTGTTTTAGAAAAGAAAGCTATCTCTGTTTCCCTTTCTTCGTTTCGACCTCCATCCTATTTGATATAAGTTTTAATATCGCTGTTCAATTTTTTATTGAACTGTATTTTCTTGGATTCCATCTAAGAAAAGCTTGTTATTTCTAAATTTATATCAACTAAAATGAAAAAAATACTGCTGGCTTTATTTGCAATAAGCCAATTTGTTGTTGCTCAAAACAAAAGCAAACCAGATACCACTAACGTTCATGAACTTCAGGATGTTTTTGTAACTGCTAATCGTACTGCTACTTTACGCAAAGAAACACCAGTTGCCATTAGTAAATTAACCGCTAAAACGATCAACGAAACTAAGGCGAATGCGGCATACGAAATTGTCAATAAAACGCCTGGAGTTTTGATGGTAAATCTAGGAAACGAACAACATTCGATGGCTATTCGTCAACCGATGACTACTAACGCCTATTATTTGTATTTAGAAGACGGTTTGCCTATTCGCCCTATGGGAATCTTCAATCACAATGCTTTATTAGAAATCAATCAGTTTAATCTTCAAAGTATCGAAGTGGTTAAAGGTCCTGTATCTTCTCTTTATGGACCAGAAGCGGTGGGCGGAACTATTAATTTTATTTCGTTAAAACCAAGCATCAATCCCGAATTCAAATTTGGAATTCAGGGAGATCATTTTGGTTTCCGAAGAATCCAGGCTGCTGGTGGAGCTACCATTGGAAAAATTGGTTTTCATATTGCAGGAATTTCCAGTTTACAGGAAAATGGCTGGATGGCAAATTCCGATTACAACAAAGACAATTTGAATGCCCGAATTGACTACAACATCTCTGCTTCTACCCGATTAATCAGCAATACCATGTATGGCAAATATTACTCGCAAATGAGCGGAAGTGTCAACGAAGCCGATTTCAATAATCGAAGCTACAAAAGCACCTCTGACTTTACTTATAGAAAATCTGACGCTTTACGCACCAGATTAACCTTAGAACACGAATGGAACGAAAATGCCAGTAGCTACATTACAGCTTATTTTAGAGACAATAAATTAGGACAAAATCCTTCCTACGGAATTAGATGGAATCCCGCTGTAAATCCAACAACGGCTACCGGCGAAGTAAATTCAAATAACTTTAAAAGCTACGGAGCTATTGGACAACACACCCATAAATTTGATTTCTTAAATACAAAAATTGTAGCCGGAGCACTTTATGATTATTCGCCTGTAACTTATTGGGCGTATCGAACCAATTTAAGAGCCGTTTTAAATCCTGGAACTACTGGTTCGCAAACCGTAGATCATTATGAAGTAATTGAAGAACGTCCTGACTTAAAAATTGCCGATTATACCGCTGACATTTATAATACCGCTGGATATGCACAATTGAGTTTTAATGCTATTGAAAAAGTAGTCGTTTCATTAGGTGGTCGTTATGATAATATGAAAATCAAATACAATAATGCACTCGATCTTTCATCTGGTGATAAAATCTACGACAAAGCTACTTTTAAAGCGGGTGCGAATTACAATCCGTTTGATTTTGCCGGGTTTTATGGCAATTATTCTCAGGGTTTTGCGCCTCCTGGCATTACTTCTATTTTTAGAGCCAAATCAGGAACGGGCGGAACAACTGGAATTCCTGCCGAGTTTTATTATAATTTAAAACCCGCCAGTTTTGAAAATTACGAAATTGGAGGTTGGTTTTCTTTGCTTCAAAATAAACTAAACTTTGACTATGCTTTCTATTATATGGAAGGTAAAAACGAATTATTAAACGTAAAACTGGAAGACAATTCAACCGATTATCGTTCGGCTGGGGAAACACGTCATAAGGGAATTGAGTTTGGAATAAACTACAAACCATCTACCCAAATTCATTTTCGTTTGGGCGGAACTTATGCACAACATACTTTTATCGACTTCAAAGTTTCTGATAAACCTACTGATGCTTTACAAAACTTAGATGGTAAAGAAATGCCCGCTGCACCGAGATGGTCTGGAAATTCAGAGATTTATTATTATCCCAATTGGCTTCCAAATCTTCGAACTTCTGTAGAATGGCAACATGTGGGGAGTTATTATCAGGACCAAATCAACACTGTAAAATACGATGGTTATAATTTGTTCAACGCCAGAATTGGTTACCAATGGAAGGCTTTCGAAATCTACGGAAACATCATCAACATAACGGATAAATTGTATGCTTACAATGTATCCCGAGCCAATACCACAAATGCTCAAGCCACATACACAGCGGCAGCTCCAAGAACATTTGTGTTAGGAATTCAATATAATTTTTCGTTGAAAAACAAATAATAAAATTAGCCACAGATTAAATCTTAAGTTCTCAAAAATGAGCAAGAAAAACATCAAGAAGAAAGATTCCAAGTTTGTCAAGAAAATCAAACAGAATATGTACCAATGGCATCGAACCATTGGAATTATTACCATCATTCCGGTTATTTTTTGGACTTTATCAGGATTAATGCATCCATTTATGGCGCATTTTTTCAAACCTGAAATTGCTAATGAAAAGTTAGAGACTACAACGGTTAATCAAAATCAATTGTCGCTGTCTATTCAGGAAGTTTTAAAGAAAAATGACATTAGGCAATTTAAAAATTTCCGAATCGTTTCTTTTAACGATGCAACATTTTATCAGGTAAAAAACATTGTTGGCGATTTACTGTATTTTGATACTTCAACTGGAAAAGAACTTAAAAACGGAGACAAAATATATGCTGAATGGCTGTCACGCTATTTCTTAGACGACCAAAAAAGCAGCGTAAAAAACAGCGAAATTATCACTGAATTTGATAATCAATACAAATATGTCAATCGGTATTTGCCTGTTTACAAAATAACTTTAGACCGTCCTGATACAATGGAAGTCTATGTCGAAACCTCTTCAGGAAAATTAGCCACTTACAACCCAACATCCAGACAATTTTTCATCTGGTTTTTCGACACATTTCATAACTGGTCTTTTATCGATGCTATCAGCAACAACAGTATTCGCATTATCACCATGATTTTCTTATTGTCGATTATTGGATTTTCGGCCATTAGCGGAATTGTGATTTATGGATTTTTATGGAAACAATTTAAAAAATCTGATAGTTTAGAAGGCAAAAAAGGAATTAGAAAATACCATCGTCAAATAGGAATTTGGATTTCACTTTTTACATTGACGTTTGCATTTAGCGGCGGATATCACGCTACAACCAAATGGGATCCGTACACACTGGACAAAATGGTATACGAACCAACTTTTAAAACTCAGGAAATTGCATTAGCAAATAACAAACTCGATTTAGACTGGAATCGTTTTCAAAATGCCAGCCTTATAACCTTTAATGACAGTATTTATTTCCGTTGCCAATTAGAAGAAAAAACAACTGGAAGGTTTAAAACACCAAAGTCTGATTCGAATTCGAAATGGAATAAAAAAGACAGTCCAAAAACGGAAGTGGTTTATATTAACGCCACAACAAACAAGATTACACCCAATCTTGATTTACAATATGCCGAATTTTTAGCTTATTATTTTACCGATGGAGCTCCAAAAGCGCCTTGCTGCGAAATGATGAATCCTGAAATTCCGAAAGAAGCGGAAGTTTCTTTAGAAAATGTAAAATTATTAGAATCGAAAGTGATTACTAATTTTGAAAGCAGAGAATATGGTTTTGTGAACAAGCGTTTGCCTGTGGTAAAATTAACCTATGATACTCCTGAGAAAACAAGCTTTTTTATAGAAACTGCTACTTCGAGACTGGCTGCAAAAATTAAAAGTTCGGATATGGTGGAAGGATATTCTTTTGCCATTTTACATAAATTTCTATTTATGGACTGGGCTGGAAAAAACATTCGAGACTTAACAATGGTTTTAGCGGCATTAGCTATTTTAATTGTTAGTGTACTAGGATTGATTCTTTTTATAAAGAAGAAGTAAAAAAAATTATGGGTTATGAGTTATCAGTTCTCAACTGGGACTCATAACCCATAACCTTTTAACTCATAACTCATAGTATCTGGCTTCAATTCTCTTGATATCCTTGATTGATTTTCGAGCCCAATCCAATCGCTTTTCTAAAATTTCAGCATCGGTCAATTTCCAGTCAATATCAGAACGTCTCAATCTATTAGTCAAATCCTGAATGATTATGGCTGCCGAAACCGAAATATTCAGACTCTCCGTAAATCCTACCATCGGAATCTTCAGGAAACCATCGGCTTTTTGCATTACTTCTTCTGATAGTCCTTCTTTTTCAGTGCCAAAAAACAAAGCACTGGGTTTTGAAATATCAAAATCTTCTAACACACCATCTTTTTCATGTGGCGTAGTGGCTATAATTTGGTAACCTTGCTCTTTTAACGAAGCAATACATCCTGAAACGGAATCGTGTCTGTTGATATCTACCCATTTTTGAGCTCCCATAGCAATTTGCTTGTCGATTCTTTTTCCAAAACGCTCTTCTATTACATTCAACTCCTGGATTCCAAAAACCTCACAACTCCGCATCACTGCAGAGGTATTGTGCAACTGAAAAACATCTTCTACAGCAACTGTAAAATGTTTTGTTCGGTTTGCTAATACTTCTAAAAAACGTTCTTTGCGGTTATCCGTTAGTATATTTTCAAGGAAATTCAGGTAATCTAAATCAATCATTGTAATCTTTTAATTTTGGGGCAAAAATAGTAAAAAATAAAAAAAAGGATTTTCTTTAACCGCAGATTCTCTTTTTATAGTATAAACCAAACTTTCATTTTCAAAAACTTTTTCCTTATTTTTGATAACCACAACCAAAAATACAATGAAGAAAAAATTAGTTGTTTTAACCGGAGCCGGAATCAGTGCCGAAAGCGGAATCAAAACTTTTCGTGACAGCGATGGATTATGGGAAGGACATGATGTTATGGAAGTGGCTTCTATAGAAGGATGGTATAAAAATCCGGAATTGGTTTTGGACTTTTACAACAAAAGACGCCGCCAACTCAAAGAAGTAAAACCTAATTTAGGACATCGGGAATTAGCCCAACTGCAAATTCATTTTGATGTGCATATTATCACCCAAAATGTAGACGATTTACACGAACGCGCAGGTAGCAAAAAAGTGTTGCACCTGCATGGGGAACTTTTAAAAGTACGAAGTACTAAAAACACTAAATTCGTTGTAGAATGGGATGGTGACTTGAATTTAGGCGACGTTGATAGTCAAAAAAATCAATTACGCCCACATATTGTATGGTTTGGCGAAGCCGTTCCTGCTTTTGAAGAAGCCATTTTCATAACTGAATCGGCTGATTATTTTGCCGTTGTTGGTACTTCATTGCAGGTATATCCTGCAGCTGGTTTACTCGATTTTGTACCTAAAAATACGCCACTTTTTTACATTGATCCTAAACCTATTGATATTCCGAATCTAAAAATTCCAGTGGAAATATTTCCGATGACTGCCACCACAGGAATTCCTCATTTAAAAAATAGATTGTTAGCCGAATTTCAATAAGCTAAAACAACCATACGTTACTAATACTAATTGAGTTTTTACCACAAATTTTCAAATTATTTTTTGAATTAAACATCTTTAAATTTCACTAATTACAATTAAAGTCATTGATTATTTGTGTCATAAGAGAAGGAATTATCGTGCATCCGTGGCAAAAAAAAACAGTCTATAAAACCAATTTTAAAGGACTTTTTTAAAACTCCATCAGTGATAATCTGCTAAAATCAGTTTTATCTGTGTTCCATTTTTTTTATCACTAAAATCAATTCTAAAATAGCCCGAAATTCTTAAAATTCTGTCTATATTTGTGCCTTTCGAAAAAATAACAACACAATGACGACTTTAAACGAATTGAATGCTATTTCTCCAATTGATGGAAGATATAGAAATAAAACACTTTCATTAGCCCCTTTTTTCTCTGAAGAAGCTTTAATCAAGTACCGTGTATTGGTAGAAATTGAATATTTTATTACTTTGTGCGAAGTTCCTTTGCCACAATTAAAAAATGTAAACCCTAATGTATTCGAAAGTTTACGTAACATTTATAAAAATTTCTCTACTGCAGATGCGCTTTGGATCAAAGAGACCGAAAAAGTAACCAATCACGATGTTAAAGCCGTTGAATATTTTATCAAAGATGCTTTTGAAAAATTAGGTTTGTCTGAATACAAAGAATTCATCCACTTTGGGTTGACTTCTCAAGATATCAATAATACCGCTATTCCACTTTCTACAAAAGAAGCTTTTGAGAAAGTATACATGCCTTCTTTAATTACTTTAATTTCAAAATTAAAAGAATTAAGCACAGAATGGGCAGCCGTTCCAATGCTAGCTCGTACGCATGGACAACCTGCTTCTCCTACTCGTTTAGGAAAAGAAATTGCTGTTTTTGTGGAGCGTATCGAAGAGCAAATGCGTTTGTTGTTTAATATTCCGTTTGCAGCTAAATTTGGTGGAGCAACAGGAAATTACAATGCACACCACGTAGCTTATCCACAAATTGACTGGAAACAATTTGGAAACAAATTTGTTCAGGAAAATTTAGGATTACACCATTCTTTCCCAACAACACAAATTGAGCATTACGATCATTTTGCTGCCTTTTTTGACGCATTAAAAAGAATCAACACTATTATCATCGATTTAGATCGTGATATCTGGACGTATGTTTCAATGGAATATTTCAAACAAAAAATCAAAGCAGGAGAAATTGGTTCATCGGCAATGCCACATAAAGTAAATCCTATTGATTTTGAAAACTCTGAAGGAAACTTAGGAATTGCTAATGCAATTTTCGAACACCTTTCTGCCAAATTACCTGTTTCAAGATTGCAACGTGACTTGACTGACAGTACAGTATTGAGAAATATTGGTGTTCCAATAGGGCACACTATTATTGCATTTGAAGCTACTTTAAAAGGATTAAACAAGTTGTTATTAAACGAATCTAAATTCCACGATGATTTAGAAAACAACTGGGCTGTTGTGGCTGAAGCAATTCAAACTATTTTACGTCGTGAAGCTTATCCTAATCCTTATGAAGCTTTGAAAGGTTTAACCAGAACTAACGAAGCGATTACTAAAAAATCGATTCATGAGTTTATAGGTACTTTAGAAGTTTCGGATGCTATTAAAACCGAATTATTACAAATTACACCAAGTAACTTTTTAGGAATCTAATTAGAAAAACATATTTATTTTTGAAAAGCTATCCTAATCGATAGCTTTTTTTATAAAATCATATTAATTATATAATAAAATTGCATAACAAAAGTCGTTTTATTATATTTAGCAGAATTGTAAAAATACCGAATACTATATGAGTACAGTCTCCGCAGTTGCTGAAGCATCACACCATTTAAAACCCTTAATCAGCGATTTAGGATTAATCCTTATGACTGCAGGAATTGCAGTATTGTTGTTTAAGAAAATGAAGCAACCCTTAGTTTTAGGATACTTAATTGCTGGATTTTTAGCTGGAAACCATTTTGATTTTTTCCCTTCTATAAGAGATATGAGAAGCGTTGAAGTCTGGGCTGAAATTGGGGTTATCTTTTTACTTTTTAGTTTAGGTCTTGAATTTAGTTTTAAGAAATTGATGAAGGTAGGCGGAACCTCCTCCATTACTGCTATAACCCAGATAGTATTTATGACGCTCATTGGTTACTATGTTGGCCAATGGATGGGCTGGAACAATATGGATAGTATTTTCCTGGGAGCCACACTTTCTATATCTTCCACAACCATTATCATTCGTGCTTTTGATGAACTGGGAGTTAAAGGAAAAAAATTCGTCGGAATTGTATTTGGTGCTTTGATTGTCGAAGATATTGTTGCCATTTTAATGCTGGTTTTATTGTCAACCATTGCAGTAAGTAATCAGGTTTCTGGAGGCGAATTAATACAATCGGTTCTAAAATTAGTGTTCTTTTTAATCATTTGGTTTTTAGGAGGAATTTTTATTATTCCAACGATTCTTAAAAAAGCAAAAGATCTTTTAACTGACGAAATGCTGCTTATTATTTCGGTAGCACTTTGTTTGATGATGGTTATGTTTGCTGCCAATGTTGGTTTTTCTCCAGCATTAGGTGCGTTTATCATGGGATCTATTATTGCCGAGACTACTCAGGCTGAAAAAATTGAACATTTAATCCAACCTGTTAAAGATTTATTTGGTGCTGTTTTCTTTGTATCTGTCGGGATGTTAATTAATCCTGATACTTTGATTACGTATGCTTTACCTGTTGCTTTGATTACATTAGTTACAGTTTTTGGAAAAGCATTCAGTTCAGCTATGGGCGCTTTAATTTCAGGACAGCCGTTAAAACAATCCGTGCAAACAGGAATGAGTTTGGCTCAAATTGGGGAGTTCTCTTTTATCATTGCCACTTTAGGAATGACGCTAAAAGTAACCAGTGATTTTCTATATCCTATAATTGTTGCAGTATCGGCAATTACCACTTTTACAACTCCTTTTTTAATTAAATATGCCGAACCTTTTTCGGAAATATTGGTACAAAAATTACCCAGAAGATGGGTTAGACGAATTGATCGTTACAGTGCCAATGCACAAGCCATTCACTCTGTGAGCACATGGCAGGTAGTTATAAGAGCTCACATAGTTCAAATTATTCTTCACACTATTATTATTACTTCGATTATATTAATGTCGTCTAAGTTTGTAATGCCTTTAGTTGAAAATTCCCGATTTGGAAATGCTATTGCAGCATTAATCACCATGATTGCTATTTCTCCCTTTTTATGGGCACTTTCATTGCGTAGAGTTGCAATAAAAGAAGTCGATCAGCTATTCGAAGAAAAAAAATACCGTGGTCCTATTTTGATGCTTTTCTTTTTCAGAATGGGATTAGCCGTATTTTACATTGGATTTTTATTAAATATCTTTTTCTCACCAGTTACTGCATTTTTTGCATTGGTATTTGCTATTATCATCTATTTGTTTTTTCCAAAAAAACTACACGAACAATACCACAAAATTGAAAGCCATTTCCTGACGAATCTTAACGATAGAGAGGAAAAGAAAATCGATCGTCGTTTTGCTAATCTTACGCCCTGGGATGGTCACATGACTACTTTTGAAATTTCTAAAGAATCTAATCTGGCAGGGAAAACACTTCGCGAAATTAAGATGAGAGAATTGATAGGTATCAACATCGCTTACATAAAACGTGGAGAACTTGTTATTCAAATTCCAAACAAAACCGAACGTTTGTTTCCAGGTGATGAAATTTGTGTAATTGGTACCGATGCTCAGGTAAAAGAATTCTCTAACTTTTTAACTCAAAATGAGGTTGCTATTCCAAGAAAAGTGACCGAACAAATTATATTACGCCAAATTGAATTGACTAATGAAGAATTTATTGGTGTTACGGTTGGACAATCAAAACTGAGAGAGCGCACGCATGGCTTATTAGTAGGTGTTGAACGAAAAGGACAGCGTATGCTCAACCCAGAATCTAATCTTGTTTTAGAAAAAAATGATTTAATATGGCTCGTAGGTGAGAAAAGATTAATGGAAGAAATTTTTAAAGAATAACATTTCTTTTTTATAACAATTAAAAATGCCTGAACAATTATTTGTTCAGGCATTTTTTTGTTTTTATTCTAAAAATAAAGTCTTTACATGCTCTTTTTCAATTGAATTTTAAGTAAATTTATAATATCAAGATAACAAAACTCTTGCTGTTATCTTAAAAATTTCCTGAAGGAAATTCTATAAGAGCACTAACTAAATACTAATTGTAAAACAATTTAATATGGCATTTATAGACTATTACAAAGTATTAGAAATAGACAAAAAAGCAACGGATGCTGAAATAAAAAAAGCTTATCGAAAATTAGCCCGTAAGTATCATCCTGACATTAATCCGAATGACAAAGATGCTGAAAAAAAGTTCAAAGAAATCAATGAAGCCAATGAAGTATTAGGGAATGCTGAAAAAAGAAAGAAATACGATGCTTATGGCGAAAATTGGCAACATGCAGGCGAATTTGAAAAAGCCAATCAACAACAAAGGTATTACAATAAAAATGCCTCTCAGGAAGATTTCAACTCTTACGGAAGAGACGGTGATGATTATTCTGATTTTTTTGAATCTCTTTTTGGAAACAGCGGGAGAACTCGTGGGAGAAGCCAACAATTTAAAGGAACTGATTTCAATACCGAACTTCAACTGAATTTAGACGAAGTCTACACGACTCAAAAAAAGACCATTAGTGTTAATGGAAAGAGCATTCGATTTACTATTCCTGCTGGTGTAGAAAACGGACAAACCATTAAAATTGCCGGACACGGTGGCGAGGGTATCAGCGGAGGCCCTAAAGGCGATTTATATATTACCTTTTCTATTAAAAACCACCCTGATTTTAAAAGAGATAAAAACAATTTATATAGTACTGTAACTCTCGATTTATACAAAGCAGTATTAGGAGGCGAAATCACAGTAGCTACATTTGATGGAAAAGCAAAACTAAAAATTGCTGCTGGAACTCAAAACGGAACTCAGGTAAAATTAAAAGGAAAAGGGTTTCCTGTTTACAAACACGAAGGCCATTTTGGCGATTTATACATTACTTTTCAAATAGAAATACCAACAAGTTTATCCGAAAAAGAACTTGAATTATTTACTGAACTATCTAAATTAAAAACATTATGAGTACTGAAAATTTCATCCCTATAAACACACTGTGTCAACATTATAAGCTGGAAATAAGTTTTTTTAATACGCTAAATGAAACTGGACTAATCGAAATTCAATTGGTTGACAGCATTCAATATGTACATAAAGAATCTATTTATGAAATAGAAAAAATGGTACGCATGCACAAAGAACTGGACGTAAATATTGAAGGAATTGATATTGTTCTCAATTTACTTCAAAAAATTGATGCTTTGCAAACGGAATTACTAACGGTTAGAAATCGTTTATTACTATATGAAAACTAACTCAATGAGTGTACGGAAGTAGGAAATCAATTATTTTTTATATTTTTAGCACCTTATTAAAAAATAACCAACTAAAAACCTACTTAATGAATCGAATAAAACAATCCTTAATTCTATTATTTTTTCTTTTTTCGTTTATTAAAATTATAGCTGCAAATCCTAATGCCCCTTTTAATTTACGTAGTTTTGACAAACAAAACCCAATAGGAACAAACAACAAAGCTTACTTTGGCTGGCACACCAGCGATAGTGATTCTAATGAAATTCAATCGGCTTATCAAATTATAGTTTCTTCAAGTTTAGCTAATCTTAAAGCTAATAAAAGTGACATATGGAATAGCAACAAAACCAATTCCAGAAAACAAAATTATATTTATCTGGAAGGAGTTACTCTTAAGGCGGCAACTACTTATTACTGGAAAGTTCGTTCTTGGGATAAAGATGGAAATGTCAGCCCATATTCAGAAGCAGCTACTTTTACAACAGGTTTGTTAACCAATACTGATTGGGCAACGGCACAATGGATAAAAAGAGATTCTAAAGACAACGACGATTATACTTATTTTAGAAAAAAGACTAATCTTCCGAACAAAACCATCAAAAAAGCAATCACTTACATCGCTGCTTGTCACAGCTACGAATTGTATATTAATGGAAAATTTGCTGGAAAAGGATTCAATAATCATTATCCACAATACAGTTATTACAACGCCTGGGATATTACAAGTTTATTAAATAAAAATGCTGAAAATACCTTAGCTTGTCTCACGCATTGGTATGGAGGCGGTCAAGGTCGCGCTACAGGAACCCGTGGCATGATTTCAAAAACTATTATCGAATATACTGATGGTTCGAAAACCACTATTGGAACCGATAAAACATGGAAACAAACACAGGCTTCTCAATGGATACAAGGACAACCGCAACGTGGTGGTGAAGGTGTAGGCCGAATCGAATTTGTAGACAGTCGAAAAGCTATTGCTAATTGGAATACAACCCAATTAGACGATTCAAACTGGAACAATGCAACCGAAATTGGTCCTCATCCTACTACTCCCTGGACAGGAACTTTACAATCTGATTTAACAAGGGTTATCGAAAAAGAAATCAAACCAGCAACGATAAAAAATCTAGGAAACGGAAAATATATTATTGATTTAGGCAAAATATATGCAGGTAGTTTTAAAATCAATTTTAACGAACGCATTGCCGGAGATACTATTAAAATGTTAGGTGGTTATGTACTCAATACTGATGGTACTACAGTAAATACAAAATTGAATCAATCTACTAATTTGACTTTTAAATACATCCCAAATGGAAATAATTCCGTTTTCAACCCTCATGTTTATTTTGGGATGCGTTATTTACAAATTGACAATGCTCCAAACGATTTGAATCAAAATAATGTGAGTTTTATTAGTCGTCATTTCGAATTAGATGCTGCTCGATCTTCATTCGAATCCTCAAACGAAATGCTCAACAAAATCTGGGAATTAATGTCGCACACCTTGATTTTAGGTGCACAGGAAGATTTTGTAGATACGCCTACCAGAGAGAAAGGTGCGTTTTTATTAGATAGCTGGTCGCAAGCGGTTCCAGCTATGAGTGTTATGTACGATAGAACAATGAACATGCGTGCGTTGAATCAGTTTATGGAATCTCAGGATCAATATTGGCCTGACGGACGATTGAATGCCGTTTATCCAAATGTAGATGGCGCCAGAGATATTCCTGATTTTACACAATCCTATTTAGTATGGGTTTGGGATTATTACACACAAACAGCCAATATTGAATTTTTAAAATCCAATTATTCGCGTTTGAAAAAAATTGCTGATTACGTTGATACTTATAAAAACAACAGCACTGGATTGATTCACCAACTAAAAGGGGGAAAAGGACCCTATGAATTTGGAATTATCGATTGGCCAGCCCCCATGCGTTACGGTTACGATATGAGTCCGGAATCCAGAACAGTTATTGATGCTTATGCTTATGAAGATTTCAATATTATTTCAAAAATCGCAGCAGTTTTAGGCAATGACGCTGACAAAACACTTTACGCCAACAAAGCCGAAGCCATCAAAAAAGCCATAAATACACATTTAATCAATCAAAATGGGGTTTACATTGACGGAATTACCAATACTCAAAATGTAAGTACACATGTTTCACAACACTCCAATATTCTTCCATATGCACTGAAAATTGTTCCTGAAACCAATAAAAAACAAGTAATTTATGAGATTAAGAAACAAAAAATGAATATTGGAATGGTTTGCCTTCGTTGGTTGCCGGAATCTCTTGGTTTAGCTGATGAAGGAGAACACCTGATTGACTTATACACCAATACTGAGTGGGAAGGCTGGGCAAAAACAATCGCTTTAGGAGGAACTGCCACCTGGGAATCCTGGGATGCCAATACAACCAATCAAAGTATGTCGCATCCTTGGGGAGCAGTAGGATTATTAGGAATGCAAAATTACATTTTAGGAATCACCGCTTTAGCTCCGCAACATGAAAAAATCCAAATAAAACCATTGTGGTTTGGGAACAAACTAACTTCTGCTAAAGGAACTTATGCCACTGATAAAGGAGATATCAAAGTGGATTGGAATTACACTAATGCTAAATATCATCTAAAAATTACTATTCCTAATAACAGTACTGCCAAAGTATATTTGCCAAAATGTGGTAAAACCGGAACTACAATTAAATTAGACAACAAAGAAGTAACCGCTACCGAAGAAGGAAATTATCTTTATATAGATAACGTTGGATCAGGAGAACATCATTTGGAACGATAATTAATTTTCGGGAAATCAAGAATTAAAATCTAAAAACATACAATGAAAATTAAAGCGCTTATTTTATTAGTTTTCTGTTTCAGCAGCATGCAATCACAAGAATTTATTCCTTTATGGCCAAAAGAGAAAATGCCCAATTCTAAAGGGATGAAATTAGAACATATTGAAGAAAGAGAACGTATTACTCAGGTGGCTCAACCGGGAATGTATGCTTTTTTTACTTCAAAAGAAGAAAACACAGGAAGTGCTGTTTTAATTTGTCCACCGGGTGGTTATGCTAAATTGACTTATAATATTGCCGGATTTCAATTTGCTAAATGGCTCAACACACTGGGAATAAATGCTTTTGTATTGATTCATCGATTGCCTACTTCTCCTGATTTGGTCGAAAGAGAAAAAGGACCAATCCAGGATGCACAAAGAGCGATGAAAATCATTCGTTCGAATGCGGCAAAATGGGAAATCAATTCCTCAAAAATTGGTGTAATGGGCGCTTCGGCTGGTGGTCATTTGGCAACTACATTAGGCACACACAGCGAAGATTATTCTTCGATAACAGATAATTTGGATCCATTTTCTTTCCAGCCCAACTTTATGGTTTTGATTTCGCCAGTGATAACTCTGGGGAAATATGCGCATAAGGGAAGTCTGGATAACTTTTTAGGAAAAAATCCAGCACAAAATCAGATAGACTCCTTTTCGAATGAAAACCGGGTTAGCACTACTACTCCACCAGCATTTATTGTTTTAGCACAAAATGATCCTGTTGTCAATCCTATAAATGGTATGTTGTTTTATCAGGCTATGACTGAAAAGAACATCTCCGGAAGCTTGCATATTTTTCCTGAAGGTGGACATTCTATTGCTTTAATGAATAGTCCCAAATCAATTAATTTATGGACTCAAATGTGTCAGGAATGGTTTTATGACTTAAATATATTAGACAAAACCAAAGCTGAAATCACTCCAAACAAAAGCACTATGCTAAAAACCAATCGTTTTTAAATTTCTGTTTCTTAAAAAAAATACCATTCAAAGCACTAATAATCAATGTTTTAATATTAAATATTTAAATTTAAAGAAAATATTTTTCAAATACTTGTATATACAAATAAAAAATGTGTTACATTTGTACCAACAAACAAAAAAGTATTGGAATGAAAATTGAAGATGAAATAAAAAGTACGGTGGAATTAGCACTTTCTAAAAAAATTATTCTCAATATCATGTACACACAGAATATTTTGAATGAAAAATTTAGTGAAGTTTTAAAACCTTATGATTTATCAGGAGAACAATACAATGTGTTACGCATACTTAGAGGTCAAAAAGGAAATCCTGCTAATATGTGTGTAATCCAGGACAGGATGATTGCTAAAACAAGTAACACTACCCGATTAGTTGATAAATTGTTACTAAAGGAACTGGTTACCAGAAATGTTTGCCCTGATAACCGACGAAAAATAGAAGTTCAAATTACCCAAAAAGGATTGAATGTTTTAAGTGAATTAGATCCTAAAATAATTGATCATGAAAATGCGTTAACAAGTAATTTAAACACCGAAGAACTAGAACAATTAAATACATTATTAGAAAAATATCGAAATCAATAAAATACTATCATGAGCACCTTTTTAGAACACCAAAACTGGAGATATGCAACAAAGAAATTTGATGCTACCAAAAAAATATCAAACGAAGATTTAAACCTGTTAAAAGAAGCAATCCGCTTGAGTTCGTCTTCTTATGGATTACAACCTTACAAAGTAATCATAGTGGAGAATCCTGAATTAAGAGCTAAAATTCAACCAGCTGCCTGGGGACAATCACAAATTGTAGAAGCTTCGCACCTTATCATTTTTGCAAATGAAACACAGATTAAAGACGAAAATATCGACAACTTTGTAAATAACATCAGTGTTACACGAAACATTCCATTAGAAGCTTTAGCTGGATATGGCTCTTTTATGAAATCAAAACTTGTAACCTTGTCAGACGAGGATAAAGCGATCTGGACGGCAAAACAGACTTACTTAGCTTTAGGAAATTTATTAAATGCTGCTGCTGAACTAAAAATTGACGTGACGCCTATGGAAGGTTTTGTTCCTGAGCAAATCAACGAAATTCTAGGTTTAGAGAAATTAGGATTGAACACTTCACTTATTGCAACATTAGGTTACAGACACGAAGCAGACGATACTCAGCATTACAAAAAGGTTAGAAAATCAGAAGAAGAATTATTTATCACTCTATAATTATTAATCAAAATCAATTTAAACAAAATGAAAAATTTAAAAACAATTGCAATTGCATTATTCGTAGCGGCAGCTAGTATTTCAGTAAACGCTCAAACTAAAAAAATCGACGTAAAAGCATCTACTATCAAATGGGTAGGTAAAAAAGTAACTGGAGAACACTCTGGAACTGTAAACTTCAAAGACGGAGCTGTAGTTTTAAAAGGGAAAAAATTAGTTGGTGGTACTTTTACTGTTGACATGAATTCATTAACAGCTACTGATTTAACTGGAGAATACCAAGGGAAATTGAATGGTCACTTAAAAGCTGACGATTTCTTTGGAACAGAAAAACACCCAACAGCTACTTTAGTATTCAAAAAAATTGTTGCTAAAACAGCTAGCGTTTATGCCATAACTGCTGATTTAACGATCAAAGGAATTACTAAACCAGTTTCTTTTGACCTTACTGTAAACGCAAACTCTGCAACTACAGCATTTAAAGTTGACAGAACTAAGTATGACATTAAATACAACTCTGGAAACTTCTTCCAAAACTTAGGAGACAAAACTATCAATGACGATTTTGAATTAGCAGTAGCTTTAAAATTCTAATAAGTTATCCTTAATTACTCAAGACAACCCCAACATTTACTTGTTGGGGTTTCTTTTTGGCCAGAACTTCTATTTTTTTCAAATTAAAATGCATTTTTTTTATTTTATAATATTTGAAAATTAAAATTACATTACTATATTTGCAACATGAAAACAATTACAAATAATACTTGGTGGTGGAACAATTTACGTCAATAGTCGTGAACTAAGCTCCTATGGTATTATTATCTATAAATATATAAAGGCTTGTCATCACGACAGGCCTTTTTTTTATGCCAAACGAAGTTCAATCAAATGCATACCAATTTTAAATTTATTCCAATTGAAACAATTTAAACTAAATACAAAATTCAAACAAATACTAGCTGACACGATTACTCCTGTTAGTGTGTATTTTAAAATAAGAGATAAATTTCCAAATAGTCTTTTGCTGGAAAGCAGCGATTATCACGGAAATGACAATAGTTTCTCCTACATCTGTTGCAACCCGATTGCTTCAATTAAAATTGAAAACGAAACAATCTTTAAGCAATTCCCTGACGGAACTACCGAAAACATTGCTATTGATGGGCAAACGAATATTCCAGAAGTAATTCAGCAATTCTCAGGACAATTCAAGTCAGAGAAAAACAATTTTAAATTCATCAATAACGGATTGTTTGGTTACATTTCTTATGATGCCGTTCGTTATTTTGAAAAAGTAACCATCGCTAAAAAAGAAAACAGCAATACCATTCCTGATGTTTATTATGCGGTTTACCAAAACATCATTGCCATCAATCATTTTAAAAATGAGGCTTATATTTTCTGTCACAGTCTTGACGACCGCAACAATATCTCTGAAATTGAGCAATTAATGCAATCCAGAAATATTCCTTCGTATAAATTTTCGAAAGAAGGTCAGGGTTTCTCTAACTTAACGGATGAAGAATTCAAGCACAATGTGGCTTTGGCTAAAAAACATTGTTTCCGTGGAGATGTGTTCCAATTAGTACTTTCTAGACGATTTACTCAAGGTTTTAAAGGAGATGAATTCAATGTTTACAGAGCATTAAGAAGTATCAATCCATCGCCTTACCTTTTCTTTTTTGATTATGGCGATTTCAAAATATTTGGTTCTTCGCCAGAAGCCCAAATTATCGTAAAAGATAGAAAAGCCGAAATTCATCCAATTGCAGGAACTTTTAAAAGAACAGGCGATGATGAAAAAGATGCTATTTTAGCCAAACAATTATCAGAGGATAAAAAAGAAAATAGCGAACACGTTATGTTAGTTGATTTGGCTCGAAATGATCTGAGTCGTCATGGACATAATGTAAACGTAGAACGATACAGAGAAGTTCAATTTTTCTCTCACGTAATCCATTTGGTTTCTAAAGTTACAGGACATTTGCATAATGATGCTACAACGATGCAAGTAGTTGCCGATACTTTCCCGGCAGGAACTTTAAGCGGTGCTCCAAAACACAGAGCGATGCAGTTAATTGAAGATTACGAAAAAACAAATCGTAATTTTTACGGTGGCGCCATTGGTTTTATGGATTTTGAAGGCAATTTCAATCACGCCATTATGATTCGTACTTTCCTTAGCAAAAATCACCAATTGCATTGTCAGGCAGGAGCTGGAATTGTTGCCAGTTCAGATGAAGAAAGCGAAATGCAGGAAGTATATAACAAATTGAGAGCCTTAAATACAGCTTTAGATTTAGCGGAAACTATTTAATCCCCACCCCACCCTCCCCAAAGGGAAGGGAGCCGCACTGAAAGAAAAAAATAAAAAATATTAAAAACCTATATTCCCCCAATAGGTTCTCCCCTCCTTCGGAGGGGTTGGGGGAGGAAAAATGAAAAAAATACTAGTTATAGATAATTACGATAGTTTCACTTACAATCTGGTGCATTATCTGGAAGATTTAAATTGTGAAGTTACCGTTTATAGAAATGATGAATTTGAATTAGACGAAATTGCTCATTTCGACAAAATTCTTCTTTCACCTGGACCTGGAATTCCTGATGAAGCCGGCTTACTAAAACCCGTTATTGCAAAATATGGTGCTACCAAAAGTATTTTTGGAGTTTGCCTTGGTCAGCAAGCCATTGGTGAAGTTTACGGTGGAACACTTTCTAACTTAGATAAAGTCTATCATGGAGTAGCAACAACGGTAAAAACGGTAGTTGACGACGAACTTTTATTCCAGGGATTAGACAAAGAATTTGAAGTAGGTCGTTATCATTCCTGGGTGGTGGATACCACTTTACCAGATGTTTTAGAAGCGACTTCTTTTGACGAAAATGGTCAGGTAATGTCTTTGCGTCACAAAACATTTGATGTTCGCGGAGTGCAATTTCATCCAGAAAGTGTGTTAACTCCTAATGGAAAGAAAATGCTGGAGAACTGGGTGAATTCATAGTATTCAGTTAATAAAAACTTAGAACCTTATCCACTTAGATTCTTAGCAACTTTAAAAAAAATGAAAAATATATTAAATAGATTAATCAATAACGAATTGCTTTCGAAAGAAGAAGCTAAAAACGTTTTGGTTAATATCTCTAACGGAAGTTATAATCCGAGTCAAATTGCAGCTTTTTTAACTGTGTACATGATGCGAAGCATTAGTATCGAAGAATTGGCTGGTTTTAGAGAAGCCCTTCAGGAATTGTGCGTGCGCATTGATTTATCCGATTACAATACCATCGATTTAGTAGGTACTGGAGGAGACGGAAAAGACACTTTCAATATCTCTACTTTAGCTTCATTTATAACGGCTGGAGCAGGAATAAAAGTAACAAAACACGGGAATTATGGTGTTTCTTCTATTACAGGTTCCAGCAATGTAATGGAAAGTTTAGGAATTAAATTCAGTAATGATTCTGATTTCTTAAAAAAATGTGTGGATCAGGCGGGAATTTGTATTCTTCATGCTCCGTTATTCCACCCTGCTATGAAAAACGTGGGACCTATTCGAAAAGAATTAGGTGTAAGAACCATTTTCAATATTTTGGGACCAATGATCAATCCATCATTTCCTAAAAACCAATTGTTAGGTGTTTTTAACCTTGAATTGGCTAGAATGTATGCTTATCTTTATCAAAATACCGATAGTAATTTTACAATTGTACATGCCTTAGATGGATATGATGAAGTATCTTTAACCGGAGCTACAAAAATTATCACACATAGCACAGAAGGAATGCTGAATCCTGAAGATTTTGGTGTTCGATTGATTCAACAAAGCGAAATTGAAGGCGGAAAAACCGTTGAAGAATCTGCTCAAATGTTCTTGAATATTATTTCTGGAAAAGGTACTGAAGCTCAAAACAATGTAGTTTGTGCCAATGCCGCTATGGCAATTGCTACCGTTACAGGATGCACGCCATTAGAAGGATTTGAACAAGCCAAAGAAAGTTTATTCTCTGGAAAAGGATTAGTAGCTTTGAAAAAATTACAGGAATTGAGTCTTTAACATCAAAAACTAAGTACCTCAGTATCTTAGAAACTTAGCATCTTAAAAAAATGAACATATTAGATAGAATCATAGTTGACAAAAAAAGAGAAGTCATTCTTAAAAAATCAATCATTCCGGTTTCCCAATTGGAAGCATCAGTTTTCTTTGAAAAAAAGACTATTTCTTTAAGCAATAATTTAAGAAACAGTAACTCGGGAATTATTGCTGAGCACAAACGTCGTTCGCCTTCTAAAGCTGAAATCAATTATGGCTTTACGGTAGAAGAAGTTGTAAAAGGATATGAAAGTGCTGGTGCTTGCGGAATTTCGGTGCTAACAGACGGAAAGTATTTTGGTGGTTCTCTGGACGATTTATTATTGGCTAGAGCTTCGGTAAACATTCCGCTATTGCGAAAAGAATTTATCGTTGACGAATACCAAATTCTTGAAGCTAAAGCGCACGGGGCCGATTTGATTTTGCTAATCGCTGCAGTTTTAACCCGCGAAGAAATCAAATCGTTGTCTGAATTTGCAAAAAACCTTGGATTAGAAGTTTTATTAGAAGTTCACAATCAGGAAGAATTAGAAAAATCAATCATGCCAACACTAGACATGATTGGTGTAAACAATAGAAATTTAAAAACTTTCGAAGTAAGTCTGGATTTCAGTAAACAATTAGCTGACCAAATCCCAGATGAATTTGTAAAAGTTTCTGAAAGCGGAATCAGCTCAGTTGAAGCCATCAACGAATTGAAACCTTACGGCTACAAAGGATTCTTAATTGGGGAAAACTTCATGAAAACGGACAATGCTGGAAAAGCAGCAACGGAGTTTATTGAAAAGCTGTAATCCCCCTAACCCCCGAAGGGGAATTATTAACTGTTGAAAATAAAATGGAAAACACCGACAAATATAACACAACGACTCCCTTCTCTTCGGGGAGGGCTGGGGTGGGGATTAAAATCTGTGGTATGAAATATCCCGATAATATTCTCGAAGTAGGATCGCTCCTACCCGATTATATGGGATTTATATTTTGGAAAAAATCGACTCGCTATTTTGATGGTGTGATTCCTACTTTGCCTCAATCTATTAAAAAAGTTGGGGTTTTTGTGAATGAAACTGTCGAAAATATTATCGCTAAAGTACAAAAACACGATTTGCAGGCCGTACAATTACACGGAAAAGAATCTGTAGAATTTTGTTTAAATTTGAAAACTGAATTTCAGAATCTCAAACGAGTTGATATCGAAATTATAAAAGTATTTTCGGTTGCTGATGATTTTGATTTTTCAGTTTTAGAACCATTTGAAAATGTGTGTGATTATTTTCTTTTTGATACCAAAGGAAAATTACCAGGAGGAAACGGAACCACATTTGACTGGAAAGTTTTAGAAAATTATCCATCAAGCAAACCGTTTTTCTTAAGTGGCGGAATAGGAATTGATGAAATGGCTGCTGTTAATGAAATAATAAAAACTAATTTGCCCGTTTATGCTATTGATGTAAACAGTAAATTTGAAATAGAACCAGGATTAAAAAACGTACAATTATGTAAGGATGCGCTACAACGCATTGTTACCAATTAAAACATATAAGATGTCATACAACGTTGATGAAAAAGGCTATTATGGCCAATTTGGAGGAGCTTACATTCCTGAAATGTTATATCCTAATGTAGAAGAATTACGCCAACAATACCTAAAAATTATAGCTGAACCAGAATTTAAAGCTGAGTTTGACCAATTATTAAAGGATTATGTAGGTCGTCCTAGCCCGTTGTATTTTGCTAAAAGACTTTCTGAAAAACACAACACTAAAATCTATCTGAAAAGAGAAGATTTAAATCATACTGGAGCGCACAAAATCAACAATACTATTGGACAAATTTTAGTGGCTAAAAAACTAGGTAAAAAACGTATTATTGCTGAAACTGGTGCGGGTCAACATGGTGTGGCTACAGCAACTGTTTGTGCTTTAATGGGTCTGGAATGTATTGTGTACATGGGTGAAATTGACATTGCCCGTCAGGCGCCAAACGTAGCCAGAATGAAAATGTTAGGAGCCACCGTTCGTCCTGCCCTGTCTGGTTCAAGAACTCTAAAAGACGCTACTAACGAAGCTATTCGCGACTGGATTAACAATCCGGTTGATACGCATTATATCATTGGTTCTGCTATTGGACCACATCCTTATCCAGATATGGTAACTCGTTTTCAAAGTGTTATTTCTGAGGAAATCAAATGGCAATTAAAAGAAAAAGAAGGACGTGAAAATCCTGATTATGTAATTGCTTGTATTGGTGGAGGAAGTAATGCTGCCGGTACGTATTACCACTTTTTACACGAACCAGAAGTAGGCATCATTGCCGTTGAAGCTGCTGGAAAAGGTGTAAATTCCGGACATAGTGCTGCCACGAGTAAATTAGGAAAAGTAGGTATTATTCACGGTTGTAAAACTCTATTGATGCAAACACCAGATGGACAAATCACCGAGCCTTATTCTATTTCTGCTGGTTTGGATTATCCTGGAGTTGGACCTATGCACGCACATTTAGCTGAAACTGGTCGCGCCGAGTTTTTCTCTGTTACCGATGATGACGCTATGGATGCCGGACTTGAATTGTGTAAACTAGAAGGAATTATTCCTGCTATCGAATCTTCGCACGCTTTGGCAGTGTTGAATGATAAAAAATTCAAACCCGAAGATGTAGTTGTTATTTGCCTTTCAGGTCGTGGCGACAAAGATTTAAGCAATTATATCGAGCATTTTAAAATTTAACAGGGCGTTACCCCGTAGAAAAAACGGGGTCGGGCTGTACGTTCCCGCTTCCCGATGAAAAATCGGGAGAGCTCCACTACCATCCCTAACGCAAAACAATAAAGAACGTTCAATTTTCAAACCAGAACAAATGGAAAAATTATTCGCTTACGGAACTTTAAAAGACAAAGACATTCAGGAAAATATTTTTGGACGCTCTCTAAAAGGAGTTCCAGACAGATTGATAGGTTTTGTAATTAACTATATCGAAATTGAAGAAGAATTTGGAATAGAAAAATATCCAATAATCGTGGCTACCGAAAATCCAGACGATATTGTTACCGGATTAGTATATGATATCACTGAAGAAGACGTACACCTTGCTGACACCTACGAAGGTTTGCATTACAAACGCATAGAAGTAACCTTAGAATCCCTTCAAACGGCCTGGGCGTATATTGTTACCAATTAAAAAACCAAGAGCATTAACTTTTAAAGTTAACGTTTAAAGTTAACGTTTAAAGTTAACGTTTAAAATAATTTTACCATTAAGAATTTAAGGGAATTTAGACTTATCTTAATTCCTTAATGGTTTAGCAAAAACAACCTTAAAATTGATTATTCAATTTAAGGTAAAATCTAAACTATACAATGAACAGAATCGAACAAAAATTACAAGAAGACAAAAAGATACTTTCCATCTACTTTTCGGCGGGATATCCTAACTTAAAAGATACGGTACAAATTATTCAGGACTTAGAAAAGAACGGAATAGATATGATCGAAATTGGTTTGCCATTTAGCGATCCATTAGCCGATGGTCCTATTATCCAGGCCAGTTCTACAACTGCTTTACACAACGGAATTACCAGTCAAATTTTGTTTGACCAATTGGCCGACATTCGTAAAACGGTTTCTATTCCACTGGTTATTATGGGATATTTTAACCCAATGTTGCAATATGGCGTAGAGGCTTTTTGTAAAAAATGTGCCGAAATAGGAATTGATGGTTTAATCATTCCTGATTTACCAGTAGATGTTTATGCTGACGAATACAAAGCTACTTTTGAAAAATACGGATTGATTAATATCTTTTTAATTACACCACAAACTTCTGAAGAACGCATTCGTTTTATAGACAGTGTTTCCAGCGGATTTATCTATATGGTAAGCTCAGCAAGTGTTACGGGATCTTCAGCTGGTTTTGGAAGCACACAAGAAGGTTATTTCAAACGCATTGCCGACATGAAACTGAAAAACCCACAAGTTATTGGTTTTGGAATCAATAATGCCGAAACCTTTAATCAGGCCACTCAATATGCTAAAGGTGCTATTATTGGTAGTGCGTTTATCACGCACTTAAAAGAAAATGGAAGTAGTAAAATTGCTGATTTTGTAAAAGCAATTCGATAGATTTTATTTCTTATAAATTTATTTACCGCAAATTCGCAGATTAAAATTTTGTGAATTTGCGGTATTTTTTTGTTTTTGAAGCGTAGTATTTTAAAAAAAATAAGATTATTTTTATATATTTGATAAATAATAAAGTCTGGTTGCCATGAGTAGTATATACAAGTTGGGCATAATACAAAACAAACTATGGGAATACAAAATCTTTGGAACGAATATGAACTTTATTTCCATTATGAATTTATAAACAAACCTGAATTTTCTGAAAGCAAAAGGGAGTTATTGCAAAAGGATTTGGGATGTTATTTCATAAATAAAGATTTTACAATTTATCAAGATAAAGCATTTCCTCTTGATGAAATTAACGAAACCGATTCTAATAAAAATTTCGGTACATTTATTTGTATACTTTATAATTTACCAAACATAAAGGTTCGAGATTTCTTGC
>Ga0247805_1000336_pt1 | contig 25658 bp, 25 predicted proteins | sample UWRJL044104R1_FD_180930 | JGI IMG/M metagenome (GOLD analysis project Ga0247805, IMG submission 180930) | Plant litter microbial communities from Arlington Agricultural Research Station in Wisconsin, United States - UWRJ-L044-104R-1 | ecosystem: Environmental > Terrestrial > Plant litter >... | reverse complement strand
CCGGGAGATTCGGCTGTCAAAAACCTCTCCGGTGGTGAGAAGCGCCGCGTTGCGCTGACCAAGCTCCTGCTGCAGAAGCCCGACCTGCTCCTCCTCGATGAGCCCACTAACCACCTCGACGCCGAGAGTGTTCTCTGGCTCGAGCAGCACCTGTCCAAGTACCCCGGCGCAGTGCTCGCCGTCACTCACGACAGGTACTTCCTCGACCACGTCGCCGAATGGATCGCCGAAGTCGACCGCGGACACCTCTATCCCTACGAGGGCAACTACTCGACCTACCTCGAGAAGAAGGCAGCCCGCCTCGAAGTGCAGGGCAAAAAGGACGCCAAGCTCGCCAAGCGCCTCAGCTCGGAACTCGAGTGGGTGCGCAGCAACGCCAAGGGCCGCCAGGTCAAGTCGAAGGCGCGTCTTGCGCGCTACGAGGAGATGGCGAACGAGGCCGAGAAGACTCGCGTTTTGGACTTCGAGGAGCTCGTGATCCCCGTCGGACCGCGACTCGGCGCGCAGGTGCTCGAGGCCAAGAAGCTCAAGAAGGGCTTTGGCGAGCGTGTGCTCATCAACGACCTCAACTTCACGCTTCCGCGTAACGGCATCGTCGGCATCATCGGCCCGAACGGTGTCGGAAAGACGACCCTGTTCAAGACGATCACCGGCATCGAGCCGATGGACTCCGGCGAGCTCAAGATCGGTGAGACCGTCGACATTTCCTACGTCGACCAGGACCGCGGTGGCATCGACCCGAACAAGACGCTCTGGGAGGTCGTCTCCGACGGCCAGGACTTCATCCAGGTCGGCCGCACCGAGATCCCTTCGCGCGGCTACGTCTCGCAGTTCGGTTTCAAGGGCCCCGACCAGCAGAAGAAGGCCGGTGTGCTCTCCGGTGGTGAGCGCAACCGCCTGAACCTCGCGCTCACGCTCAAGCAGGGTGGAAACCTCCTCCTGCTTGACGAACCGACTAACGACCTCGACGTCGAAACCCTTGGTTCGCTCGAGAACGCGCTGCTCGAGTTTCCCGGTTGTGCTGTGGTCATCACTCACGACCGGTGGTTCCTCGACCGCATCGCGACCCACATCCTCGCCTATGAGGGCACGGAAGAAGACCCGGCCAACTGGTACTGGTTCGAGGGCAACTTCGAGTCGTACGAGGAGAACAAGATCGAGCGCCTCGGAGCTGACGCTGCCAAGCCGGGCCGTGCCACCTACCGCAAGCTGACGCGCGACTAATTATGACTCGCCTACACATCCAGATCCCGCTGCGCTGGAGCGACTTCGACGCGTATGCGCACGTCAATAACGCCGAGATGCTGCGCCTCCTTGAGGAGGCGCGCATCCAGGCGTTTTGGCGGCCGGACGAGGGTGTCGAGTCGGTGTCAGACATCGCGATCCTCGACGCGCGTCCTGGCGCTGAGATGATCAGCCTCATTGCGCGCCAGGAGATCGAGTACCTCGCGCCGATTCCGTACATGCGCGCCCCGATCGACATCGAGATGTGGATCGGCCGCATCGGCGGCGCGAGCCTCGAGATCTGTTACGAGCTCTACTCGCCGATCGGTGTAAGCCCGCGCACCCTGTTCACAAAGGCCGCGACGACACTCGTGATGGTGACCGCAGCCACGGGCAAGCCGCAGCGAATTACGGACGACCTGCGCGAGGCGTGGGCACCGTACGTCGAGGAGCCGGTGAGCTTCACAAAGCGCGGCTAGCGGGTTGCCGGGCGGGGCTGCCTGAGTTTCGCGAGGTAGTAGCGACTCGGCCACTCCCGCAGTGACCGTGGCGCGACTCGTGCCACGAAGCGGGCGACGCCCCACGCGGCGGCGGCGCGGCGCGGCCGGTTCGGCAGGCGGAACTCGTCGCGCAGCTCGGGGCTCAGCAGCGACCCCGTGAGCAGCGCAACGAGGGGCAGGGCGACGCGGCCCCACCACGGGATGGTCACGGGGTGAAAGAGGTCGTGCGCGACCTGCCGCGCCTCATCTGTGACGACGAGGGATGCCGCGTAGTCGGCGAAGTAGGCGTCGAAGGCCGCGCGGCTCGTCGGCCAGTCGGTTGCCGGAACCTGCAGGCTCGTCGCGAGCGGTGCGTACTCGGCGAGCACGGCATCGGCGAGCTCGTCGGTCACCGCACCGTAGAGCCGCTCGTGCACTCGGATGGCCGTGTCGTACAGGGTTGCAGCAACCCAGAGTTGGTGCGTTGCATCCATCGCGCCTGAAATGCCGGTGTGCGCGCGATTGACGTAGCCGGCGACGCGCGTGCCTTCCTCGGGTGTGCCAAGGATCACCGCATAGACGAAGGTCAGCGTGTTGCGCAGGCGCTCAAGCGGACGGTGCTTGAAGTCACTGTGCTGGGCAACCCCGGTGCCAACGACCGGGTCGGCCACCTGCAGCAGGATCGCCGCCGCCCCGCCTGCGATGAGTGCACCGTTGCGGGCGAAACGCTCGACGCGGTCGGTTGTCACGCGGCTGGGGGCGCCGCGGGCACCCGCACCATTCCTTCTTGCGCGACCGAGGCGAGCAGCCGGCCGTTGCGCGAGAAGATGCGGCCGAGCGAGAGTCCGCGCCCACCGATCGCTGTCGGGGATTCCTGCACGTAGAGCAACCACTCGTCGACCCGCCCGAAGCGGTGGAACCACATGGCGTGGTCGAGCGAGGCTGCTTTGAGGCCGGGGGTTGCCCAGGCGATTCCGTGACCGCGCAGGATCGGCTCGAGAATCGAGTAGTCGCTCGCGTAGGCGAGGGCCGCGCGGTGCAGGTTGGGGTCGTCGGGCAGCGGGCTCTTGGCCTTGAGCCACACCGCCTGGTGAGCGACGTGCGCACCCTCGACGGTGAAGTAGATCGACGAGGGAACGTGCCGCATGTCGAACGCGCGACCGGTCGCCCAGTTTGACGCGACCGGGTGATCGATTCCGGCAAGAACCTCTGCGGCGCTCGGCAGGGTCTCCGGGTCGGGCAGGTCGGCGGGCATCTCGACCTGGTGGTCGAGTCCCTCATCGGAATCCTGGAACGAGGCGATGAGCGACAGGATCGGCACACCGTTTTGGTAAGCCTGCGTGCGGCGCGTTGAGAACGATCGTCCGTCGTGGATGCGGTCTACCGAGAAGGTGATGGGTAGGTTGACGTCGCCCGGACGCAGGAAATACCCGTGCATCGAATGGATGAACCGGTCTTCGGCGATTGTGCGCATGGCCGCCGTGAGTGACTGGGCGAGCACCTGCCCGCCGAACACACGACCCATCGGCTGCCACTGGCTCGGGCCGGTAAAGATGTCTTCGCTCGTGCGGGCACCGGTGTCGGTCAGGTCGAGGGCGGCGAGGAGTCCGCTGACAGGGTCGGTCATGCACTGTAGTTTAGAACCCGTAATGAGCGACGTATTCACTCTTCAAGACTCCCTGGCCCTCAGCGACCTCACGACCTACCTCGGTCGTGCTGCGCGTGTCGAGGACGGTTCCGTGCGCCTCATTGCCAACGGCAGTGTTCTCGCTGTCTACGTCGCGGTTCTCTACCCGGCGGGGCTTCTCGACGAGAGCCCGACGGTTCTCGGGTTGCGTACCTTCGCCCTGCCGAATCTCGACACCTTCGACGTGGTTGTGCCCGTCGCATCCATGCTGTCCCGGCTGGAACGGGCAGGCAATGACACGAGGGATGTCGCGGCAACAGTGCGCGTCTCGATTCCCATGCAGGTAAACAGCGTGACCTGGGCAGCGATCTCACCGCCGCGCGGTGGCTGGACGCCGCTGCCGACCGCAACGGGTGCGGCGCTTGAGGCAGTTGCCCACGCCGGCATCGACGAGGTTGCGACGGCCGTGCCCACGGGCACGGGGGAGCAGATTGTGCACAAGGTGCGTTCAGAGGTCTGGGGTCGGCCCATTGCCGGGCTCGAGCACGTTCCGGCGGGCGCGGCCTTTGCGGCGCTGAGCCTGGGCTTTCTCGGCGAGGATGCTCCCGTCACCATTTTCGAAACCGGTCCGTGGACCCGCGTAACAACCAAGCGAGGTCACGTTCTTATTAAGCGTCGCGCCTGGTCTATCGCCCGCTAGCGCCGTGAATTTGGGCAGGCCGTTCAACGGCCTCTGGTTCGCCACGGGCGCGGCCAACCTCGGCGACGGGGTTGTGCTGTTCGCGCTGCCGTTGCTCGCGCTCGCCTCGGGCGCCTCGCACGGCCTCGTTGCTGTTGTGACGTTGCTCGCGACCCTCGCCTGGCCGTTCTTTGGAATTCATGGCGGGTGGCTGGTTGACCGGCTGAGCGCACGTCGGGTGTTGTTCTGGGCGAACCTGATTCGCGGTCTGTACCTCATCTGCCTCGCGATCGCCGTGCTGCTCGGGGCGCTGAGTTTCTGGATCATCGCCGTCGCGGCCGTGCTCTACGGCATCGCCGAGGTGCTCGTTGACACGTCGCTCGTGTCGGCTGTGCCGAGCACCGTCAAGTCGGAACAGCGTGGGCGAGCCAACTCACGCGTCGAGGCGACGATCACCGTGGCCAACGAATTCGCCGGTGCGCCGCTCTCGGGCGCGCTGTTGTCGCTTGGCCATGTCTTCGCGGTGGCTGGTGGCGGTTTCCTCTACCTGCTCGCGCTCATCGGTGTTGGCTTTGTGCGCCGTGTCTCCGAGCCGCCCCACGTCGAGGACCCGGATCATCGCATTCGCGCCGGAATGAGCTTCGTCTGGGCTAACCCCGTGCTGCGCGGGCTGACTCTGCTCAACGGGGTGATGAATCTCGTCTGGGGAATGTTCACGGCGGTCATTGTGCTCTACGTCGTCGCACCGGGGCCGCTCGGCCAGAACGCGTTTACCTACGGACTGCTCGCCACGGGAATGGCGGTCGGTGGGCTCGGGGCGTCCCTGCTCTACGGTGTGCTGCGCGCCCGCGTGAGCGTCACGATCCTGTTGTTCGTCGACACGCTCGGCACACTCGTGCTTGTGCTGGCCCCGGCGCTGGGCGGCAGCTATTGGGTGCTTATGGCGAGTGGCTTCACAGCGGCCGCCGCGAGCAGCATCTGGCGCATTGCGATGTCGGGCATTCGCCAGCACCTTGTGCCCGAGTACCTCCTCGGTCGCGCCTACTCCGCCTCGCGCGTCATCAGCTGGGGCGCCCTCCCGGTGGGCGCGGGCCTCGCCGCCGTGCTCGTTGAGGTCGGCGGGCTGCCGACCGTGTTCTACGTCGCAACCGGCATAGCGGTGGTCGCGGTGCTCGCGTTTGTGGGTGTTGCGCTGCGACATCCACTCGGCAATTCCGACGGCGCTGACCGAAAGTAAAACGCCCGCACACTCGAGGAGTGCGCGGGCGTTCTGCTCAGCGGGTACTACAGGGTCGAGCTCAGGCTGGCGAAGAGAATGACGATCAGCACAATGACGACGATGAACGTGACGACCATGTAGCCGATCGCGATCCACATCGTCGCGATGCCCTTGCCGGTGCGGCGGCGCATAACAACGCCGCGACCGATGAGGTACACGAGTGCGGAGAGGAACGCCCAGGCCCAGTGGAACGGCTGCGGAACTCCCGCTGCCTTGAGCGTCTTGTGGTCGAAGTAGGCGAGAACAACCCAGGCAGCGTAGGTCACAAAGCCGAGAAGGTTGGAGATGAGCTCGAGCGGGTTGACGCTTGACGAGCCGTAGACGGCCGCATCGAGCGACGCGGGGTTAAACGCGAGGAAGATGCTGAGGAACGAGATGACGAGCAGCCCGATCTGCGCGTAGATGAACGGGTTGTACACGGCGACACCCTCGGGCGCCTTGAGCGCGAAGCCACCGGCCTGTGCTGCGGCCAGCGGGTCGTGGTAGTTCTCGGTCCACTGCGTGCCATCCCACCAGCGGCTGCGCGGGGTTCCTGCGGGGTCCGGGTACCAACCTGCGGGGGTGACGGGGGTGCTGGGGATTGTCATGCGCTCTCTTTCGTAGCCGTGAGTCGTTGAGCAAATCTTACGGGCACTCAGGAGACGTCGCGTATGGGTAGCTCTACCCGCGCGAAATGCTAGCTACGAAGGGCTGCAACCGCCCGACCCGCGGCGCGCCCCGAGAACAGGCAGCCGCCCAAAAAGGTTCCCTCGAGTGAGCGGTAGCCGTGCACGCCACCGCCGCCGAATCCGCTGACCTCGCCGGCTGCGTAGAGCCCGGGGATGGGATTTCCGGCAGCGGAGAGCGCCTGGCCGTCAAGGTTTGTCTCGATGCCGCCGAGGGTTTTGCGCGTCACAATGTGCAGCTTCACAGCAATAAGTGGACCCTTGGATGCGTCGAGCAGCTTGTGTGGCTTAGCCACCCGAATGAGTTTGTCACCCAGATAATTGCGAGCCTGACGCAGCGCGGTGATCTGGCCGTCGCGGGAGAAATCGTTGTCGAGCTGCAGGTCGCGATCGTCGATCTCACGCCTGACGCGGGAAAGGTCGAGCACACCGTCATCGATTTTCGCGAGCAACTCGTCGAGGGTGTCGGCGATAAAGAAGTCTTCGCCGTGCTCCTTAAACGCTTCGACCGGGCCGGTTGCACCCTTGCCGAGGCGCTGCTTGAGCAGCTCGCGCACACTTTTGCCGGTGAGGTCGGGGTTCTGCTCGCTACCGGAGAGGGCGAACTCCTTCTCGATGATCGCCTGGGTGAGGATGAACCACGAGTGGTCGTGCCCGGTCGAGCGAAGGTGCTCGAGAGTGCCGAGAGTGTCGAACCCCGGGTACAGGGGGCCGGGCAGGCGCTTGCCCGTTGCATCCAACCACAGGCTTGACGGGCCGGGAAGAATGCGGATGCCGTGGCGCTCCCAGACCGGAGCGAAGTTGGTGATGCCCTCGACGTAGTGCCACATGCGGTCACCGTTGATGAGGTTGGCGCCGGCGCCCTCACTGATCGCGAGCATTCGACCGTCAACGTGCGCGGGAACGCCGCTCAACATGTGCTCGGGCGCCGCTCCCATGGGCTTCGGCCAGTACTGGCGCACGAGCTCGTGATTGCCGCCGATGCCGCCGCTTGTGACGATCGTTGCCGTCGCGCGCAGCTCGAACTCCCCGGTGACCGTGCGGTTCGTCGGCTCGCCACGACCCGCGTCGTCGGGCGCGAGCACCGAGCCGCGTGCACCAACGACGACTCCGTTCTCGGTGATGAGTTCGTCGACCCGATGCCTCAGCGACAACGTCACGAGCCCCTTCTCGACTCCGTCGCGCACGATCTTCTCGAACGGCGCGACAACCCCCGGGCCGGTGCCCCAGGTGATATGGAAGCGCGGAACCGAGTTGCCGCCTCGCTCAGCCCAGCCGACGACCGGGAAAAAGCTCACACCGCGCTCGCGCAGCCACTCGCGTTTTTCGGTAGCGGCGAACTTCAGGTATGCCTCGGCCCACTGGCGCGGCCAGTTGTCTTCATCGCGATCGAAGCCGGCCGTTGCAAACCAGTCGGAGCGCGCGAGTTCGTAGGAGTCCTTGATGCCCATGCGCCGCTGCTCGGGGGAGTCGATGAGAAAGAGTCCGCCGAACGACCACCACGCCTGACCGCCGAGGGTGGTCTCCTGCTCGAGCACCGTGACCGTCTTGCCCGCGGCAACGAGCTCGGCGGTGGCGACGAGACCGGCGAGGCCGGCGCCGATGACAATCGCGTGGGCAGATTCGGGCATCCGGAACTCCTTCGTTGGGGTTGCTCCGATGTTAGTGGGTCAGGTGTCCCAGTCGGCTAGTTATGGGTGAACGGCCTAGACACGTGTGAACGTCATGGTCCAGTTGTGCCGCCAGGTCGTGCCGTCGTCGAACGAAAACGACTGCTGCCAGACGGGGCTCTCCGGGTTATCGGTGAGCCACTCGAATCGCACACGGGCGGGTCTGCCGCCGAGCACGTCTGTCGACTCGAAGATGGCGTGGCCGTCGACGAAGACGCCCTCGACCGGGGTATCGAGGATTCCGGGGTTGCCCGTCGCGCTCCAGTAAATGCGCCAGCGGTCGGACGACGGGTCGAACAACCGCAGCGTGAACCCCTCAAACCCCGCCTGCTCGGGAGAGTCGGCAACGTACATGCGGTCGATGTGGCCCCAGCCGTCGAGGATCGGCGCCACCACGCTGCGTGCGTCGAACTCGACCCACTCGGTGCAGTCGTCGTCGAGAGTGTCGCGAAGCTTGCGGTTGTGAACCGCCCACGTGCCATATACGAACTCAAAGTCTGTCTTCATGGCTGCACGGTAGCGCGGGCTACCGACTTCGCTGTCTGGGAGGCAGCGCGCCCGCCGTTTAGGATGGGGAGCGAAGGTGGTGGCTGTGAGCAGATCGGGCGCGATAGCGGCGGGCACTCTCATTGGCGACCGATACGCGATCGAGTCTGAGCTAGGCCGAGGCGGACTGGCAACCGTCTACCGTGCGCGAGACACCGCCCTCGGGCGCACCGTTGCACTCAAGATCATCGCCGAGGACGGCGCGGATTCGACGACACTCGAGCGCAGCCGTTCCGAGATCGAACTTCTCGCTTCTCTCAGTCATCACGCGCTCGTCACTCTCTTCGACGCGGGTGACCTCGACGGCAACACGGTTCTTGTTATGGAACTCGTCGACGGGCCCGACCTCGGCGCCCGCCTGGCGCGTGGCCCCATCGCGCCCGCGGATGTTGTGCGAATGTCTATCGATCTTGCCGAGGCACTGCACACCGTTCACGAGCGCGGAATCGTTCATCGCGACATCAAGCCCGGCAATGTGCTTCTCGCGCCCTCCAGCCTCCCGAGCGTCGAGTTCGTCGCCAAGCTTGCGGACTTTGGCATCGCCTACCTCATCGATTCGACGCGGATCACGGCGACGGGCACCCTGATCGGCACCGCCGCCTACCTGAGCCCCGAGCAGGCGCGCGGTGCGGCACCCGGCCCGGCTTCCGACATCTACTCGCTCGGCCTTGTGCTGCTCGAATCGCTCACCGGCACGCGAGAGTTCACCGGGTCGCTCGTCGAAACTGTCGCAGCACGGCTGTCGCGGGATCCGAGCATTCCGGCCGAGATCGACGACGAGTGGCGCGCGCTCATCTCTGCAATGACGGCGCAGGATGCCGCCGACCGCCCCAGCGCTCTCGAGGTCGCACTCGCGGCGCGCGGCATCGAAGCCAGCCAGCACATTGCGACGGCGCCGACAGTTGCATTCGATGCGCCGACTCTTGCGTTGGATGCGCCTGCCGTTCAGCTTGCCGCGACCCGCCTCCTCGAACCGGCCGCGACGGAACGCATCGCCCCAGCCGCCCCGCGCGCGAGTGTCACACCCAAAAAACGCTGGCCGTTCGTCGTCGCGGCTGTTCTCGCCACCGCGATCCTTGTGACCGCTTTGGTGTCGACACTCGGAAACAACTCGACGTCGGAGTCCACGCCCACTCCCGCGCCAACGCTGCCAGCGCTCGACGACCCGCTGGGTGCGCACCTCGACGAGCTCCTCGAGGCGGTGAGTCCGTGATCCGCTGGGCAGTTCTTCTCGTCGCCTCGACGCTTCTCCTCGCCGGTTGCGCGAGCGCCCCCGCCGCCGACGATCCTGTGGCCGTCGACCCCGCCGTGTCTGCCGCGCTGCAGTCCGATGTTGTCGAGGTGGCAAATGCTGGTGCCGATGGCGACTACGAATCCGCCCTCGCTCACCTGGACGACCTTCAATCGGCGCTCGACGCGGCGATAGCTGATGGATCGGTTACGGCGAGCAAGGCGACATCCATTCAGGCATCGATCGATGCGGTGCGCGCCGATCTCACCGAGCTCGCGGCACCAGAGCCGGAGCCCGAGCCGACCACCGAGCCGACCGAACCGGAAAAGCCTGGCAACGGAAATTCAGGAAAGCCGGAGAAGCCCGGAAAGCCGGGCAAGGGAAACAAAGACAACTAGCGGCGCGAGCTCAGTACCGGTGGAACATCTCCTGAATTTCCAAACGGTCGGTCGTCACGGTGAGCGCGAGACAGGCGAGGATGCGCGCCCGTTGTGGGCTCTGGTCGTCGACGGCGACCCAGGCATTGGCACGCGGGTCGCTCGCCCCGACGAGCGTGACGTGTCCGCTGCCCGTGCGGGTTGCCCGCACAACGAGGCCGCTGGAGCTTTCGAGCGCATCGATGACGCGCGTCGGAACCGTGCCGTTGCCGAATCCCGCGAAGATCACAACGTCTCGCGGGGTGATTGAACTCGCGTCGAGCCCGGAGTGGGCGAAGACGATCGACGACGACGGAAGGTCGGACGGCACGGCGAAGGGCACGGCAACGGGGCGGGCATTCGCGCGGTAGAAGCGCGGTGTGCCGTCGGTGACGGAGCCGAGCGCCCCGTACGGCGACTCGAAGGCGTCGACGCGCAGGCTCGACGACTTTGTGACATCACGCGCCGTGTGAATCTCGTCGTTCATCACAACCAGCACACCCTGCCCGCGTGACGCCGGCGAGGCAGCGACGGCGACGGCCGCGAACATGTTCATCGGTCCGTCGGGCGACAATGCCGTCGGCGGACGCATCGATCCCACGAGCACAACCGGCTTAACCGTGCCAACGGTGAGGTGCAGCAGGTAGGCGGTCTCCTCGAGCGTGTCGGTGCCGTGCGTGATGACTATCGCGTCGACCGTTGGATCGTTGCCGAGCTCGACGACGCGGCGGGCGAGCGCAAGCAGCAAGCCGTCGGTGAGGTCAGACGAATCGATCTGCGCGAACTGCTCGCTCGTGATCTGGGCAATGGCGGCGATCTCCGGCACCCGTGCGATCACATCGGCGATGTCGGTTGTTCCCGCGCGATAGCCGGTCGAATCGGTTGTGGATGTCGCGGCTCCAGCGATGGTTCCACCCATCGCGAGCACGCGAACGTGGGGGAGTGTCGTCATGGCTACAGCTTGCCACGCACGCGGCGTGACAACGCTTCGGCCGCGCTCCGCGTTGCGCGTCCGAGGAGAGTCCACTGGCGCGCATCGACGACGCTCGCGCGAAAGGTCAGCCCGATCGCGGCGGCCGGGTAGCCGTTGTGGTCGAGCACGGCTGCCGCAACCGAGCCGTAGTCGTCGACGATGTCGCCGTCTTCCGTTGCCCAGCCGCGTTCGCGCGTTGCGTCGAGCAGCGCGATGAGGGCCGCCCGGCTCGACGGACCCGCGCCCGTGCGCACGGCGAGAGCCGCGACATCCGAGTAGATGGCGGTTACCTGGGAGGCGGGCAGTGCTGCGAGCATCGCGCGGCCCGTTGCGGTGAGGTGGGCGGGGAGGCGCACGCCGATGCTTGTGACGACGGCCGGTGCCCGGGCAGCGGACACCTTTGCGGCGTACACAACGTCGGAGTGGTGCAGCAGCCCGAGGTGAGCGACGACGGGCAGGCGGGTTTCGGCGACGAGGCGGTCGAGCACGGGGGTCGCGAGTCGCGAGAGTGCCTCCGACGAGACGACGGACGACCCGAGTTCCGCGAGCAGCGGGCTGAGTGCGTAGGCCTGGCTCTCGGGGGTGTGCAGGAGGAAGCCCTCGTCCTGCAGCACGCGCAGCAGGTGATAGGTGGTCGAGCGGGGCAGTCCGAGGTCGCGGCTGACGGTCGAGGCACGCACGGGTCCGCCGTGGCTCGCGAGGTACTTCATGATCTGCAGCGTCTGGTGTGCGGCGGGTACGGTCATCGCGATCCTTTCGCTTGGTATCAGTTTGTCTGGTATCCCAGACAGATTAGCGCGCCGAGCGCATCGAAAGGCGCTCTAATAAACCCATGACAACTGGAGCAATACGCGCGGTGAGCGTCGGCACGGGCGCACTGGGTTTCGACGAGGTAGTCGCGGTGTCGCGACACGGGGCGCTCGTCTCGCTCGCGCCGGACGCCAACGACGCCATGCGCTTCAGTCGCGACATCATCGAGTCGATGGCAGCCGACAGCCGCCCGCACTACGGCGTCTCGACCGGTTTCGGTGCGCTCGCGACGAAGCAGATTCCCTCCGAGTTGCGCGCGCAGCTTCAGCGCTCACTGATCCGCAGCCATGCGGCTGGCTCCGGCCCCGAGGTCGAGACCGAGGTCGTGCGCGCGCTGATGCTGCTGCGTCTCTCAACTCTCGCAACCGGACGCACGGGCGTTCGCCCCGTTGTTGCCGAGACCTACGCCTCGATGCTGAACGCGGGCATCACCCCGATCGTCTACGAGTACGGCAGCCTCGGCTGTTCCGGTGACCTCGCGCCGCTCTCGCACTGTGCCCTCGCGGCACTCGGCGAAGGCCAGGTGCGCATCGACGGCTACGAGTACCCAGCTGCCGCGGCGCTCGAGGCCGCAGGCATTCCGCCGCTTGTGCTCGAAGAGAAGGAGGGGCTCGCCCTCATCAACGGCACTGACGGCATGCTTGGGATGCTTGTGCTTGCCATCCACGACCTGCGCGCCCTCGTGGCGACGGCAGACCTCGCGGCAGCGATGAGTGTCGAGGGCCTCACCGGAACCGACGCCGTTTTCGCCGCCGACCTGCACGCGCTGCGCCCGCACCCCGGCCAGCGGGACAGCGCGGCCAACATGCGCTCGGTGCTCTCCGGTTCGCCGATGCTCAGCCAGCCGACCGAGTTCACCCGCGTTCAAGATGCGTACTCGCTCCGCTGCGCGCCTCAGGTGCACGGCGCCGTGCGCGACACTATCGACCACGCGGCAACAGTCGCCGGCCGCGAACTCGCAAGCGCCATCGACAATCCGGTTGTGACTCTCGACGGCCGGGTCGAGTCGAACGGCAACTTCCACGGGGCACCCGTCGGCTACGTGCTCGACTTTCTCGCGATCGCTGTCGCCGACCTCGCGAGCATCAGTGAGCGGCGCACCGACCGCTTTCTCGACGCGAACCGCAGCCATGGGCTCAACGCTTTTCTCGCCGACGATCCCGGCGTCGACTCGGGGCACATGATCGCCCAGTACACCCAGGCCGGCATAGTGAGCGAGCTCAAACGTCTCGCTGTTCCCGCGAGCGTCGACTCGATCCCGTCGAGCGCGATGCAGGAAGACCACGTGTCGATGGGCTGGCACGCCGCTCGCAAACTGCGCCGGTCGATCGACGGTCTTTCGCGGGTTGTGGCCATCGAGTTGCTGACCTCTGCCCGGGCCATGGACATGCGCGCGCCCGTTGTTCCCGGGCCCATCGCGGCGGCCGTTGTCGCAAAGCTGCGCGAGCGCGTCGCCGGCCCGGGCACCGACCGCTACCTCGGTGCCGAGATCGCCGCGGCTCACGAACTGGTGCTCGACGGATCCCTGCTCGCGGCCGCCAGGGGTGCCGGAGCCGAGATCTCCTAGCCGACGTCGGGCATTTACCCCTCAGGTGTCGATTAAGCCCTAATAAGGGGGATTACTTATCCGAATATTCGCGATGATTCGTTTCACCCTGTAAGGATGGCCCATGGGATTCTTACAGGGAAACACAACACCTGCAGCAAGCCATCCCATCTTCGCCTTCTGGACATGGTGGTCCGAGGGCGGAATGGATGAGCTGACTCACGCTGTGAGCACGGGAGACTACGGCAGTCTCCCCGACACAATCGCGGCGCTGACCGGGGACATCGATCCGAACCTCGCCTGGGAGCTGAGCGCGGGCACCTCCGCCCCGTATCGCTTCTCTCTCACGGCTGGCGGCATTGCTGAGCTTCGACCGCTCGCCGAACGGTGGAAGCGCGCCGCCCCCGCCACCGGCGGAATCTGGGAGTTCGCGTCATCCATTGTTCGGAGCAGCGATCCGCTCGAAGGTGACATCGCCCTCGACGGCCGGGTCATCTCGCTCGAGCTCACCCGGTTTGCCGTGACGACCGACGAGCGACGCCTTCGATTTAACGTCGTCGCCTACAACCCCGAGTTCATCTACCTGAGCCACGAGACTCGTCTCGCGGCGACCTACCTCCTGCTCGACTGGTGCCTCGGTGAAGACGACGTCGAACGCTGGATAGGCATGGTGGATGCAGCGACCGAGGTTGCGAGCGACGCCCTCACCGCACGCGATCTCGCGTGCCGTGTCGACGCTCTCGCCGCCCGGCGCGACGACAGCGAGTGGGTGCTTGTGCGTCGGAACGTGCGCGACGGCATCCCCACGATCGCGAGCGTGCGCTTGTGGACGCGCTGGATCGACCACCCCCTCCTCGATCAGCACAACATTGTGACTGTGCCCTTCGCCGACATGACCGAGCAGGGGCTGCCATCTGACGCAGCGCTGTGCGTGCTGCGCGCCATCGAGACCGATCTCGAGCGGCGCTTCGGCGAGACCGGGCTGCTCGTCGCGCACGAGACCTGCGCGGGCGCACGCACCCTGCACTTCTATACCGACTCCGATGACCAGAACGTGAGCGAGTCGCTGCAGCAGTGGGTGGCAGACCTCGGTGACGTCGGTCTCGACCAGGCGGCCGACCCGAGCTGGCAGCGCGTGCGGGAGCTTACGGGGTAATTTTTCGACTTTTGGGAAGTTAGTGACACGTCACCGAGTTGGCACAGGGGTACCCACCCGAAAGGAACCCCATGTCAATCCTCGTCACCGGTGCGTCCGGCCACCTCGGCCGTCTCGTCGTCGAATCCCTCCTTGCCCGCGGCGTCGCAGCCGACACAATCGTCGCCGGAGCGCGCAAGGTCGAGTCGATCGCTGATCTTGCGGAACGCGGCATCCACACCGTCCCGCTTGATTACACCGACACCGCGAGCATTGACGCGGCCCTCGAAGGTGTTGACCACGTGCTGCTCGTTTCGAGCAGCGAGGTCGGCCAGCGCGCCACCCAGCACGCGAACGTCATCACCGCAGCTGTGAAGGCCGGCGTCGAGCACCTTGTGTACACAAGCGCTCCCGCCGCGACGACCTCCGCGCTTGTGCTCGCGCCCGAGCACAAGGCCACTGAAGAGGCGATTGTCGCCTCGGGCATCCCCGCGACGATCCTGCGCAACGGCTGGTACACCGAGAACTATGCCGGAACCATCGCCCAGGCCGCCGCTACCGGCGAGATCGTTGCCAGCGTTGGTGACGGCCTCGTAGCGAGCGCGAGCCGCAAGGACTACGCAGCAGCCGCGGCGGTTGTGCTCAGCGAGCCCGGCCACATCGGCAAGATCTACGAGCTCTCGGGCGACGTCGCCTGGCACCACACCGAGCTCGCGTCGGTCATCTCGACAATTGCGGGCGTGGATGTCGCGTACCGAACCGTCAGCCCCGAAGAGCACGCCGCGATCCTCACGTCGGTCGGTCTCGACGAGGGAACGGTTGACTTCGTTGTAGCCCTCGACGGCAACACGCGGGACGGCCTGCTGGCCGTCACAACCGGTGACCTCTCGCGCCTGATCGGCCGCGCGACGACCCCTCTCGCCGAGGGACTCGCCGCCGCAGCAGCAGCCTAGGCCGCTACTTCCATTCCCACGTCTCGAGGAGGGTGGCGAGGATCTCCTCGCCATCGTCTTCGACCGTTGTGAAGGAGATAACCATCAGCTGCACCTCGCCGTTTGCCGTCGGGTAGGCCTCAGGGCCGAAGGCGACGACCGCCGCCTTGTGCGTCGTTTCCTCTTCGGTGGAGTCGACGACTGTGATGCTCGCCTCCTGGCCGCCGATCTCGTAGCGCTCCTCGGAGATGACGGTGCCGAGGCTCGGGATGAAGTCGGCGTTGAGGTATTCCATCGTGCCGTCGAGGGTGCCGTCTGCCCAGTCGTCTGAGGTCTCGACGCGGATCGGCTCGACCGTAACGGTTCCCCAGATCGTGCCGACGCCCGTGTTGGTGAACGTGCCGTCTTCGGCGAGGTCGCCCCAGAGTTCGAGCTTCGTCACGCAGCCCTCGACCGCGGCGTCGCTGATGTTGTTGATGTAGCTCGTCGGCCCCTCGAAGGAGTAGCACGGGGTGTCGATGGGCTGGGTGGTCGCGGGTACGTCGTCGGTGGTGATGGCCGGGGGCTCCGAGGCCTGCTGCGCTGCCGGGAAGACGATTATCAGCAGCAAGAGCACAACAACGTTCGCCAGAATCGCGCTGATCGAACCGAGAAGTCCGCCGACCGCGAGACCGCGACCGCTGTTGCCGCGCATGGCAAGAATCGAGAGCACAAGGCCGGTGATTCCGAGCACAAGACCGAACACGGGAACGAGTCCGAACACAAACGCCGCGATTCCCACGATGAGTGCGGCGATCGCGAGCCCGCCAGCGGGCTTCTTCGGCTGCGTGTCTACCCATGGTGCCGGCTGCGTGGGATCAGGCTGGGAAGGATCGGGCTGCACGTAAGTCATGCTCACGACTCTAGGGGGTGGCGGACTTCACTCGTCGAAAGTATTCACCATGGCGTGCGCCGCCCGCTCGAGGTAGCCCCACAGGGTTGTCTCGTGCAGCGGCGGGAGCTCGAGCGAGTCGAGAGCAACGCGCATGTGGGCGAGCCAGCGGTCGCGCGCGTCGGGGTTGACCTTGAACGGCATGTGCCGCATACGCAGGCGCGGGTGTCCACGTTCTTCGCTGTAGGTTCCGGGGCCGCCCCAGTACTGCTCGAGAAATCCGGTGAGGCGTTGGATGGCGCCCTCGAGGTCTTCTGCCGGGTACATCGGCCACAGCACCTCGTCGGACTGGATTCCCTCGTAGAAATTGCGCACGAGCTTTTCGAAGGTCGGCCGACCTCCCACCTGCTCCCAGAAGTTACCCTGCACGGACTCGCCGCCCTGCGACATCCGGAGGGTTACGGGGTTCGGTTCGCTCATTGTGGGTCCTCGGGAATCTGCGGCATCGAGCGCGGGTCGCGCGTGCGCCTCGGAGTGCGTCTGGCCGGTTCCGGAGCCGGGGTCACGGGAACCTGCGCGGTCTTCGGCGGTCGGGCTCCGCGCACAGACGCCGCACCCTCGAATCCGCTCAGCACGATGCTGTTGAGCGCCGGAAGTCGCACGCCCATCTCGTCGAGGGCACGCTTGAGGCGGGCGCGCAACTCGCGGGCAACGTCATCCTTGTTGGCCGGTGCGGTCTTGATAACAAGACGAATAACGATCGCCTCCGCAGAGATCGACTCGATGCCCCAGATCTCGGGCTTCTCGAGCACGCGAGTGCGCCACTTCGCGTCGGTTGCGAGCGCCTTCGCCGTATCGAGAATTCGTGTCTGCACCGCCTCGACGTCTGCCTCGTAGGGAACCGCGAGGTCGATGATGACGCGCGACCAGCCCTGCGACATGTTTCCGACGCGCAGGATCTCGCCGTTGCGCACAAACCACAGGGTGCCGTTGACGTCGCGCAACTGGGTTACGCGAATGCCGACGGCTTCGACAACACCCGTCGCGGTGCCCAGGTCAACGACGTCGCCAACACCGAGCTGGTCTTCGATGACCATAAAGATGCCGTTGAGTACATCTTTGACGATGTTCTGCGCGCCAAAGCCGAGCCCGGCGCCGAGGGCCGCTGTGATGAGTGAGAACGCGCCCGTCGCACCGGGAGAGATCACAGTGATTACGAGTATGAGCGCAACGATGACAACAACCGAGGTCACAGCGCTGTTGAGCACTGTGCCGAGCGCTCGCGTGCGTTGAACGACGCGTACAGCGGCGAGGGGCGACGTCAGAAGCGCCTGCGTGTCATCCACGTTCTGTTTGCGTTTTGCCCCGGAGACGACCTGGTTCACGACCCGATTGATCACAAATTGCAGAACGATGCGCAGCAGCACGGCGACAACAACGATGAGCAGAACCCGCAGCGGGGTGAAGGCGAAGAACGCGTCGACGCTGGTCCAGAGAGCGTCCCAGTCGAAATTTTCCATAGCCCATCCAGTGTAGGTGGCAGGGGAGTGCTCCCCATGGGCAGGCGCTGACAACGACCGTACGATGGGTTCAGATCGAAGGGTGAAATCTGTGGCAGGCAAGTTGATTGGCGCGAACACCGCCGAGCTGCGCGAACTCGCGAGCGCGTTTGGCTCGAGCAGTTCAGTGCTCGATTCCATCGAGAATCAGCTCAACAGTGTCGTCGCGCGTGCGCCGTGGAAAGGCCCGGACGCCGCCGACTTCGAGATGAACTACCACCGCTTCTATCGCCCCAAGCTGCGTACGGCCGCCGACGCGCTGCGTACAGTGAGCGGCCAGCTCGAGGCTCAGGCCGCAGAGCAAGACGCGGCGAGTGACGCCGGCGCGGGCTCCGCGACGCTCGCTGGCGCAGTCAAGAGCACGGGCGATTCGGATGTCGCAATCCCCGGCCCCGACACCGACCCCGCCGACGTTGCCGAATGGTGGGCCAAGCTCGTCAAGGACGACCCGATGGCCGCCGGCGAACTCGTCAAGGACCACCCGGAACTCTTTGGCAACCTTGAGGGCATCCCGTACGACATCCGGTCGATCGCGAACGAGGCCCAGTTGCCCGACATGATCGACGATGCTCGCGCGGCAGGCGACGACAAGCGCGCCGAGTATCTCGAGAACGTGCAGAAGGCGCTCGAGACCGACGGCAGCCCGGTGCGCCAGCTCATCAGTCTCGATGACGGCCCACCCGCACTCGCAGCGATCTCGATTGGCGACCTCGACAGCGCGAAGTATTCGTCGTTCCTTGTGCCGGGAATGGGCAGCAACGGCGAGACAACGCCGACCGACCTCACCGACGCGGCGCTTTCGCTCTGGATGGAGGAGCACTCGCTCGCCACCCACAACGGTCTCGACGGCTCTGTGGCTGTCGTCGCGTGGATGGCCTACGACGCACCGGAGATGTTTCCGCAGAGCGACGAGGTCTTTCACGGCGACCGTGGCCGCGAGGGTGGCGACAAGCTCGAGAGCGCGCTGCTCGGCTACGCCGCGACGCGCGACGCGAGCGGACTCGACTCCTATCTCTCCGTTGTCGGCCACTCGTATGGCTCGACGACCGCGGCAAACGCTCTCGCCGACCTGCCGAAGGGCGTCGTCGACTCGTTTACAACGCTCGGGTCTGCCGGGCTCGAGAACAGCATCGGCGGAGCAAAAGACCTCAACACCACCGACGGGGTCTTTGCGATGCAGGGCTGGGAGTTCGGCGGCATCGCCGGCTTCGGCCGCACGGTGAGCGGTCGCCAGGACCCGACCGACGCCGACTTCGGCTCGATTGTTCTCAACACCGAGGTGCAACGCGTCGACGGCGTTGATATGACCAACTCCAACCGCCACGACCTCTACTCTGGCGACAACCCGTGGAACCACCGCGGTTATCTCGACCACGGTACGAGTTCGCTCAACAACACCGCCCTCGTCAACCTCGGGCTCGGAGACGAGGCCGTTCGTGCTGAGAACTAGTGCCCTTGCCCTGACCCTGCTCCTGCTCACCGCGGGTTGCGCCCAAACAGTTACTACGGAGAGTTCAATGACCATCGACGAAGCCGAGCAGTCCCTCGAGACATCCCTCAATGATGTTGTTTCTGTTGTTGGCGGCACGTGGGAGACCTTCGACGTCTCACTCGAGCGCAATTGCGAGGTCTCGCCGGGCGTCGCGGGAGTGCGGAACGCCGCGTACCGCACCTCGGCCGACCCGGTTGTCGCGCAGGAGAAGGTTGACCTCGTCACTGCGCACTGGACCGAACTCGGCTACGAACTCAGCGAGCGTACCGACGAAGCCGACGTCAGCGTGCTGCGCGTCTTTGCGACGACTCCGGATGGCGCGGAGCTGCAGTTCACCGCAAGCTCCAACGCGATGACGCTCGACGGCCTCACGGCCTGCGTGCCCAAGTAGCCCAATCGTCGAAAACTGCTCTACATGTTCGTTTTTGGAGCATTTTTCGACGGATGGGCAGCGCTGCCCATCGCCTAGGCCACAGGTGTCGAATAACTTGTGAGCATGAAGGTCACACGAATTCTGCCCATACTCGCCCTCCCGATCGCGTTGTCCATTGCTCTCGTCGGCTGTGGAGTCATTGCCGCACCGACCGACCCCGAGTCGAGCCCGGAATCCTCAGAGGTTGAAGAAGAAGCTCCCGCCGCTCCCGCCGAGGGTGACATCGCGCCCGCGGGCACAAAGGTCGGACTCGACACCTACCTTTCGTACGACTACACCGGCGTTGACGACGTCAAGGCGGTTATCAGCGCCAAGCTCGTGAGCGTCGAGCCGGTGAGCGATGCGCAGCTGAAGTTCCTCAACGAGCAGTTCGACCAGCTCGCTGGCTTCGATGTCTGGCTCGTCACCGTCGACCAGAAGAAGGAGTCGGGTGACGCTGTTATCTACAATGCCGACTACACAAACTTCAAGGTCGTCGACGCCGAGGGCACCCAGGTGCAGGGCGTAACACTCATCGGTTGGGAAGACTGCTCGACCGAGTCGTTTGACGAGCCCTTCGACACAGAGGGCGCTGTTCTGACCCAGTGCTTCATCGGCGCTGCACCCGCTGGCGGAAACGTTCCGGCCGGCGTCGCCTACACGGGCGGCTACGAAGAGACCAACCCCTACAAGGACGAGCCGCTGCTCTTCATCAAGTAGCCGATCTAGACCAGGCCGTGCTCGAACGCGAAGATTACGGCCTGGACCCTGTCCCGAAGTCCCAACTTGAGCAGCACTCGCCCGACGTGCGTCTTGACAGTGGACTCGCTCAGCACAAACCGCTCGCCGATTTCGCCGTTTGACAGGCCCTCGCCGATCGCGAGCAGAATCTCCCGCTCGCGCGGCGTCAGTGTGTCGAGGGCGCTCGCGCCGGCTTCGGGCAGGCGCGCGCCGAACAGGTCGAGCATCCGACGCGTGACCCGGGTAGAGATCGCCGCCTCGCCGGTGGCAACGGCCCGCACGGCAGCGAGTAGCTCGGCCGGCCGGGTGTCCTTGAGCAGAAACCCGCTCGCTCCGGCGCGCAGGCCGCCGAAGGCGTATTCGTCAAGGTCGAAGGTCGTGAGAATGATGACGCGCGACGCCGGCGACACCCTGAGCGCCTCGGCGGTTGCCGCGATGCCGTCGAGTCCCGGCATCCGAACGTCCATCAAAATAACATCAGGCTTCGTGGATGTCGCGAGCCGAATCCCCTCGGCGCCGTCGGCTGCCTCGCCCACAACCGTGATGCCGGGTTCGGCGTCGAGCAGCATCCGAAACCCCATGCGCACGAGCGCCTGGTCGTCAACGATGAGCACGCGGATGTCGTCGGTCACTCTGTGCTCCTGTGGTGGGGGAGGGTGGCGATGACTCGCCAGCCGGATGAGGTTGCTGCGCTTTCGACGGTGCCGCCGTACACCGCGACCCGCTCGCGCATGCCGACGAGTCCGTGGCCCGTGCCCGGGCTGGTCGAAGCCGCACCGTCGTTGATCACGGTGATGGTGGTCAGGCTGCGGCGAAACCGCAGGTCGACTGTGACAACCGTGGGCGCTGCGGAGTGCTTGAGTACGTTGGTGAGGGATTCCTGCACGATGCGGTAGATCGTGAGTTGCGTGGCCGGGTCGAGTTGTTGGTTGCCTCGGGTGCTGAGCTGCACGGGGAGCCCCGCCGTGCGAAACCGCTCGATGAGTTCGAAGAGGTCGCTGACGCCGGGCTGCGGTTCCAGGTCTGCGTCGGTCGAGCCGGACTCGGTCAGCACGCCGAGCATTCTGCGCATGTCGGTGAGGGCAGAGCGTCCGGTTTCGGCGACGCGACGCATCCCGTCAACGGCTCGCTCGGTGTCATCGGGCGCGATCGCCGCCGACCCCTCCGCGAGCGTGACCATCACGGTGAGGCTGTGCGAGACGATGTCGTGCATCTCCCGCGCAATGCGGCTGCGCTCGTCGAGGGTCGCGAGCTGGGCAAGCTGAGCCCGCTCGCGTTCGAGACGTGCAGCGCGTTCGACGAGGGCATCGACGTAGCGGCGCCGGTTGCCGATGTTGCTCGCTATGAGCACAACGATTCCGATGAGCAGGGCGGCGGGAATCCCGCCATCCAGAATCTGGCCAACGATGCCGCTGTTGTCCTGGCCGCGTGTCGGGCCGCCGATCAGGTACGCAATGGTCGCGACGGGCACAGAGACGGCGTAACCGATCCAGGCCGCGCGGGTTGAACCGTAGATTGCGAGCCCATAGATCGCGAAGGGAACGAGCCCGAGGTCGGAGATCTGCAGCAGGGGAGCCGCGGCGAGTGTCGCTGCCCAGGCCACGATGAGCGAGATCCACGGTCGAGTGCGCCGCAACAGCAGTGCGGCTGCCCCGATCGTCAACACAACAAGCCCGGCGATGACCAGCGGAACGGGCTGTTCCCGCTCGCCCGGCACAACCGCCGTCAGAAGCGTAAAACCCGTCGCGGGTAGCCAGTAGGCGAGGGCGATGACGATGTCTGTCGCGAGCGGATGCCGCGCCCAGAATCGACGCAAAGCGCCCGGCGGTCGGGGGAGTCGAACGACTCCCTCGACCAACCGGGATCCCGCGACCGGCGCAGGCCAGTCGCGGGAGCTCGAGTTGTCGGTCACGGTGCGACTTTACGCGTCCCGGCGCTTGAGCAGCACTGCGCCACCCGCGAGCGGCACTGCAGCCCAGAGCACAACGGCGAGGAGACTCTGCCAGAGTTCGAGCTCGCCGCCGAGGAACATACTCTCCCCGGCATTTGTGAGCAGGTACGGGATGAGGTCCACTGCCCACTGCGCCTGTGTGACGCTAGCAAAGACCATCAGTACGGTCGGCAGCAGCAGGAGAAGGCCGAGCGCCGCCGCAATTCCGCCCGCGCTGCTGCGCAGCATTGTGCCGATGCCGAGCGCGAAGAGGGCAACGAGCGAGAGGTAGAGGCAGGCGAGCAGGATGCTCGAGATGACGTCACCCGTGATCGCCGGCTGCAATCCATTGCCGTTGAGAACCACGAGGGCGACAACCGCAGAGCCGAGCGTTGCCACGAGCCCGACGACGTAGGTCGCAACGAACAGCACAATGGCCTTTGCCGCGAGTGCCGGAAGCCGCTTCGGAACCGCAGTGAACGTCGAACGCGCCATCCCGGTCGAATATTCGCCGCTGATCACAAGAACACCGAGCACGGCGACGACGAGCACACCGAAACTCAGTCCGAAGGTCGACGCCTGAATGAGCGTGTGCTCGGGTGAGTCGATGATCGGGCCGAAGTCGGGGTTGCTGAGTGCGCTCGACAGGACAAAGGCCATGCCGAGCGAAACGAGCACGATGATCGCGTACGACCAGATCGTCGAGCGCAGCGAACGAAGCTTTATCCATTCGGAGTGGATGACGCGGCCGAGGCTGAGCCGGCTGAGCGTCGTTGGTGCGATTGTTGTAGTCATCGGCTGACCTCCTGAAGTGCTGGTGCGAGTGTCTGGTACTCGACGTCGTTCTCGGTGAGTTGCATGTAGGCCTGCTCGAGCGAGGCGCTACCGGGGGTGAGCTCGTGCAGCACGAGCCCGGCGCGGGCCGCAGCTTCGCCAACCTCGGCGGCGGTGAGGCCCGCGATGGTGAGCGAATCGGCAGCCGTGGACGTGATCGTGACCCCGGGTGCGGCAAGGGCCGTTGCGAGCGCCGGAGCCTGCGGGCTGCGCAGCTTCACGCTCGTGCCGGTGGCCGCCGCGAGAATCTCCGCGATCGGTGCATCAGCGATGATCGAGCCGCGGCCGAGCACAATGAGGTGGTCGGCGGTGACGGCCATCTCACTCATGAGGTGCGACGACAGAAAAACGGTGCGTCCCTCGGTCGCGAGTGAGCGAACAAGGTTGCGCACCCAGAGCACGCCGTCGGGGTCGAGACCATTGACCGGCTCGTCGAGGATGAGCGTCGCAGGATCGCCGAGCAGCGCGGCCGCGATGCCGAGCCGCTGGCCCATGCCGAGCGAGAAGCCGCCGACACGCTTGCCCGCGACGGAGTCGAGCCCGGTCATACCGATGACCTCGTTGACGCGCGCCTTGCCGATGCCGTGCGTCGCGCCCATGGCGAGCAGGTGGTTGTAGGCGCTGCGGCCGGTGTGCACTGCCTTGGCGTCGAGCAGGGCGCCGACCTCGCGCAACGGCGCGGCGTGATCGGCGTAAGCGCGACCGTTGACAGTGACGCTCCCCGAGGTGGGGCGGTCGAGTCCGACGATCATACGCATCGTCGTTGACTTGCCCGCACCGTTCGGCCCGAGAAAGCCCGTAACAATGCCCGGCTTGATGTCGAAGTTGATGTTGTTGACGGCGGTCTTGGCGCCGTACCTTTTGATGAGTGCCTGTGCAGTGATCATGCTTCAAAACTACGCACGTGGATGTCGCGGCAAATCGACCGGTGGCCTCATCTTCGGCTGGCTCATCTCGTACCGCGGTACCACCCCCAAAACTGCAAAAAGTGCTCCAAACCCGAGAGTTTGGAGCACTTTTCGACGGTTGGATGTCGCTATGCCGCCCTATGAAGCACTGTCTTGACTAGGCACTGTCGCGCGCCTGAACGAGCAGCGCTCGCTCGACGCCCGCGAGGTTCTCCGTGACGAGTCGGCGCAGCGCCGGGGTCTCGGGGTTTGCGGTGAGCCAGGCCTGGGTTGCATCAACCAGTTCGCGCGAGGCGAGCGTCGCGGGGTAGAGCCCCACGATGAGCGTTTCGGCGATGTGGTAGCTGCGGTTCTTCCAGATGTCGGTGAGGCTCGCGAAGTACTTCTCAACGACGGCCTCGAGCGACGCGGGGTCGTTCGTGTGCTGGAAGCCCATGCCGGTCTGGCGCACGATCGTGTTCGGCTGGTCGTCGTTGTCGACGAGCAGTTCGAACACGGCGAGCTTGGCCTCGGCGGTCGGGATGGTTGCGCGTGCCCGGGCCGCGGCCTGCTGGCCGTTTGCCGTGTTGTCCTTGGCAAGTGAGGCGTCGATGTCGGCAGCTCCAGCTGCACCGTTGAGCACAAGGCCCTCGAGCAGCTCCCACGAGAGGTCGGTGTCGATCTCGAGACCGTCGAGCGAGAGCGAGCCGTTGAGAAGCCCCTGCAGCGCCTCGACGTGTGCGGGTGTCGAGGCGAGGTTCGCGAAGAACTTCACAAACTGGAACTGGCTGTCCGAACCGGCCTCTGCCGACTGCGCGAGTGCCCAGAGCTCGTCGCCGATCGTCTCGAGGGTTGACGCGCGCGTTGCGGGGTCGACGTAGACACGAGCGACCGTCGAGAGCTGCGTGAGCGTTGTGCGCACGGTCGTCGACTCGGTCTCTGTCGCGATGTTGTTCAGCACGAGGCGCACGTACTCGCTCGCCTTCGACTCACCGTCGCGAGTTGCATCCCACGCGGAACCCCAGACGATTGCTCGCGCAAGCGGGTTCTCGATGGCGGCGAGGTGCTCGATCGCTGTCGCGAGCGACTCTTCGTCGAGGCGGATCTTCGCGTAGGCGAGGTCATCGTCGTTAAGCAGAACCAGGGCAGGCTTGGCGAGACCGGTGAGCTCGGGCACACTCGTCTCCGCGCCATCCACGTCAATCTCGACGCGGTGCACGCGCACGAGCTTGCCGTCCTCGAGGTCATAGAAGCCAATGGCGAGGCGGTGCGGGCGGATCGTCGGGTAGTCCGACGCGGCCTCCTGCAGCACGGCGAACGACTTGATTGTTCCGTCGGCGGTGGTCTCGATGGCCGGGCGCAGCGTGTTGACGCCCGCGGTCTCGAGCCACAGGGCCGACCAGCCGCTGAGGTCGCGACCGCTCGTGATCTCGAGCTCGGCGAGCAGGTCGCTGAGCTCGGTGTTACCGAACTCGTGCTTCTTGAAGTAGGCGGCGACTCCGGCGAAGAAGGCGTCGATTCCGACCCAGGCGACGAGCTGCTTGAGCACCGATCCGCCCTTGGCGTAGGTGATGCCGTCGAAGTTGACCTGCACGTCTTCGAGGTCGTTGATCGTTGCGACGACCGGGTGAGTGGAGGGCAGCTGGTCCTGGCGGTAGGCCCAGCTCTTCTCCATGGCCTGGAAGGTCGTCCACGCCTCGGTCCACTCGGTGGCCTCGGC
>Ga0247805_1000335_pt1 | contig 25683 bp, 23 predicted proteins | sample UWRJL044104R1_FD_180930 | JGI IMG/M metagenome (GOLD analysis project Ga0247805, IMG submission 180930) | Plant litter microbial communities from Arlington Agricultural Research Station in Wisconsin, United States - UWRJ-L044-104R-1 | ecosystem: Environmental > Terrestrial > Plant litter >... | reverse complement strand
GGGTTAAACCCAGTTGCTGAAACCTCACCCATGAAAGTAGGTGGTATTTCTATTGCAGTACGTCCCTCTCCTAAAAGAGAGGGAGGTAAAGAGCTGTGGGTTTAACCCTTAGCCTAAATAGTAGCACTTACCTTAAGCACTAACTTTGCTAAGCACGTTAATGGCCTTGCAGCATCCCGAAGGTATGGTAGTTAAAGCGGTTGCAGCTACTTTGTTTTTGTATAAAGTTAACAGGGTGGAGAATTGCGAAGCAATCTTGAGGGCAAAAATGCAAACTACAACACCCGAAAAACTGAAGGCATTTGCCGAACGGCTCAGCCTGTGGCCCCAATCCGCTTTGACGTAGTAGACCAAGAACCACGAAGTGCTCTTGAGGGCAAAAACACTATACAAACTACCGAAAAGATGCTGTACAGCCTAGATTATTCATCATTGGTTATTGTATTTAATGGTATTCATGCGCTCGCAGGCTCGGGATTTGCTTCTTTTCATCGATGGAAAAGAAGAAAGCCAATCGGCGGCAAGCCGTGGCAAGGTGGTGTGGTGGGTTGTTTTGAAAGGGATCCTGCCTGCCGCAGGCAAGTGTGGCAAGGATGTGTGTAGGGTCTATTGTAGTTACGGTTATGCTATTAGCATAGGATTTATCTTTACGCTCGTGCCGCGTGGGCAAATACTTTTTTCACTATTGTCTATTTTAGGGGTGTTCAAGAATGCTTTGCAGGCTTTCGCTTGCCCTGAGGCAGCCTTTCGCTCTGGGCCAATTCACAAGAAAGGCAAACACGGGCTGTGGTATTGTAAAAATGATTTGACGAGAACATATTTAAATTTTTACAATACTAAACAGCGCAAGGCCCTTCCCGTCACACAGGCTCTCCATTGCCTTTCTTTTTCCGCTGCTGGGCAAGCTTTTTCGTCCTTGGCAGCGTTAGGGATTTGGGAAGTAATGTCATCTCCTGAAAGTACAGTCATCTCGAACGCTGTTTAGCGGAGAGCTCTATTTGAGTACGTTTGGAAAGAACTATGTTTTTACCTAAAATTCCTTCCGCCATCAAATATTTCGCTTGGTGCGGCTTCCCTAACTTGCGAACGTTTGTTGTGCGCCGTGTAAGGTGCCGATTTCTCATCTGCCCTTGCCAGTGTAAGTAAAGGCAATTGATCATCGTCCTTAGCCGTTAGGCCTTTCAATAGTTTCGTATAATCGAAACACTTTTGCACAATAATGTGGATCACTTTTCCCTCGCGTTGTAGCTTGCCCTCTACCATGAGTAAACGAGAACGTAAAATTTCTTTCCTGTATTTTTCGAACAGCTTTTCAAATACAACCAGATTGCTAAAGCCAGTTTCGTCCTCAATGGTAATAAAACATACCCCGCCAGCGGTACCGGGACGCTGCCTTACCAACACCAAACCCGCTACTTTAATGGTGCTGCCAGGCTCTACATCTTTAACCTCTGCTGCCGATTTAACATGTAAAAGCGAGAGTTGTTCCCGTACAAAACTAATGGGATGTGCCTTTAGGGATAGGGAGGTAGTGGCATAATCCTGTACCACATGTTCGCCCTTGCTCATTAAGGGCAGGGCAATCTGCTGTTCCTTATCCGATTCGGAGGGCTGACCCTCAAACAGGGCCACAGGCCGATCCTGTAATGCGGAAACTTCCCATAAGGCCTGTCTGCGGTCTAAACCCATAGATCTAAAAGCATCTGCATCTGCCAAACGTTCTAGCGCTGCCAAAGGAACACCTGCATCCAAAAGACTATGGATGGTAGAGAAGCCCTTGCCACGTCCATTTACCAAAACTAGCATATCTTCTTCGCGTAGGCCTTTAACCTGCCTAAAGCCCAAACGCAGGGCGCAATAACTACCCACTTTTTCCTCTAAAATATTATTCCATTCAGAAATGTTTACATCTACTTCCCTTACGCTTACCCCATGGTTACGGGCATCGATTACCAGTTGTGCAGGTTGGTAAAAGCCCATGGGCATCGAATTGAGGATGGCGCAGGCAAATACATCGGGATAATAACATTTGAGCCAGCAGGAAACATAGACCAAGAGGGCAAAACTGGCTGCATGGCTTTCGGGAAAACCGTAACTGCCAAAGCCTTCCAATTGTTTAAAAACCCGCCTTGCAAATTCTTCGGTATAGCCCTTGGCCGTCATCCCATCTACCAATTTCTTTTCAAATTTGGTAACCATGCCATGCATTTTAAAGGTAGCCATGCTGCGGCGCAGCTCATCAGCCTCTGCAGGTGTAAAACCAGCAGCAACAATGGCAATCTTCATGGCCTGTTCTTGAAAAAGCGGAACGCCCAAGGTTTTGCCCAATATGGCTTCCAGTTCTTTTGAAGGATAGGATATGGGTTCTTCGTTATTCCTTCTTCTTAAATAAGGATGCACCATATCACCTTGTATAGGACCAGGCCTTACAATCGCTACCTCGATCACCAGATCGTAAAAGCAGTTTGGTCTTAGCCTAGGCAACATCTGCTGTTGTGCACGGCTTTCGATCTGGAACACCCCAATGGTATCGGCCGCACTGATCATCTCATAAACTTTTGGATCATCTTCCTTATTGATACTGGCCAAGGTCAAATCCAGGTCGTAGTGTTTTTTGGCCAGGTCAAATCCCTTTCTAATGCAGGTTAACATACCCAAGGCCAGTACATCTATCTTTAAAAAGCCCAAAGCATCAATGTCATCCTTGTTCCATTCTATATTGGTGCGGTCTGCCATGCGGGCATTTAAAATAGGGCAGAGGTCGGTCAGTTTACCCTGGGTAATTACAAAACCACCCGTATGCTGCCCCAGCTGCCTTGGAAAACCCATCATCTGACCAGTGAGTTCCAATACTTTTAACAGCAAAGGGTCTTTAGGGTTTAGGCCCTGTTCGGTAATGCGGTTGCCCTCAAACCACTCGTTGGTAAATTCCCAAATGGAAGCAGATAAACGGTTAATGGTATCAACCGAGAGCCCCATGGCTTTGCCTACATCCCTTATGGCTCCCTTTTGGTGCAATTGGGTTACGGTGGCTACAATAGCGGCCCTATCCCTGCCATATTTGTTATAAATGTACTGGATCACTTCTTCACGGCGCTCATGCTCAAAATCTACATCAATATCTGGTGGTTCGTTACGGGCCGAAGAAATGAAACGCTCAAAGAGCAGGTCGAACTTGGTAGGATCTACCGAGGTAATGCCCAAACAGTAACAGATGGTAGAGTTGGCGGCCGAACCGCGGCCTTGGCATAAAATTTTCTGCTCCCTTGCAAAACGCACAATATCATATACCGTTAAAAAGTAGGCAGCATAGTTCATCTCCTGCACAAAGGCCATTTCGTGGTTAATGTTATCGATCACTTTTTGTGGCAATACTGCTCCAAATATTTCTTTAGCTCCCTGCCAGGTTAGTTGTTCCAACTCCTCCTGTGGCGTTTTCCCCTCACTGGTAATTTCTTCCGGATAGACATATTCCAAGCTATCGAGGTTAAACTGGCAACGTTCGGCAATCTTGAGGGTATTACTTATGGCTTCTGGATACTGTCTAAACAACCTTTCCATTTCTACTATTGGCTTTAAATGCCGCTCTGCATTTTGGTGCAAACGGAAACCTGCATTTTGGATGGTGCATTTTTCTCGCACACAGGTGAGTACATCCTGTAGCTCACGCCGCTGCGGATGGTGGTAATACACATCGTTAGTGGCCACCAAGGGCAGCTGCAAACCTTCGGCAAGTTCGGCCAGGCGGAATAGGCGTTTTTGATCCTGGCCAAGGTAAGTGCGGCTTGCAGCGAGATACAAATCTTTTCTAAAAGCAGTTGCATATTCCTGCAAGTCTTGTACAAAGCTGGGTTCAAATTCAAAGTTTTTGCCTAATGCGGCAGGCGGGATCGCCACAAATATCATCCCCTCGCTATGGGCAAATACATCTGCTTTATATAAATGGCATTTTCCTTTTTCTGCCCTTAGGTTGCCCAAGCTCAATAAGGCCGATAGCCTGGCATAGGCTTCCCGATGGGTAGGGTAGGCCAATAGGCTATGCCCATCTAATAAATCTAACCTACAGGCAGGGATCAGTTGGAGTTCATGTTTTCTGGCTATTACATGTGCACGTACAATACCGGCCAAGGTATTTAAATCGGTTATGGCTAGTTTGGGGTAGCCTAAAGCCAGGGCTTGTTCTACCAGTTCTTCGGGGTGGGATGCGCCACGCAAAAAGCTGAAATTGCTGGTGATTTGTAATTCGCAGTAACTCATTTGCTAATTTTTTTGGTTGTACATATTGTTTAGCTTATGGAGATCTACTCCACTAATTGTCATCCTGAGCGCTTGCCAGCCGCGGCTGGTTTCGAAGCCTGCCTGCCGCAGGCAGGGATCTCACATTGCTGTAACTAGTATTTAATAAACCGTAATTGCGAGGGAGGTTTTTTACCGACCGCGGCAATCCATTATAGTAATCGTCTACTGGTAAAAGCCACCACACTTTCTTGCCACGGCTCGCCGCCGCTGTGGGGCTCCAACCTTTTTCTTGATAAAAAGGTTGCCAAAAATCAAGGCTGCCGTATCCTATCTGCGGATAATACGTCAATTGTGTTTTGCCGTAGGCCAAGCCGTTCGGCTGAAAAAGCCTCTCTTCTCCGCCCTACTTATAAATCGCTAGAGAGAGGTTATTGATAAAACAATTGACTATTCTCCTTGCCAGGATCCGAAGGCCAGTCTCGTTCTTCACAATGCTAATAATAAGGCAAAAGCTATGCTACTAACTCAATACAGCGTTTAACCCAACGCATAATCTTCTACACGATTTGTCATCCAGAGCGTAGCGAAGGATCTCTTAATGTACAATCCCTCTAGCACTCGTCATTGCGATCCCGATTTTATCGGGATCGCAATCTGTTGCCTGTATATCCTCCATACACTTTCTTGCCTCGCCTCATTGGCGGCGAACGCCTAGTTTTTTGTTCTTGATAACAAAGAACCAAACAATCAAGGCTCCACTGGCGCTCCTAAAAATCTAAACATTGCGCTAAACAAAAAGATCCCGATAGCTATCGGGACGCTGCCAGCCACAGCTGGTGGGCGCTCAAACAGCTTTTTGTTTTTAACGCTCCATTAATTAGATTTTTTAAACGTCGCTCCACTGATGCCAATCTGCGTTCTTAGCAATTCTAGCAATCAAGGAAAAATCTCTATTGTAAAATCCAAACAATAATTGTCAATCCTGAGCGCGGCGAAGAATCTCTTACTGCAAAAGCCCATCGCGCTACCTTGCCACAGCTACCGCCGCTGTGGGGCTCCAACCTTTTTCTTGATAAAAAGGTTGCCAAAAATCAAGGCTGCTGTATCCTATCTGCGGATAATACGTCAATTGTTTTTTGCCGTAGGCCAAGCCGTTCGGCTGAAAAAGCCTCCAGTTTTTCGGCTGTTGTAGTTTGTATTTTTGACCTCAAGATTGCTACGCAATACTCCGCCCTACTTATAAATCGCTAGAGAGAGGTTATTGATAAAACAATTGACTATTCTCCTTGCCAGGATCCGAAGGCCAGTCTCGTTCTTCACAATGCTAGTAATCAGTCAAAACCTATGCTGCTAAATTAGCTATTGGGTTAAACACTCCATTAATAATCCATCAACATCAGGCAAAAAAACCATGTATAAACCATCTGGAGTTTCTTTCTTGGTAATGCCCCGATCTAAATACCCAATAGCGGTTTCCTTTTTCGTCTTCCAATACATAATAATCTCGGTGTTCGCCCCGTTCTAGCCACCATTCTCTTTCTATCCGTTCTGGCCCATCTGCTTTTTTTATCAGGTGTAGTTCGTCCTGGTAGCGAAAGTTTAGTGGCGGATAATCGGGTATGGGTGCCGTAACCTGTATGGGTTCTGGTTTGTTTAACAATTCTATAGGGCGGGGATTGGCACTTTGCCAAATGGCCTCGCTCTGCTCGTTTAGGGAAACCGCTGGGCGCAAGGAGCGCTCAGGCCAATACTGTGCCTGGGGCAGGTAGCGCCTAATGGCCTGCGGCCCAATCTTGCCCGCCAATCGATCTAACAATTGCGCCAAACTCTGGTCTTCCAGCCCTGGTTTGCCATTCCATAGTTTTTCTTGGTGTATCAGCACCGGCTCTACCTTGGTGGCGGTTAATACCAAGAGTTCTATGCCCAAACCGGGTGCTATGGAGGCTACTTTAAGTTCAAAGAGCTTAAATAGGTGGGGTACCAAATGGCTGGGCTGGTTGGTGCCAATCTGTACCTGTGTCAGCTTTCCATCTAAACGGTAACCTTTTAATACGGCATGGCGTAGGCCTAAACCTTCGGTACTTAACCTTAGGCAGAGTAGTTCCAGTAGTTTAGTAATGGCGATTTCAATGGCGGTCTTGGTACGGATGGGTTCTAGGCAGGGCAAACGCTCTTCGTAGGCTGGTACCAGTACCAAAGGTGTAATGGCCTCTTCTTCCGCTCCCAAGGCCTGTCCCAGTTTTAACAACAGTGCTTCGCCAAACCTGCGGCGCAACACCGAACGCGGCATTTGGATAAACTTGCCAATTTTATCCAAACCCAATTTGTGCAAACGTTGTACGGTGGCTTCTTCCAAGCGCAAAGCCATCGGGGGCAGGGCTAATAAGGCATTGTATTGTTGGTTTGGTGCAATCAGTGGTGTAACTGTTCCATATCTGGCAATTGCCCAGGCGGTGCCCATGGTATCGGCTATGGCTGCCCTACAATGATAGCCCGCTTCTCTTAATCTTTTTAAAAGGCTTTGTAGATATCCTTTTTCGCCACCCCAAAGGTGGGTACAGCCACTTACATCTAAAAACAAACCATTGGGCAGATCGAGCCCTACAATGGGCGTAAAACGGATGCACCATTTCCCAATTCTGCAGAGCAATTTTTTGGCCAGCTCTGCTTGCTCATCAAAAACCTGTACATCGGGTACAATGGCCTTGGCATCGGCCAATACCTTACCTGCTACAATGCCCTGTTGTTCTGCGGCTACGCTGGCTGCCGTAATGATGACGCGACCATGCACGGGCAGCGTAAACACAAACACCTGCGCTTTAAGTTCGGGCTTACGGATGGCCAGCCAATCCGTTAACAAATTCGGGAACCATATGGCTACATACCTTTTCATCTTATCCTACCTGTTTGCTGTATGTTACTTCCTGTTCTTTTTTGGTACTAATCGGCTTAAAATGGTCTGTTGCCCACTCGATGATAAAAAGCCCCGTATGCCCATTCCTTACTTTTAACAGGTTTACTTCCCAGCGGGGATGTCCCACACCGGGCAGGCCCATTTGCAGTTCGCTGGCCTGCGGTTTTACCTGCCAACGTACGGTACAGGCTGTAGCCGATAAACGTTTGGGTTCTTTCCTTAATACCAAGCCCGTAACCCTGCTTTGCTCTACCGCCAATTGCAGCCTACGGCTCTGGGCAAAATCGAGGTCGGGCAGCTCGGCAATTACGGCAGCCAAGCCTTCACATTTCAGGGCTTCTTCCATTACCCATAAAATTTCTTTTTCGCGGTACAGGTCTATAAAAATAACCTGCTGCGGTTTAACCCCAAAACTCTGCAGGGCAGGAGGGAAAAGCTTGCGGTTTTTGCTGATCCATAAACAGGCAGCACCACTTTCCATCAATTTGGCCAAAAGCCCCGCCATAAAACCTTCACTCGCGGCAGCCTGCTCTGCTCCCTGGCATACAAACTCGTGGATGGTACCTGTAGGAAAAACCCCATTAGGGAAACAGCCCTCTAAAGCACCCAAACCAAAAGACATCGCATTGGCTATCGTAGCCGTTTTAAAGCCTTGCATGGCCAAAATCTGCTGTTGCAATTGCGCTAGGATATCTGTTTTGGTGGCTGTCATCTTTATTGTTTAATCCAAAGTTTATTAGATTTCAAATAATAAACAACAAAGTAATGCTAAAATAATTAGTATTTACTAACAATTTTAGTGTAGTTATAAACAGTAGTTGTTGTAATTTAATGCAAAACGTATTAAAACCGTCATCTCGAACGCTGTTTAGCGGAGAGATCTATTTGATTAAATAAACGAGAACACCTAGCACCAAAAATAGCTCAGAACGACGAACCATTAGTGAAATGAGTTTTAAGGCTTGGTTTTTAACCGCAAAGAACGCTAAGCACACAAAGAATATACTTTCCCAAAGCAAGCTATCATTTGCTAAATCTTAGTTTCGATCATTTAGCTGAAGATGAAACAGACCCTTATAGTTTAAAACGATCAGCAGGGAAAAGATGTTATTGCCTGCGCAACCCCCACATTGTTCTTAACGAGAATAGACTGCTTGGCGTGGGTAAGGGGTATTTAAGTTTTAAACCTATCGCGATTAATGCTGCCAACACCTACCACCACCTTTAACTAAGCGTTGGCAACTGCCACCACCTTTAGTTGGTGCACCACATTTGCTACTAGATGTTCCGCTACTCGGTTTTTTAGTAGGGGTACCAAAACTATGTGTGTTATTTCCGTCATGTAGTGTGTTGGTCTTATAATCATAACGAAAAGTTTGTGTTCCATTAATTATTAAAGTATAAACTTCTCTATAAGTTAAAAAAAAGCGAAAGGTTGTAGCGCCTTTCGATGTAATAGTAATATTTGCATTAGTATTTTGCTTTAAGTCTTTTTTTAAAATACTGGTTACCGTTTCGTTCGCTTTATCGCCTGCGTTGTCATAAGAAATAGTGCAATTGTTACAAGCTACTGAAAAGCTAGCGGGTTCGTATTCGATTTCATCTTTTTTACAACCTATAAAGCCAATTAGCATTACGGCCGCGAATAACATCTTCTTCATTCTCTTAATTTTTTTAATTGTTTATGCTTGCGAAGTTATTGTAATCAAATTATTCAGCTTTACGGTTTTCCGTATTGTAACTTTATAAATAATATCTTCTTTTGATTTCATTAGTTATTTCAAAAAAATTAAAAACTATGCAAACTATCGAAGCAATTAAACCAGGACCAAAACCAAACAAACCAGACGGCACCCCAGACAAAAGAAGAAGGGTAACTCCCGAAACTAAACCCAAACACCCAGACCTAAAACCTCATAAACATAGACCGGGTGAATCAAAATAATGGTTGGTGAAAAAAAGCAATGGCCTGATGGCTGCAGGTATATGCAGCTATCTAGCTTTAGCTACACGTAGAATTATAAATCGCAACGATAAGAAGGATGGTAAAAATGAACCAAGTTTTTGAAATAATGGCGAAAGAATTTAAATTGTAATATCCTGCTGGTAACAACAGATTTAAAAAATTGCGGGCGACGTTGTTTTACTTCCTTCACCTCTTTTTATTAAACTTAGTGCGGATTGTCAAGTTTTTGAAAGTAAAACCGCAAATTCTTAAACCTGCAAACCGTTATATAAATAACTTTACAAAGCAGACCTAACTAAATTTAAGCAACCAGAGAAGCAATACCTCAACAAAAAGATTTGCATTACAGGAAAGTTGGTTTTGTATAATGATAAATCGAAAATTAGTGTAAATGAGCCTAAGCAGAATGTTGGTAATTAGTTTACAGCGCCCGTTTATAAGTAGTTTTACATAGCCTTTCAGCACATCTTTAACAGCGAGATGCTGCTATTTTAGCTCTATAATTTAATTTCTACTCCGAGCAATAACATTCGCGGAAGTATTGTAGCATAGGTTTGCACCTGTACAAATAGATCCTGCTGGATGGTAGAATAGGAGCTTCTATTAAGGATGTTCCTACACTCAATGTAAGTTGTAAGGCGGTTTGATTTGGAGGTACGTGAGATTTTTGAATCCAGGAAATAATAGTGCTCTTGTTTGCTTTCGCTCCCGTCCATAATGATCAGCTTTTGCGATACTGATGCTGTCATCTGGTCAAGGAAAGTGACGTTGGTTTCTTGTGAATTGCTAATGGTGCTGTTTCTGTTTCTACGAGAAGAGATTGATTCATTTTCTTGCTTATTGCTAAATATATTGACACTGGTCTCCAGATTGGTGCTGATGTGCTTGCCAAATTGGCTGGCTATCTTGAGGCTTTGCGTGCTAAAGATGTAGCTGGATTTTAATTCCTTTTGATTGACTATAAAGATCGATTTTCCTAGACTTTGATAGGAATTTAATGAAATGGAGGTCTTAGAGAAATGAATCAGAAAAGATAGATGTAAACCGTGTGATATTGCAGGATTTTCTAGGTATAATGGTCTAGTATAGATGAAAAGGTTGCGATTATCAAATGTTTGAGACTGTTGTACTGGGGATTTAGATAGGGAGTAGGATAGGGAGAAGAATTTAATGCCGGCCTGCTTTCTTAAACTCAAAGCCATACCAGGATTGGCAAGAACCCTTAAGGTATCAAACCCTGATCTGAACCTGATTTGATCATATAATACCAGTCCGTTGTAGATTGTATTGCTGGTTGGGAATACACGGCTGAGAAAAACTTCTATTCCCAGACTTGTTTGTGACGGCAGTTCATAGTTAAAACCAACTCTTGGCGACCAGTGTAATCTGTTAGCCAATGATGTTTCAAGCTCGCTCCTCTTATCTTCGATATTAAAGACAAGGTAGTTGAACTGGTTAGCAAGTTTTATAGAATAAGCGTTCCTAAACAACTTACCCGTTAAGACCATTTCATTTTCGAAAATAAGATCAGTTCTTTTTTCGTACAGTTCATTTTGAAAATCGTTAGGGCTTTGTAGGTGTTGATTGTCTGGCTTGAATATTTGCAGACCACTGTTGAACCTACTTTTTTTGCTTAACAATGCCAGATTGAATACAGAACTTATGCGGTTTGATAATCGAATATTTGCATTTACGCCTGCACCGGCATACCTGTTGGTGGCCTGGATATCCTGAGTTACAGATGCGGCCTGATTGTTCTCCAGAACATGCTGGTATACATTGCTGATGCTGTTAGCAGCCTCAGTTAATGCATTAGCTCCCAGGTATATTTCCGCTTTAAATATAGATTTTGGGTTGTATAGCCAGATTAAATTCTGACGTACATTTACTGTCCTTATTTTATTATTGTAATGTTGCGAAAACGCTTCATAATTGATCGAATTCTGTGAGCTTGTTGTAGTGGGCTGATAACTTAGCCCTAGAGCACTGACAAGTTGAATTTTTGGGGATGCCAACCAATTGAGGCTTCCTTCAAATGCTCCAGAAGCATTTCGTGTGTTAGATTGATCAATGGTTTTGGTGGGGATAAAGCCGCTGTCTAAAAATAGCGTTGAAACTTCCATCTGTTGCGGAAGCTTATCATAAATGCCTCGTATGTTAGCTTTAAAGAACATTTTTTGGTTAATCCTATTGAAAATGTCGCTTGTCAGAAAACCAGACCTGTTGCTGTATATCCTTTCAATACCTATGTATTCTGGAGAGATTGTATAGGGTGCGATAAGAGCTACGGGAGAATTGACCTTTGCTAGGTGCGAAAAAAGCCCAGGTAAATGCGGAGAGAGATTGAAACCGGTCTTGTCAAATAAATATTCGGTAACCAATCCCTTTGAGTTAAAATTGGCGATGTTTACCATTTTCAGGGAATGAATCAGAGAGAGGTTATCTGCGCTGGCTTCAAATATACCATCAGGAAAACCAGATGAGAGCGTAATGCGCCCAAAATTGCGCACTTTCTTTTTGCCCTTGAACTTAAAATTAATGACAACCTCTTCCCCATATTTTTTAAAGGAGTTTCCAAGTTCAGTCTTGTCTACATAATTCTCGATAAGCTGTATGCTATCAAGAGAATGTGTTGAAAGCGATTTAAGTAGATGCTGGTATCCTTCGCTGGTTAGATTATCTCCTTCAAAGAGTACCTTGCTAACCACCTTGCCCTTATAGATAAATTTACCTTCAATCAAAACCAGGCCAGGGATTTCTTGCAGTAGCTGTTGGATGTTTTGATGGTACAGTCGCTTGAGTGAATCAGCAGAGAAGGAAGTGGTGTCAATTTTTTTTCGCTTTTCTTTAACTGAAATGGTGTCTAGCTGACGTTGATTAGTAACCAATGTAAAATGGATTACTGAATCCTTTTTGGGAAAATGAGCTATGCTGAGACTGGTAGGTTGATATCCTGTATGTGAAAGGCTGATCTCTAAGCCGGCTATATCCTTTTGGACAATTCGGAGTTGATATTGCCCATTGGCGTCTGACGTGTTAAAGGCTATTAGTTTTTCGCCATTGCGTAGGATTGCCTTTACTGAAACGCCAGCTATCGGCTTTGCTGTTTCATCCTTTATCAGCCCGCGGATAAACTGTGCTTCTGCCGTTAGGCTGAAACAAAAAAGAAAAAAACCAATCAGTGACCATCTTCCCACCTTTACTGTTTAGCACCATTCTTTACAAAATCATCATATCTTTTCTGAAACATTACTTTCACAGCGTCATAAGAATATAATTCTTCTTTCTTAGGGTCAAGTTCAAAGCCAGGGACTTCCGTTGTAGGCATATCTAATTTAATAGCGGTATAATTATGAAGCTTGCTTTCCACCTTCATCACCATTCCTGGTAATTGCTGGGCATAACGCTCTGGTCCGAAAGGTAATTGGATATCTTTGGTGTACCAGACTTTTACGATTTCAGGGTTGCCCTCAGTATCTTTTACATGGTAGAGTGCAAGATTGCATTGTAGCCCAAGTATAGTTTTGCTGTGGTCTTGGGCAAATGTAATAGAATCCTTTGGTATGTTCGGACTGAAGTAGGCAACTGTTTTTCCTGGTTTGATATCGAAATCTATGAACATCTTTTTATCAATATCAGTCTTTGCAATTTTACAGACGTTTACTTTTTTCTCATAAAAATTAATGGCCGCCTGCTTTTTGTAATTGATATAGGCTGTACTGTCTAGTTGGGTTGGCTTGCCCTTAACAGGGCTGAGTGTTACTATTGGAAGTGGCATCCAATTCTGCTGGTAAGATACGGTGTCGTCAAACCACATTCTTACGTTTCCTGCTAGTAGCCTAGTTGTTTTGCCGGTTTCTTTGACACTATCAGCATATTCAATATAGTTAATGAGTAATTTGTTGTTCGCTTGTTGAGCATACGAGCTTAACGAAGAACAAAATATAATAGCGAATAAGATATTTTTCATTTTATGGTACTATAATTTTAAGATGGGTATGCAGTTAAGCTTTTATCTATGCTAATCTAGGTGTGGTAATTCGTACATTAAAATTTGGTGTATTAATCAATTTTAACCTAAACTTTAAGGAACTGGGGTATATTCTTAAACTGCCATTGTTTAAGGGGGGGTAACAGGAGGAGTATTTGGATACGGTGCATAACCGCATACTGTCGCTCCAGCTGCTGGCGGTGTTGGTGGGCTGTAGATACATGTACATGTTGCCCCGGTAGGGCAATCTACACACTCAGTACTATATACATAAACATTGCAGGTAACAATTGCAACAGTAAAGTTCATTCCAGAAGGCGGAGGTGACGACCAACTGCCGCTTCCTGTAACATAAATTGTTCTACTAACTTTTTCCTTGTGTTGTTTGGTCTCTGGTTTTAGGCCAATCTGGGTCTGTGCTTTTGCCGATGGACCTACCAGTGCGAATAAGACTAGGCAAATGGTTAGAATACCCATAAAGTGTGGCTTTAACATTTTTTTTATATTTCGTTTAAATTTTAGGACTGTATTTGAAATTTCTAGTTTTTTGTACCCCAGTCGATTAAATATAATATTATATTTTTTATAAAACTATTAGTTGTATGGGTTTTGGTAAGAATTAGTTAGTATGGGTTAAAATATTGCCATGCTACCAATTTAGTTCTATAATTTTATTTTAAGAAAGAGAAAGGATACGAATGGTTGTTAAAAATAATGCTTCGTATATAGTGTTAGTTTTTCAGTTGTCCTTATATCATCTTCTTTTTATTTCTTTCCCTTACATCTAGATTCGAATTCAAAAACAATTTGAACGTGTTTATTTCAATTCCCTAAACTTTATTAACTGTTTTATTTACAAAGCGGATTTAGCAAAAATTAAAGAACCAGAAAAAACCTATTTGAACAAGATGGTTTGTATTACAGGTAAATTGGTATTTTATAATGATAAACCACAAATTGTAGTAAGCGAAGCTATACATTTTATTAAGTAATTAAAGCAAAAATGAGGTGTTTGCGCTAGGTAGGATTAGATCACATTAGCCTTAAGGTTTCCCGTTTTAACAATATGTTAATTTTATTACCTTAGTAAAAACAATATGCGCTCTTATAATCAAAATTTAATAAAAAATTAAGCGTGTATAAACGTTTATAGCCGTTTACGCACGGTAATATGCGCTAATCATAAATTGCTCTAGAGAGGCATAAAACTTGTTTTATTAAAATGTATTGCGCATATTTAAGAGTTATGCGGCATTTTAGAACGACAATGAACTGGACGGACTTAAAAAATAAAATTTACTATTGGGACGGCTCTTGGCGTGACATATTTGTATTGCAGACAAATCATAATGACTGGAAAAAATGGACTGACTATGTAAATAAGAATTATCGTATAGACTGGTTTAATGGTAAAGCCGACAAAGACGAAAATCAAATTGACTTTGGAGTAATAGAGGAGTTTTGGAGTGGTAACCACGACTTATGCTCAACTGCAAAAGTGTTTATTGACAAAATTCAAATCAATGCTCATTTTTTTGATGACTCTGAAATGGAAAACGATATAGACCCTAGAGAATTCAACTCAATTGACGACCACGACAAATTGGTTAATTATATGACTGACATATCAAAATTGCTTGACAAAGAAGTAATATTGACACCTGAAAATGAACACGAGACAATTTTATTTAAGGTTAGCAATGACAAAATAGAATTTAGCGAAAATATAGACCCGACAAATTGGAAGATAAGAACACGATAGACAAAAAACGACAGCATAACATCGGCAAAAATGGCAGTTGATTGCTTCTATGAAACATTTGTGCAAGGTTCAACAGCAGTAATTCTATTGAACTTTTGTGCTAAAAATCCGCCACATCACCAAGCCGTAAACCGCTAAAAAAGCATTTTACGATTTACCGTTTTTAACCCTCCATATAATTGATTACCTTAGGAAAAGCCAAATGCGCTCTTGATCTCAATAATTTTATAAAAAAAATAAGTGTGTATAACCGTTTAAATCGGTTATTGATGCAATACAATAAATAGGTTTCTATAGTGTTTAAAGCATTATTTTTGGCTGTTGCAATTGCACAAAGCCACGAGTTAGTGGCAACTCTCGGCGCATACCTAGCAAATTCAAAAACCGAAGAATAAATTTCATGGGGTAATTATGGGAAGCTCATTTGATAAACATCATCATAACAAATAACTAAACTAATAATATGAGAATTATATACACACTTGTAATCTTACTTTTCTGCGTAAAAACATATGGACAAGAAAAGAACTTTATTGACCAACCACATTTAGAAACCAATGCAAAAATTGATACGTTGATAGTTCCTGATCGAATATTCATAACTATCATTTTAAACGAAGCCGACAGCAAAAACAAGAAATCTACGGAAGAACTTGAAAAGATCTTAGAAAAAACGCTAAAAAATTTAAACATCAATACAGAAAAGGACCTATCTCTACTTGATTATAGCAGCGACTTCAAAAATTTATTTCTTAAAGGACAGAATATTTTGAAGACCAAAAACTATTCGTTATTAGTTCATAATGCGTTAACAGCTAGCAAAGTACTAACAGCATTGGAAGATGAAGGAATTTCAAACGTGAACATTGAAAGAACAGAATATTCTAAAGCAGAAGAACTCATATTGGAACTAAAATCAAAAGCTGTTAAAAAAGCTAAAGTAAATGCTCAAAAACTTCTTGAGCCGTTAGGTCAAAAACTTGGCAAGGCAATATTCATTTCCGATAATAATTCGATAGTAAATGCGCTGCAAGGACAGGTAAAGGGAATTCAAATTCGTGGCGCTTCAAGTATCTACGGATCTAGAGCCGCTGAACCAATGCTTGTTGAATTTCAAAAAATCAAATTTGAGACCCAAGTAGTTGTGAAATTTATAATTGATTAACTGCCACTAACAGCGGTTTTGCAAATTTTTCGGCGACAGGCAATATGTGAGTTCAGTAATTATTTATTAAGTTAGTGCTGTGGCTAATTGTAGCAAGTAAAATTAAAAATTCGCAAATTCACAAAACATTATGTGCAATTTCGCAGTCGACCTAGTGAAGCACAGTTAATTTCAATATAAAGTTGACTATATCTAATAACCGATAGTAATCAATAATGACATTAAATTACTTCAGCAAGTATTATGAAATTCAGACAGCTAAGTCAAAGAAGGAAATATTCACTGATATTGCTAAAAAAATTGAACATCAAGAAAGGGATAAAAACATATTTTCATCCAAACTTGTAGATTATAAAACTTTTGAAATCAATGGCCACAATATTGAAATTGAACGATGGATGGTAAACCCCTTGCAGGGACTTGGGACTATAAACTTCAAGTTTAGCGAAAAGGAAGTTGGCACAATCATACAATGTAAAACTGAACCCTTTATACTTATTGGCTTATTAGTTGTCGGTTTTGTACTCCTTCTTTTAATAGGAATGACCACTGTAATATTTTGGAATTCTAGGGATAACTATTTCGAACTTATTTTATTTGTTCTGTTTGCATGGATAATCGGCTTAGGAGGTCCATTCCTTGGTTATTTATATCATAGGAAAGCATTAGAGGTATATTCTAAATATATTTTAAATGATTTGGGCATAAATACCACAATAGAAAATAACAAATGACATTTTTATATACAGCTCGGAGAACATACGACAGAACTTATAACGAAGACGGAATGTCTTGGGACAAATACATTGAATGGTCTAAATTGACACATTTGACCGAACTTGTTTCGCTTGACGGAATGCTTTTGACGGTTGTTTTAGAGCCAGAAAAAGAATGTAGCAAAATTAATATTAACGAATATGAATTTATAGGTTATGACCTACTAGACCAAGATTTTGGTATTAGTGCTTTAACAAATTGTGGAGGCTTTGACGAAACATTTTTGCCAGCAGACCTAAATGACAAAGGACTTGTTGAGGGACTTGAAAAAGCGTACAACATAAAAAAACGACTATTTGAAAATAATCCTTACGAACATCACGCCGACACAAATGTAATTGCTGTTTGGAGACACAGAACAATTGGACGATGAAACCAACATAGCAAATAAAGAAATCCAAAGCTGCTAGAACATTAGCTTGGCAATAAGGCGGCAGAAGTGCTTTCTGCCTGCCGTAGGTACGAGGTAAGGTTGTTTGTGGATATAACTTAATTTATCCCTCATAACAAAAACCATTTTACAGCCCCAACGTTTTTAACCCTACCCATAATTGATTACCTTAGTAAAAACCAAATACGCTCTTATTCCCAAAATTTGTTAAAAAACTAAGCGTGTATAAACGTTTATACACGGTAATATGTGCTAATCTAAATTGCGCTAGAGAGGCATAAAACTTGTTTTTGTTGAAATGTATTGCTTATATTTAAGAGTTAGCTGCAATGGTAAAGTGATCGACACACAAACAACAGGTAGACCATACCGATTAAAAAACGCTTCGTCATTTTGGCTACAACCAAACTCAGTTTGGCAACATACACGTTTTGATTTCTGCCCACTTTTGCATTATAAATGTTAAAACAAAAAATATGCAAAAGACAATTTTTATTACCGGGGCATCGGCAGGGCTTGGAAAATCAACTGCTAAATTATTTCAATCAAAAGGCTGGAAGGTAATCGCAACCATGCGAAAACCTGAGAATGAAACGGAATTGACGAAACTTGAAAATGTAACAATTTTAAAATTGGACATTACTGACAATACACAAATTGAAGACACCGTTCAAAAAGTTATCCAACAATATACTGTTGATGTAGTATTAAATAATGCAGGTTACGGCTTAATCGGTGTATTAGAAGCATTGACAGATGAGCAAATTACCCGACAAATCGATACAAATCTTTTAGGCGTTATCCGAGTAACTAATGCATTTATCCCTCACTTCCGCGAAAATAAAAATGGAACATTCATCAACGTTACCTCTATGTTTGGACTGATTGGCTATCCAACATGTTCGGTTTATTCAGCAACCAAATTTGCAATTGACGGCTTTTCAGAAAGTTTAGCTTACGACCTTGACCAATTTGGAGTAAAAGTAAAAATAATTGCCCCTGGAGGAATACAAACTGATTTTGCAGGTCGTTCATTGGACGGTGGACAGCACGAAGCTTATCAAAAATTAATGGAAAAAGTAAGTGAAGGTTATAGTGCAGAAAGTATAAGCAACTATGCAACGCCTGAAAGTATCGCAAACGTAATATATGATGCATCCACCGATAACAAAAAGCAGTTGCGTTATATTGCAGGAACGGACGCAATTTCACTTTATACAGAAAGAGAAAAAATTGGAGCAGAAGCCCAATACCATAAAATCCAGAAAATGTTTGCTTTTTAAAACACCAAAAAAGTGTTTTGTAAATTTGTAGCAATGAAAAAAGACGATAGTACCATACAAAAATTCAATTCAATTTCAGCCTTGCACAAGGCTTTGGGCTTTCCAAAACCTTTACATCCATTGGTGAGTTTGGTAAATTATGCCGATATCAAAACGCCTTATGAGGAGTTGCCCAAAGCCTTATTGTTGGATTTTTATAAAATATCTTACAAGAAAAGCCTAACGGGAAAGATAAAATACGGACAGAATTATTACGATTTTGATGAAGGAGGTTTGTCGTTTATTTCCCCCAACCAGGTTATCTCGAGTGCTGAAGAGGAAAAGGACTATTCAGGTTACACATTGCTTTTTCACCCTGATTTTATTCGCAATTATCAACTTGATACAAAAATCAAAAACTTTGGATTTTTTTCCTATTCAGTAAACGAAGCATTGTTTTTGTCGGATAAGGAAAAACAAACAATCTTTTCGGTTTTTGAAAATATAAAAGATGAGCTGAACAGTAACCTTGACGATTTCAGTCAAGATGTAGTTGTTTCGCATATTGATGTTTTACTCAATTACAGCAACCGTTTTTACAAACGTCAATTCATTACAAGAAAAGCAGTAAACCACGATTTACTTACTCAGTTAGAAAAAATATTAAACGCCTATTTTGAGCAGGAAGAAGCATTTCAAAAAGGACTTCCAACAGTGGAGTTTCTAGCAGGGCAATTAAATGTTTCGCCACGTTATTTAAGTGATTTGCTCCGTTCATTAACTGGCCAAAATGCACAGCAACACATCCACGAAAAGCTAATAGAAAAAGCGAAAGAGTATTTGACTGCCACCAACTTATCCGTTTCAGAAATTGCCTATCAATTAGGCTTTGAGCAACCACAGTCATTCAACAGGTTATTTAAGAAGAAAACCAACCTCACACCAATAGCATATAAACAATCATTTAATTAAAGAGAAATGGATATTAAACAAGTTATCGAACGCTCAAAAAAAATTAGGACCGCCTATCATCAGTTAGAAAAACAGCATCACGGTAGCGAATGGACAGTGGAAGAAGATGCTTTGGCGTTTCTGACTGATGCTGGTTTGGTTGGTCGCCATACCATGTCGCAACAAAAACGCTGGCCAGCAAATCATACAAGCACAGAACTCGAACACAAATTAGGCGAATGTGTTTGGTGGCTGACAGTTTTAGCCGATAGAATGAATATTGACATAGAGGAAGCTGTAGAAACATTTTTAACCAAAACAGAAAAATTAATAATATAAAATGGACATCAAATTGTTTATAGAAGACTGGCTTGCTTTGAGTAATGCCTACAGCACGGAAATGTATGTAGAAAAATGGCACAAAGAAGCTGTACTTGAGGACCCATCGGTAGGACAAGTTTTTAAAGGACATTCGGGCATTAAAAGGTATTTTGAGAGCTATTTCATCGGATACAAGACACAAACCCGACTTGTTAAATTAGAAATCACTAGTGGCAACGAAGCACATATTGAAGTTGAATTTACAGGAGAATTTCCAGAGGGAAAAATCGGTGGTATGTTTGATTTCACTTTCGAAGACGGTAAAATTGCAAAAGCAAAAGCCGACTTGATGTGAAAGCCACAGCCGCTAACATGGTCTTGGCAAAAGTGGAGCTTTAGTACTAGGCTAAACATTTGTGGTTTCTATTAGCTTCTGTACTAAATTTGAACTTTGGTACTTTCTAAACCCTAATTTCGCAAACCCCAAAACGTTATGTGCAACTCTAATAAAACGACACCTGAAAAAAAGATACAATGATCGCTAGATTGGGCCTACGAGGATTGTAAACATTAATTTTCTATTTTTAAAATTAATTTTATTTGTACGGATATTTTACGTACATTTGTATTGCTAATGTTAACAAGGTCATTTAGATGTGGCTACTATCGCCCAACTGAAAAATTGGGGAAAAACAAATTAAAAACATTGAACTCGAAAAATACTGGACAACAAATTGAAAACAGAATTCCACTGAGCACAGAAAAATCACAAAGAAATTAAAACACCACACACAAAATTCTACAAATCACTCTAAGATTACTAGAAAGAAAACTAAGGGAAATTAAAAAAGCTAGGAAAATACCATTACAGCATTTCAAAAAAACAATAGAAAAAAAGCAGAAAACAAAAATCAAATTTAGCAAACAGAAAAATTAGAAAAAAAACAAGATCGGAAAAAATACATGGCAACAGTAATTAACGATAGAATCGATGTTCGCATTAGCAAGGAACAAAAAGAGTTAATTAAGTACGCGTCCGAACTGAGCGGATTTAAGAGCCTTTCTGAATTTATAGTTTTTCACATCCAGGCTCAGGCCAATAAAATCATCAAAGACAACAGTACCATCTTGCAGACGATGGAGGATAAAAAAATCTTTTTAGAAATGCTGCTAAACCCACCAGCTCCTAATGATGCTCTTAAAGAGGCTCAATTAAATTATTTAAAATTTAAGGAGAAACCCACCAGTGGAAATAGTAAACCTACAACAGAAACATGAACGGGGAAATTTTGATAGCGATACCCCGCTCTTAGACAACTATATAAGAAAACAGGCTTCACAGGATGTTCGGAAAGATCTTTCGGTCTGTTACGTATTAGCAGATAAAGACAATAATGTCATCGCCTATTATACCTTATCGGGCAACTCGATTCCGCAAGAAGGAATGCCAGACGACTTAATGAAAAAACTCAGGCTTCCCTCAAGCTACCGCGACCTACCAGCAGTTATGCTAGGCAGATTGGCAGTTGACAAAAGGCACAAAGGCAAAAGGTATGGAGAACTACTATTGATGGACGCACTTAACAGATGCCTAATCGCATCTAAACATGTGGGATCTCTTGCTGTCATCGTGGACCCCATCGATCAGAAAGCGATCGACTTTTACACTAAATATGGATTTCATCTGTTGAAAGGCATTAAAAGGATGTTTATTACAATGCAGACTTTAAGACAACTACAGGGAACTTAGTCGACAAAAAACAAAGCCACTTATTTGATGTGGCTTTTTTTTTAATGGTCAATCAAAACAACAAACACGCTACCTATGACAACAAAACGGTATGACATATTTCTTGACGACCTAATAATCGGTACGACTGAACTTGAAAAAGCAGACGCACCAATGGGAGTTGTATTTGGACAAATACAGTTTAACAATATTATTTCAAGGTACGACTTTTTTAAAAAATATTGCCTTGAAAACAACATTGAATTAGCTGACGACTATCCAGAAGATAAGTTAATATCAACTCGAACAATTGAGAACTTAAAAGTTATAAACGAAAACGGAATTGAAATTAAAGGAATAGGAAATCAAATAAGTGGAATGGATGGAGACGAATTTGAAATTACATTGGAAGGAGTAGCTTATCCATTTTTTGAAGAAGAATTTCCTCAACACGTTAAAGCGTACAACGAACAATTCAAAGAAAGCTAATGACGACATACAAAATATTAGAAATTGGGATTGACGACAAAGAACGTTTATTCGTTAAACCGAAAACCGAAATATTTGAGTTTATTTATAGAGACGCATCAGGTGTTAATTGGGACATCAATGGACAATTCCTTTATTCACCCAAACCAACAGAAATGACCTATTTTGATTGGTTTAGACAAATTATTTTAGCTACAAAAGGCGAATATGGTTGTGAACTTAAAATAACAAGTGAGACTAATTGGACAAATATTCCGAATGAATTAAAAAATCAAATATGCGGACAGTAGAAAAGGGACCGCATAACAGGCACTTGGCAAAAAAGTGGGCTCAGTACTTAAATGAAGCTTAGTACTAGGCTAGAGCAGTAATTTTAATCCATTAGCCTAAAATAGTAGCAAACTTACCTTAAGCACTAACTTTGCTAAGAACATTGACTGGCATTACAGCATCCCGAAGGTATGGTAGTTAAAGTGGTTGTACTAGCTTTCATGTTTGCAAATACTGAACAGGGTGGAGAATTGCGAGGCAATCTTGAGGACAAAAATGCAAACTACAACGCCCGAAAAACTGTAGGCTTTTTCAGCCGAAACGGCTCAGCCTGCGATTATTGCCCACTTTGACGTAGCAGACCCAGAGGTGATGTACAGCCTAGGTTTATTCATTAATAGTTGTTTTTTTTAATGGTATTCATGCTTTCGCTTCGCTCAGGATTTGTTTCTTTTTGATCAATGCAATATTGCGAAGCAATCTTGAACGCCCCTAAAATATATACCTGTGAAAAAAGAAAGAGCCTCACGGCGGCGGCTAGCCGTGGCAAGGTGGTGTGTTGGGTGTTGTAATTTATCCTACTGCTGCTATTCGCAGCGATTTATCTTACCGCTGATGCCGCGGTGGCACTAACTTTTTTTAAACGAAAAAAGTTAGCAAAAACGTTTTCGCTTGCCCTGAGGCAGCCTTTCGCTCTGGCCCAACTCACAAGAAAGGCAAACACGGGCTGTGGTATTGTAAAAATGATTTGCTGAGAGCTGCTTTATATTTTTACAATACTAAACAGAGCAAGGCCCTTTCCACCGCACAGGCTTTCCATTGCCTTTCTTCATTCCGCTGCTGGGCAAGCTTATTCGTGCTATCAAAGGCAGTGATTTGTGAACTGTTATAGTTGCTGCGTTAGGGCAGAGGGTTTAACCCTTTGCCAGAGCGAGTAGCATAGGTTTTGGTTTGCACTAACATTGCCAAGCACGCTAATGGCCTTACAGTATCCCGAAGGTATGGTAGTTAAAGTGGTTGCAGCTACTTTGTTTCTGCACTGCTGTTAACAGGGTGGAGAATTGCGAAGCAATCTTGAGGACAAAAATGCAAACTACAACGCCCGAAAAACTGTAGGTTTTTCAACCAAAACGGCTTAGCCTGTGGCCCAAATCCGCTTTGACGTAGCAGACCCAGAGGTGATGTACAGCCTAGGTTTATTCATTAATAGTGGTTGTTTTTAATGGTATTCATGCTTTCGCTTCGCTCAGGATTTGTTTCTTTTTGATCAATGCAATATTGCTAAGCAATCTTGAACGCCCCTAAAATATATACCTGTGAAAAAGAAAGAGTCTCACGGCGGCGGCTAGCCGTGGCAAGGTGGTGTGTTGGGTGTTGTAATTTATCCTACTGCTGCTATTCGCAACGATTTATCTTACCGCTCCTGCCGCGGGGGCAAATACTTTTTTCACTATTGTCTATTTTAGGGGTGTTCAAGAATGCTTTGCATTTTGAGCCCAAAAGTATTCAAACCAAAAGCGCTTTAGCGCTGAGCTCATGGCTTCTACTAACAATAGACAACAGCCATAAAGGCTTTCGCTTGCCCCTAGGCAGCCTTTCGCTCTGGCCCAACTCACAAGAAAGGCAAACACGGGCTGTGTCCCGAACCCCGCCCTTCGGGCACCCCTAAAGGGGAATCGGGATAAACAGAGCAAGGCCCTTTCCACCGCACAGGCTTTTCATTGCCTTTCTTCATTCCGCTGCTGGGCAAGCTCATTCGTGCTATCAAAGGCAGTGATTTGTGAACTGTTATCGTTGCTGCGTTAGGGCAGAGGGTTTAACCCTTTGCTAGAGCGAGTAGCATAGGTTTTGGTTTGCACTAACATTGCCAAGCACGCTAATGGCCTTACAGCATCCCGAAGGTATGGTAGTTAAAGTGGTTGCAGCTACTTTGTTTCTGCACTGCTGTTAACAGGGTGGAGAAGTGTAGGCTTTCTCAGCCGAAACGGCTCAGCCTGTGATTATTGCCCACTTTGACGTAGCAGACCGAGAGATGATGTACAGCCTTGATCTTTGCGGTACTTTGGATCAAGCCAAAGTACCTAGGGCTTTCGCCGCCAATGAGGCGAGGCAAGCCTGTGTGCTAGGAATACCAACGGAACTATTCAAATTTAAAGACCCCAGTATTGTTGAATATTACAATACCAACCCCAATCCCTTACACTTTGAAAACCAATAAATTAATTGTAAGTTTAAACAACTATGGAAGAATAGCCAATTAACCCTCAAACCAAAATTGAAAACGCTGCTCCTCCCTGTTCATCGGTAGCTTATCACTGCATAAAAGAATTAGGATAAACAAAATTAAATATGAATGCAGACATCTTAGTATCGTTTTTTGAAAGAGACTTGAACAAGCTGATCAATGAAATTGAACTGTATAAAAACGAAGAAAATATTTGGCGACTAGAAAAGAACATCTCCAATTCGGCCGGAAATTTAGCCCTTCATTTAATTGGAAACTTAAACACCTTTATTGGAAAAGAAATTGGAAAAACAAACTATGTTAGGGATAGGGAACTTGAATTTTCTCAAAAGAATGTTCCAAGAAAAGAACTGATTGAAAATATAAATGACACCATACAAATGGTTAAAGATTCGTTGCTTCACCTTAGGCCAGAAGAATTGAAAGCAGATTATCCAATTTTGAAGTTTTCAGAAATAACCACAACTGAATATTTATTGGTTCACCTGGCTATGCATTTAACTTACCATTTAGGGCAAATAAATTACCATAGAAGATTACTGGAAGACTAACGAAGCTCACTCGGATTGTTAAGTTTATCTTTGTGGGTATAGTCGATAATTTTAAGCTATCGGCTAGTGTCTCACCCGCCGAAAATTAATTTTACATCAACTTTGTCATGCAGAGCCTGCGAAGCATCTCTAATGTTAAATCCGATTAAAGTTAATTAGAATATGTTAAGCAAAAAATAGGATCTCTTTACGCCTCTATGCCGGCGTGGCATCTTCCTTTGGGGGCAAAGGAAGCAAACCCTTTCGGCGGGTTTAAGGTGGCTTTTGCACTATGCCCAATCACATAGCTGGAAACCACGGGCTTGGCCCACCTGAAACGGTGTGCATATAAAATCAATGCCCCTACCACGCTATATCTATCACGTTTCCAGCTATCTTGCTGCCACTAACCCGCCTTGTTCGTGCTATTAGAGTGGGTGGTAAGGCATGGTTAAGAATGCTGGGCTCTGGCAGAGGGTTTAACCCTTTGCCAGAGCGAGTAGCATAGGTTTTGGTTTGCACTAACATTGCCAAGCACGCTAATGGCCTTGCAGCATCCCGAAGGTATGGTAGTTGAAGCGGTTGTACTAGCTTTCATGTTTGCAAATACTGAACAGGGTGGAGAATTGCGAAGCAATCTTGAGGACAAAAATGCAAACTACAACGCCCGAAAAACTGTAG
>Ga0247805_1000334_pt1 | contig 25717 bp, 22 predicted proteins | sample UWRJL044104R1_FD_180930 | JGI IMG/M metagenome (GOLD analysis project Ga0247805, IMG submission 180930) | Plant litter microbial communities from Arlington Agricultural Research Station in Wisconsin, United States - UWRJ-L044-104R-1 | ecosystem: Environmental > Terrestrial > Plant litter >... | reverse complement strand
AACTTAGTTAAAAAGCGTTTTTATCTTCCAGAAGAAGATAGATGGATTACTCTTAGAGTAGCAGCATCTACGATAAAAACAATTAATAAAAATGGAATTTCTGCAGTTTTGAAAAAAGCGCAGTCAGAAGGATTTATCAAATAATCTTTTCCTAAATAAATATATAGCAAGATGGCAAAGAAAGGTAATAGAATCCAGGTAATTTTAGAATGTACTGAGCACAAGACTACAGGTGTTGCAGGGACTTCAAGATACATCACAACAAAGAACAAAAAAAATACTCCGGACAGATTAGAGATTAAAAAATTTAATCCAATCTTGAAAAGAGTAACTGTTCACAAAGAAATTAAGTAATAATTAGAGATTTTTGTAAATCTTAGAAGTAATACTTGTAATATTAGTAATATTTGTAAGTTTATTAAATTTCAATAACAATTGAATCATGGCAAAGAAAACCGTAGCATCGTTACAAACAGCTTCTAAGAGATTATCAAAAGCCATCAAAATGGTGAAATCTCCAAAAACTGGTGCATATACATTCGTAGAATCTATTATGGCTCCTGAAGAAGTTGATACTTTCTTGAAAAAGAAATAATAACAATCACATTATATAGAAAAGCTACTTTCACTCCGAAAGTAGCTTTTTTATTTTTATATTTGTCTAAAATTAAAGAAGCAGAACAGATGGCTTTTTTTAAGATTCCGATTTCTGATAATTTAAATCCAGAAGTCTAACAATCTAATTAATCTACAAAAAAATGAGTTTTTTTAAAAAATTATTTTCTACCGATAAAAAAGAGACTTTAGACAAAGGTCTTGAAAAAACAAAAACTACTTTCTTCTCTAAATTAAGCAAAGCTGTTGCCGGAAAATCCAAAGTTGATGACGATGTTTTGGATAATCTGGAAGAAATTCTGGTAGCTTCAGATGTTGGAGTAAATACTACACTGAAAATTATTACCCGAATCGAAAAACGTGTTGCCGAAGACAAGTATTTAGGAACTGACGAATTAAACCAGATACTTCGTGATGAAATAGGGGCCTTATTATCTGAAACCAACAGAGGCGAAGCCACCGAATTTGATATTCCAAAAGATAAAAAGCCATATGTCTTAATGGTAGTAGGTGTTAATGGTGTTGGTAAAACAACTACTATTGGTAAACTGGCTTACCAGTTTAAAAAAGCAGGTTATAAAGTGGTTTTAGGTGCTGCAGATACTTTTCGTGCCGCAGCAATTGACCAATTACAGGTTTGGGCAGATCGTGTTGGTGTGCCAATCGTAAGACAAAATATGGGCAGCGATCCGGCTTCTGTAGCTTTTGATACTTTGCAATCTGCTGTAGCGCAAGATGCAGATATTGTTATTATTGATACTGCAGGACGTTTGCATAACAAAATCAACCTGATGAATGAGCTTACAAAAGTAAAACGTGTGATGCAGAAGGTGGTTACTGATGCACCTCACGATGTTCTTTTGGTTTTGGATGGTTCAACCGGCCAGAATGCTTTTGAGCAAGCCAAACAATTTACAGCAGCTACTGAAGTTACTTCGCTTGCAGTAACAAAACTAGACGGAACTGCAAAAGGCGGTGTGGTGATTGGTATTTCAGATCAGTTTCAGATTCCGGTAAAATACATTGGAGTTGGCGAAGGGATTGAAGACTTGCAAGTCTTTAATAAATATGAATTTGTAGATAGTTTCTTTAAATAAAATATAATGAGTTTTTCTTCTTTTAAAAATATATCACCTCTTGCTTTTTATTTTGTGAGCGTAATTTGTTTTGTTCTGGCTAATGTTATAAGAGATAGTAATTTATCTTTTTATTATATTTTATTAGTTCTGGGAGTGGTTTTCTTTTTTATGGGAATCCTGGCCAGATTGAGAACAAAAAGATAATTAGTTTTCTTCGCATAACTTTTGTATTAAAATACATTTCCTGATAAGATAAAATGAATCCTAACTTTTTTATAAGATATTATATAATCTTATTGTTTTTTATCTTAGGTTCCTGTGCAAAAGAAAGGAGTGAAAATAATAAACAATATCAGGACAAGAATAAAAGGGTTATTGTAATTCAGCCATTAGGTAATTTTAACCTGACTCAGTCCAAAAGAGTTTTGTCTCAAATCAAGACTATTAATTCGGATGTTGTTTTAAGAGAAAATAGACCTTTTCCCGACAATTCATTTTACCAGCCAAGAAACAGATACCGTGCTGATAGTATTATAAAAAATCTTCGGAATCATATTGGTAATGACAGTGTAGTTGTTGGTTTGTCCAATTATGATATTAGTACTACCAAAGATGGTATTAACGATTGGGGTGTAATGGGATTGGGGTATAATCCCGGAAAAGCCTGTGTGGTTTCTGATTTCAGGTTATCCGCTAAAAATAAAAACGAACAGTTTTATAAATTAGTTCTGCATGAACTGGGTCATACGGCAGGTCTGCCGCACTGTAAAATAAAAACTTGTTTAATGAGAGATGCAAAAGGCAGAAATCCTTTTGATGAAGAAAAGAATTTTTGTAAAAGCTGCAAAAACTTCTTAATTGACAAAGGCTGGCAGTTGTTATAATCTCTATTTTATATAAACTACTATTGATTAATAGATCAATTTTGTTTCCTCAATTCTGTTTCTTTTGAAGTTTAAAAGTTAACTTTGTGCTATAATTCTTTTGAAAACAGAAGCCCTAGCCCTGATGGCAGCGGCATCCTTTTATGGCGGGGTTCGCCATAAAAGATATAGCGTACAGCAGGAAACAGCTCCTTATTAATATATGATTACTATGAAAAACACTTTTATGATTTTGGTTGTATCGCTTTTGTTTGTAAGCTGTAAACAAGAAATAAAACCTGTAGATATTGCAAAATTAAATGGATACTGGGAAATTGAAAAAGTAGTTTTTGATGAGGGTGAAGAGAAGGCGTACGGAATGAATGAGAACTTTGATTATTTCCAGATCAAGGGAAATAAAGGGACACGAACAAAAGTGATGGCGCAGCTTGACGGTACTTTTTTGACTACGGATACTTTTGAAAATGTATCGGTTCGATTTACGGAAAATGGTGCTTTTCTGGATTATAAAACGGATTATGCCAAGTGGAGTGAGGAATTGATTTCGATTTCGGATGAAACATTTGTGGTGAAAAATGACCAGAATAAAGAATATCATTATAAAAAGGCGGGACCTGTAAATTTATTGAAAGATGGCGAAAAGACTAAATAATCAAAGTACGATTGGAGCTGTATTGCAGCAGATTATTCAGGTGAATAAACTCCAGCCCGGAATGGACCAGATTGATGTAAAAGAGGCGTGGAGACAGTTGATGGGAAACGGTGTAAATACGTATACTAAAAATGTCGTTTTGAAAGGAAGCACGCTGTACGTTGAATTGGGATCAGCCGTTTTAAGAGAAGAATTGAGCCACGGAAAATCAAAAATCGTTAAAATGATTAATGAAGAATTGGGGAGAGAAGTGGTTAAGGATGTAGTGCTTCGTTAATTTTAGATTTTAAAGTTCAGATTTTAGATTGACTAAACTTTGTAAAATAAGGATAAAGAAAAATCCCGTTTTAATTTGAAACGGGATTTTTTATGTTTGATTTTTTAAATCTAAAATCTAAATTCAGAAATCTAAAATTTAGAATTGCTCTCTTCCTGCAAAGTGGAAAGCACCTTCGATAGCAGCGTTTTCGTCACTGTCAGATCCGTGAACTGCATTTTCTCCGATAGAAGTTGCGTATGCTTTACGAATAGTTCCTTCAGCAGCTTCAGCAGGATTTGTTGCTCCAATTAAAGTTCTGAAATCTTCTACTGCGTTTTCTTTTTCTAAAATTGCAGCAACGATTGGTCCGCGTGACATAAATTCCACTAATTCACCGTAGAAAGGTCTTTCTGCGTGAACTGCGTAAAATGCTTTTGCATCAGCTACAGTCAATTGTGTTAATTTTAATGAAACGATTTTGAAACCTCCGTTGGTAATCATTGCTAAGATATTCCCGATGTGTCCGTTTGAAACAGCATCCGGCTTAATCATTGTAAAAGTTCTATTTGTAGCCATTTTTGTGTTTTTTTATATTTGATGCAAAAATAGAACTTTTTAACGAATTGATTTTAATAAATTCATAATTAAAACGTGGTGGAATGGTGTTTTTGCCAAGAAAAGCTTTTTTTAAACCATATAAGTGATGTAAGTTCAATTTAAATTTTAAAGATGCACTGTATCCTCTATCAACTAAATGCAAAATATTTAAAAAAAAAAGACGCACAGCAGTGCGTCTATCCAGTAATATGATAAAATAATTACACTTTGAATATTAATTTGTTCTTGTAGAATATCCACAAAATGAATGTCCAAATACCAACATACACCAGTGCTCCAGCCAAAGATGCTGCCTTTGGATCGTTGAAAAAAGGTGCAATTCCAAAGCTATACAGATAATCCAATAAGTTGATGTTTTGTACCGGATTATGCGGGTTTTTAAACTGAATCATCACCAATGCCTGCGGAATAATCTGCGAAACAAAAAATACAATCATTGGGTTAACTCCCCAGATTAAAAAGGGTTTAAAGCCTTTTTTATAATCGGCAATATCGATAATGTAATATAAAACAGCTAAAGTTGTTGTAGCTAATCCGGTAGTATATAAAACATAACTGCTTGTCCATAATGATTTGTTGATAGGAAAAATGATATTCCAAAGCAAGCCGCCAATGATTAATAAAACTCCGGCAATTGCCATATTTTGAGCTTTTTTAGTTTTCGGCAGGTTTTGCTGTAATAACTGACCAATCAATAAACCGATTATTCCGTTTACGATTGATGGAATTGTACTTAAGATTCCTTCCGGATCCCAGGTTACGGTGCCGCTGTACATATGTCCTTTCAGCAGAATGTTATCCAGCCATGAAGCCAGATTGGTTCCTTTTTCTAAATTAGCTTCACCTATTCCTGGAACAGGAACTAAAGTCATTAACGCCCAATGTCCTAATAAAAGTACAACTCCAGTTATAATCTGTGTTTTTAGAGAAGTTTTTAAATACAATAGGGAAACTACAAAATAAACAATGGCAATTCGTTGTAAAATTCCAGGAAGCCTTACATCCTGATAGGCTTCAATACCACTGTAAGCTAAAAAGAGATAGATAAAAAGAATTGAAAACGCCAGAATATTTTTGACTTTCGGGCTAAAACTTCCCATTAAAGCATAACCAACAGCTATGGTAATGGCAAGTCTTCCTATTAGAAGCGGAATACCATCAAGGCCAAATAACTGAATTTTTCCAAAAAAGTTGAAGAAAATCCCCAAACAAAGCATTCGTAACGAGCGAACTAAAATTTTATTAAAAGTGGTATTGTCATAAAATTTATCAGGCATTGCTAATGGAACAGCAACTCCCATAATGAAAACAAAGAAAGGAAAAACCAAATCGGTTGGGGTGCAGCCATGCCAATCTGCGTGTAATAAAGGTGAGTAAACATTTCCCCAGTCTCCCGGATTGTTTACAATGGTCATTAATAAAATAGTGAGTCCACGAAAGACATCAAGCGAAATTAAACGTTCTCTTACCATCAGTTTTTGTAAATAGGTTAATTTTAAATTTTCTATTTGGTTTGAGAAGCAATAATTCAGAAGAGAGTGGTTATTTGTTTCTGAAGACTATTACTTTATTGCTTTTTGTTTTATATCGTTATAATATTAAAATTAGTTTCTAGTGGTTTTAATTTTTGAATCAAAAGCGGAATCAGTTGTTCGCCCTTTTCTAAATAAAATTCTGAAAAATTAGCCTGACGTTCCTGCAAACTTTTGTTTGGAAATAATTCGCATTGTAAATCGGTTACACGCTGTAATTCGTCATCCAATTTTCGTTTTTGGGCTTTTAATAATCTTTTTTCGAGATTCTCCAGTCCTTTTTTCTGTTTAACTTCCTGAGCTTTTACAGCGCCACTAAATGATTTGTCGGTTTGCTGTGCCAGTTCGTAAAGATATTCAAATTGTTTTTCCAATGTCTCTTTTTGTGATGTTAAATCAATCGGAAAAGTAGATAATTTATGTGTGATTGCGTTCACTAAATCATCCGGTTTTGTAAATAAATCTGCCCAGCTTAAACCTAAATTATCCGCTTTTTTTGTCTGTTTTTCAGTTGCAAGTAATACTGAATTCCGAACTAAAAGTATTGGAAAAGAAACATTTACTGCATTAAAAAACGATTTTAATTCCAGCCAATAAGCAATTTCTCCACCACCGCCAATATAGCAAAGATTAGGTAAAATGACTTCCTGATAAAGTGGACGCATAATTACGTTTGGACTGAATTTTTCAGGGTTACTTTCCGATAATTTTAGAATTTCTTCTTTTGAAAATGAGATTTTAGTGTTGTTTACGAAATACTTACGATTTTCAAAAATGATTCTCTCACGCAGATTATCTTCAATATAAAACAAATTGATTTCACGCGGATTTACCTGTACTGTGTACTCTTTAAGTTCTTCGATTGTTTTTTGAACTGCTTTAAAGGAAGTTTGTTTTTCTAATTCTTCTTTGATGTAGGGGATAAAAACATGTTTTAAATTGGTGTCGTCTGCATCTAAAATAACTAAACCATAATTGGCAAATAAACTGTTGGCTAAAAAACGAGTTGCATCAGCCAGTTTTTCATGTTTTAAATAGGCTTGTTCAAATAAGTTTTTTATGAAACCGGCATTGGTAGTTGATCCTAATTCTTTAGAATAAATTTCAAAGAATTCGGCTAATCCTTCTGTGGAAAGTCTTCCAACAGGACCCGTACTTTCTTTATTCCATCTGAATTTTTTCCCTTTAAAATTAAAATAATTAATCTCTTCAAAATCATGATCTTCTGTAGCCATCCAATAAATTGGAACAAAATTGTACGTTGGATATTTTGATTTTAATTCTTTAGTCAGGTTAATCGTAGAGATAATTTTATATAAAAAATACAATGGACCGCTAAACAGGTTTAACTGATGCCCTGTAGTAATTGTAAAAGTGCATTCGTGTGCTAAAAGTTCAATATTCTGTTTAGTTGAATCAGAAACTTCAATGTTTTGATACTGATTTTTTAAAGTTTCAACTAATAGAATTCGGTTCGCATTATCGAAATTAGCCTGCTTTTCAATGATTTGCTTTTCAAAGTTTTCCAAGGTTGGAAAATGATTGTATAGCGACTGTAATTCGGTTTTTTGATCTAAATAATCGTGTATCAATTTAGAGAAATATCCTGAGTTTTGGTAGCTGATACAGTCGGTGGGCATAATTTTAGATTTATTTTGACAGCTGTAAATTTAATGAAAATATGTAGTTAAAAACCGTTTTAACGATTGCTTATGATTTGAATTTTATTTTTAGCTTTAAAAACTTTATAATCAGGTTTTTAGTTTTAAGAAGTTGTGTGACATTGAAAATTTATCAAATTTGTTAAAAAGCAAATGTGTTGTGAAACTAATCATTCCAAAACTAAATTATTAGCAACGAAATTCTATTTTTGCAGGTAAAAAAGTTATATCACGTTAATATGGAAAATAACCCTAATAAGAAGAACTCCTTAAAACATGTTCTTTTTGGATCTTTAATTGGTACCACAATCGAGTTTTTTGATTTTTATATCTACGCCAATGCAGCGGTATTGGTTTTTCCGCAATTATTTTTTCCCGGTTCAGATCCCACTATGGCTACTTTGGAATCGTTAGCTACTTTTTCGATAGCCTTTTTATCACGTCCTTTAGGTTCTGCTTTTTTTGGGCATTACGGAGATAAAATTGGGCGTAAATTTACTTTAGTGGCTGCTTTGCTGACTATGGGAATTTCTACAGTAACTATTGGTTTCTTACCAAGTTATGCTAGTATTGGTGTTGCGGCTCCTTTATTATTAATGTTATGTCGATTTGGACAAGGAGTTGGTTTAGGAGGTGAATGGGGAGGAGCTGTTTTGCTGGCTATAGAAAATGCTCCTCCAAATAAACGCGCATGGTATGGAATGTTTCCGCAATTAGGAGCGCCAATCGGATTGTTACTTTCAGGAGGAACCTTTTTGTTATTAACTGATTCAATGAGCAGTGAAGATTTCATGGATTACGGCTGGAGAATTCCTTTTATTGCAAGTTCTCTTTTGGTGATAGTTGGATTTTATATCCGAACTAAAATAACAGAAACTCCGTCTTTTGAAAATTCAAAAAATGCTCACGAGGAAGTAAAAGTTCCGTTTTTAACTTTGGTTAAATCCTATAAAAACCAATTAATTTTCGGGACATTAGCTGCAGTCACCACTTTTTTGGTTTTTTATTTAATGACAGTATTTGCCCTCAGCTGGATTACTTCAGATTTAGGCTATGTTAAAAGAGATGGTTTATTAATCCAATTGTTTTCAGTATTGTTTTTTGCACTTTTTATTCCGATATCCGCTTTGGTTGCCGATAAGATTGGACGTCGAAAAGTATTAATTTTCACTACAATTGCTATTGCCTTTTTTGGATTTTTCTTTTCGTTATTCCTTAATTCCGGAAGCCCGTTTTTAGTGACAGCTTTTGTTTGTATTGGTATGTCTCTGATGGGTTTTACTTATGGCCCTTTGGGTACCTTTTTATCTGAATTGTTTCCAACAACCGTTCGTTATTCGGGCGCTTCCTTAACATTTAATCTGGCAGGAATTTTAGGGGCAGCATTTGCACCAATAATTGCAATTTCCTTAGCAACAAACTATGGGCTGAATTATGTAGGTTTTTATCTGACTGGCGCTGCTTTAATTTCTCTAATTTCATTTTTAGTAATTTCTAAAAAAGTGCATCAGTTTTAATATCTAAAAAAATAATTTTAAGGGGCAATGGATATTCGTTGCCCTTTTTTATTGATTAATTTAGAAGCAAAAAAATTAGGTGTTTCAGTAAGCACCGTCCCGCTTTCCGTTACAAACGAAGTTCACTGAACTCCGATTAAAATAAAAGTTAAGTGAAGTAATCTTTTATGCCAACCCCCCCCGGCACAAAAGGAATTTCGCTACAAACGAAGTTCACTGAACTCTGATTAAAATAAAAATTAAGTGAAGTAATCGGGCTAAAGGAGACATTTTGCTTTCTTATCAATATTTCATTTTAATAACCCAAAGTTTAAAAATATTGTAAGCCATTCGAAATAATAATTGGCACTGTTTGAACTAAAATATCATTTTATAAGTCGTTGAATTTTAGTTGATTAAAATTATTTTAAGAAAATATTATGATTTAATTTGTTTATTAAAAAAATAATTCACAAAATTTGTATCAGAAAATAATAATTAACTATTAATAACGAAGAACAATGTTTGTATTAAACTTTACCTCTCAAAACATCGCATCAGGATTAGATTCTGTTGGCATGTGTCTTCGTGGCTTTTCTCAATCATAGCAAATCAATTTTAGATATATGAAAAAGCCCGAAGGAAATTAACTTTCGGGCTTTTTTTATTCTAGATACTTCAGAAATTCCCGATTACAAGAACTTTTATTTATCTGTTTCAGATAAAATGTTTATCAAAATCCTTATTGCTGTTAATCCGCAATATGCTTTACTCAATATTCTTATTTCTTTAATGATTTAAGATGTTATGTATTCATTTTGTAGAATAAAATCAGGCAATATTGATTTTGGATAGAATATCAATATTAAAAATAAAATGGGAAATAAATTATCCGGAAAAGACCTGATTAAAATAGGCTTTCCAAAAAATAATAGTATCAATATTGCTTTAGGGCAAATAAACCGATACAGAAAACGAGAAAAAAAAGAAAGTATATTAACCGAAGCCAAAGAAGTTTTGCTGTCTCCTGAAAAATTTACGGGTCATGGAACATGGGGGAAAGTGGCTGAAGGATTGGTAAATCCGGTACAAGTGAGAATGCATCAGCTTAATAATACCAGAGCACCTTTTTCCATATTTGGAGAAAATGAAATAGACGAACAGGCAAAGTATCAGTTGTATGATGCCTTAAAATTACCAATTTCAATTGCCGGTGCCTTGATGCCCGATGCTCACTCCGGTTACGGATTGCCAATTGGAGGTGTGCTGGCGACAGATAATGCCGTAATTCCGTATGGTGTTGGAGTCGATATCGGCTGCCGAATGAGTTTGTCAATTTTTGATATTCCGGCTTCTTTCTTTAAAGGGAAAGACCATCAGCTTGAAGCGATTTTAAAAGACAATACGAAGTTTGGAATGTATGAAACACACATTATAAAAGCAGATCATGAATTGTTCAGCCGAAGTGAATTTCAGGATATTCCGCTTTTAAAAAATCTTTTAGGAAAAGCATACAAACAACTGGGAACTTCCGGTGGAGGCAATCACTTTGTAGAATTTGGAATTGCAAAAATCACAAATCCTCTTAACGAATGGAAAATTGGTGTAGGTGAATATTTTGCAGTCCTTTCTCATAGTGGTTCAAGAGGTTTGGGTGCCAATATTGCAAAACATTATACGTATCTGGCAACCAAACAATGTCCGTTGCCTAAAAATGTACAGCATCTGGCTTGGCTTGATTTGAATACTCACGACGGTCAGGAATACTGGCTGGCTATGAATTTAGCAGGTGATTATGCAAAAGCCTGTCATGATGATATTCATCGTCGAATTGCAAAAGCCATTGGTAAAAGACTTGTGGTAACAATCGAAAATCACCACAATTTTGCATGGAAAGAAATCGTAAATGGCAAAGAAGCTATTGTACATCGAAAAGGAGCAACTCCAGCGAATAAAGGTGACTTGGGAATTATTCCAGGTTCGATGACAGCACCCGGATTTATTGTTCAGGGAAAAGGAAATGCAGAAAGTTTAAATTCTGCTTCTCATGGTGCAGGACGATTATTTTCTCGTAGAAAATGCAAAGAATCGTTTACTCAAAGTGAAATCAAAAAAGTCTTGAAAACAAGCGAAGTGACTTTGATTGGAGGTAACATCGATGAAGCACCAATGGCGTATAAAGACATTAATAAAGTAATGGCAAACCAAACGGAACTGGTGGATGTGTTAGGCACATTTACACCAAAAATCGTTAGAATGGACAGATAATTATGGAAAAAATAATTCAAATAACATCAGGTCGCGGCCCGGCAGAATGCAGCTGGGTCGTGGCTCAGGTGCTGAAAACTTTTCTGGAAGAAGCAAATGATAAAGATATTAAAACAACTTTGCTTCAGCGTGAAACAGGAATCGAAAACGGAACGGTAGAAACGGCAACGATTTTATTGGAAAGTAATGATTTAAACGAGTTTGTAAACTCATGGATTGGTACAATTCAGTGGATTGGACAAAGTCAGTTTAGGAAATTTCATAAACGTAAAAACTGGTTTATCGGAATTTTTGAAGTTGATAAAACGACAACTACTGAAATAGCAGAAAAGGATATTCAGTATCAGGCCATTCGCAGTTCCGGAGCCGGAGGCCAACATGTAAACAAAGTAAGTTCGGCAGTACGTGCCACTCATGTTCCTACGGGAATTACTGTAGTTGCTATGGATTCGCGTTCACAGCATCAAAATAAAAAACTGGCAACTGAAAGACTATTACAGAAATTTAAAGATGAAACAGTGAAACAATTCAAAGCCGAATTCCAGTCGCAGTGGATGAATCAACTGCAGATTCAGAGAGGCAATCCGATTCGGATTTTTCAGGGTTCAGATTTTAAGAAACAAAAACAAATAAAAAATTACAAACAGGAACGGCAAAGATTAAAACGGGAAGATTATTTCGACAGTGAATAATTTCTGACTTTGGGTTCCAAACAAAATAAATTATGAAAACAGTAGATAAATATCTTTTTCAGGCATTGGACAATTATCCCTATTCGTTGGAAGAAACCATCGAATCATTGGATTATGCTTTGTCTTATGATGATAAAAGCACCATGGCTTTGTGCTTATATGGTCAGGTTTTTTCTGATCAGTTGTTGAAATACGAAGAAGCGAAAGAATACTTTGAAAAAGCACTTTCGATCAATATTTATGCTTTAGAAGTATATCCTTTTTATATCCATACCTTAATTTTAAATCAAGATTATGATGAAGCAACAAAACTGATTGATTTTGCATTGACCATCAAAGGAATCAATAAAACAGAAATTCTTTTGAAGAAAGTAATGCTTTTAGAAAGTCAGCAAGAGTTTAAAAAAGCTTTGAAAATCATTAAAAAAGTAAAACTTTCAACAATCAATACTTCTTATGATTATATAATCGAAGAAACCGAAAAAAGGCTAAACAAAAAATGCAATGGTGATGCTAAAAAAAATAATCAGAACAAGAAGAAAAAGAAGAACAAGTAAAAAAGAAAGGATGTCAGTTACGGCATCCTTTCTCGTCTTAATTTATCGTTTCAGGCTAAAATGACCTCTAAATTCTGTTCCATTTAATCGGGTGACTGTAAACCAATAATCTGAGGCAGGTTCATCCTGTCCGATGTAAGTTCCGTCCCAAGCAGTATTTACATTTAATTCTTTGATGAATTTACCATAACGATCAAAGATTCTAATTCCGGTATTCGGCTTCAAATAGGCAAAATCAATTGTCCAGGTGTCATTATAAGTATCATTATTTGGTGTAAAGAATTTTGGATAGGGAAGCTCATCCACAAAATTGATACAGTCTGCAGTAGTTGCTGCTAGAATATTTATTGTAATCGGAATTCTGTCACTTTCGCACTCATTGATAGTTTGAGAAGCATAATACGTAATTCCGTTTTGAAGCGGAGATGATTCTGATAAACTTATAGTTGTAAAACTATTTTCAAACCATTTTATATTTTGTCCTGTAATATCAATATCACTGATTTTTGCATCTTTCTGAATGCAGAACGTTTGTGGGGAATCAGCAATTGGAATTTCAGTATCCTGAATTTTTACATTAACAGTAAATCTTCCACTTTCACAATCATTTAATGTTTGTGAAGCATAATAAATACCATTTTGTAACAAGTCGGTTACAGATAGAACAGTTCCATTAACAGCCATATCATACCATTTTATATTTGTTCCTGTGATAGTAATATTTTCAATTGTAGCAATCTCATCAATACAAAATTGCTGATTTTTATTTCCTGAAGGCAATGGAGTGTCGTAAACTCGAACTAAAATTGGAGTTCTGTCACTTTCACAGCCTATAGTCTGGGATGCATAATAGGTTTTATTATTTTCTAATAGAGTAGTATTAGGTAAAGTTGCTGCTGCAATTATAGAACCATACCATTTTATATTTTGTCCTGTTATTTGAATATTATTTAAAGTTGCATTTTCGTTTTTGCAGAATTCTGTATTTCCATTTGTTATTGGAGCAGAAGGCGTATTTACGATTGAAACGGTAACTCCAAATCTTTCGCTTTCGCAAGTGTTTATGGCTTGTGATGCAAAATAGGTTTTACCGTTTTCAAGAATGTTTGTAGCTGGCAGAAGATTTCCATTTGAAGAAGCATCATACCATTTTATTTGATTTCCTGCAATTTGAATATCTGTAATCGTTGGATTTTGATTCGTGCAAAATGGCTGATTTGAATCTCCTGTTGGAGGAGGAGTATTTTGAATATTAATCGTAACTGGAATTCTCTCGCTTTCACAACCGTTTATATTTTGTGAAGCGTAATAAATTGTATTATTTTGGAGTAAAGTTGTATTTGGTAAAAGTGAGCCATCAGTTTCGGTGTCGTACCATTTGATGTTTTGTCCTGTAATTGCTGTATCATCCAAAGTAGCATTTCTTTGTATGCAGAAGGTTTGAGGTGTATTAGCAACCGGAAGCAGTTGATCTGTAATAGTAACAATCTGATTTTGATGTGAAATATTACCGTTTGAATCATCATAATCCCATACAATTGTATAAGTCCCCGGTAAACTATAGGATAAAGGATTAGTAGTGATTCCCATAATTATTCCTGCACAAGCATCTGTAGCAGTTGGAATAGTGTTTATTGTGGTATTACAATCTCCTGTTATAGTTGGAAGCGTTAGAATATCTGCAATTGGAGCTTGGATATCACCAATAACTACAGTAATTTTTTTAGTATCATCACAACCGCCTGTTCCTGTAATCAAACAAGTATATTCTCCGCTATTAATAGCAGTTGCATTTATAATAGTTGGATTTTGATCTGTTGATGTAAAACCATTTGGTCCGGTCCAGGAATAGTTTGTTCCTCCGGAAGCTTTAAGTTCTAATGTTTTACCAATGCAGACCGGAGAGTTACTAGTTATATCCGGTATGCCATTTATCACAGATTCCTGAAATTTCATTAAAAAATAATTATAAAATCCTAGAACGTTAGATTGATAAGAAATACCATCTGCAATACCATTATTTTCCCGCGAAATTCCACTCGCAAATATGTCATTGTTTTGGTCTAATGCAATTTTTAACGGATTATAAGATGAATCTCCACCAATATATGACCCCCATATAAAATCGGCATCTTTAGAAAATTTTGCAATATATCTTTCAAAATGTTTATTTGATCTATATGAACAAGCAGTTGTTAATTTTGGATAAGAAAAGCCAAAGTTTGTGGCACCAAGATATATTGAATTGTCTCTAAAAACAATAGAATAAATATGAGCTTGACCTATATATGTACCCCAAATTCTTTTTCCATCAGTATTTAATTTTGCAAAAAAACCTTTATATGAAAAGGAATTACTACTTTCAAAGCTGTTAGAAGTTGTCATGTTATTGTTACTTGCAGTTTGCCCACCTATATAAATATTATCATCATCATCAATTTCAACCGCATATATTTCATCAATTTGTTCTCCTCCATAATAAGTAGACCATATCCTCTCGCCATTTAATGAAAATTTATACAAAACACCATCAGGATGAGAAATTGGATCATGTAATTCCTGAACAACTCCCGGTGTAGAAATATTGTTAAAACTGTATGTGTATCCTCCGATAACTAAGTAGCTGTTTTTCAAGGAAATATCATTAAAAATATCTCGATTCTCACCTCCAACATAAGTACTCCAAATCAAATTTCCTCCAGATCCAAATTTACTTAGAAATCCATCAATAGTGTTGGAGAAATTTGGATCGTTATTTATATGTGTTTGGAATTTACTATTTATAGCGATTCCGGTTGTACTAGTAGTAAGACCAATTATATAAATATTATTATTTATATCAACATCTAATGCATAACCCAAATCCTGATATTCTCCACCAAAATACGTTCCCCATAATCTAATGCCTGAGCTATTAAATTTTACTAAAAACGCATCTTCTGATCCTGATAAATTTGGTTTATAAGATCCTGTGGTACTTATGTTTGTTTGATCTTGTGTAGTACCTGTTACAAGTACATTGTTTTGAAAATCTATTTTTATATCAGCTATATCACAATGGTTTTGTCCACCATAGTAAGTCCCCCACAAACGGATTCCATTAGGACTAAACTTTTCGATGATTCCGTTTAAGTATGCAGAAGATTGTGTTGTTTGATGAGCTCCGGTTGAGGCATATGATGAATTTAATGCACTTGTACTTCCTCCTACATATGCATTTCCAAAAGAATCTGTACTAATACTAGAAGGTTTAAGAGTAAAGTGCTCACCAGTTTGATCCCCATAAAAGGTTCCCCAAAGTCTAGTTGGCACAGGATCAATTACAATAGTTTTGTCATAAACAATATCAGAACTACTAAACCCATAAACATCTTTTTTAACCTTCCGATATCCAACAGCAATCTCCTTTTTACATGCTCCATCTTCAATCCAGCTCGCAGGCAGCGTTTCTTCCATTTTTCCAAAACGAACATTTATCTGGATTTTATTGTCAACCAAATCCGTTTCAGCACCATTAAATTTTAACTGGATATCAGAAATTTTTCCTTTTGGGTGAATTACAAAGTTATATTCAACTGTTTTTTGAGGATCGTTCGGAACTGTAAAAACAACATCAATATTAGTATAAATGTTTTTATAAGTAATCTGTTTATATTGATGAACTCCAACAATTCCTTCTGGCCTGCTTGGGATATTGTAGTAGTTGTCAAAATCTTTTGATTCCTGATCTGTAATTAATTCAACTTTAGAATTTGAATTAACAAAGTCAATATCAATTCTGTGGAATTTATGTTCCAGACGATATTCAGTTTCTGCTTCCTGATCTTTTTCCGGAATCTTATATGGAAGTATTTTTGATGTTTTTGAAGAAGAAATAGGAATCTTTTTTACTTCATAAATGTCGTAAGAAAATCCATTTTTCTTTAACTGAACATTTAATCCGTTAGAGTTCAATAAATATTTTACAGCAGTATTTGGTTTCCCTTTTTGATCAACTATTTGTCCTTTATTTTCTTTAAAACCAATGGATTGTTTTTTATTTTGGGAAAATAAAGAAATGGTAATTATTAAAAAAAATAAAAGTAATGTATGTTTCATCCGAATAATTTGAATTGCCACAAATGTAATTAAATATCTACAAAATAAAACTAAGGCGAGCAGTTGAATCTTTTCCTGAAAACAAAATAAATATCCCGTATTTTTGCAAAAAAATATTTCCTTTTGAAAACCAAGCTTTTTGTAATCACACCACCTTTTACCCAACTGAATACTCCGTATCCGGCAACGGCCTACATCAAAGGATTTCTGAATACCAAAAATATAGAATCGGTTCAGGCAGATTTGGGTATTGATGTGATTTTGGAGTTGTTTTCGAAGAAAGGATTAATTGATTTGTTTCAGGTTTCAGGTTTCAGGTTTCAAGTTGTTGAAAACAAAATTTCAGATAATTCTAAACGTATCTTTGCTTTACAGGACGAATACATCAAAACGATAAATGCTGTCATTCAATTTTTACAAGGAAAAAATCCAACTTTGGCACTGCAAATCTGTCAGGAAGATTTTCTGCCGGAAGCTTCCCGTTTTGCTCAGTTAGAAGAACTCGATTGGGCTTTTGGAACGATGGGAACGCAGGACAAAGCAAAGCATTTGGCAACTTTATATCTCGAAGATATTTCGGATTTTATTGTAGAATGTGTCGATGAAAATTTTGGCTTCAGCCGATATGCAGAGCGTTTGGGAAGAAGCGCCAACTCTTTTGATGAGTTGTATGAGGCTTTGCAACAGCAGCCAACTTATATTGATGCAATTTTAATTTCACTTTTAAAGAATAAAATTGAAACTGTAAAACCGATATTTTTTTTAATTTCTGTTCCCTTTCCTGGGAATTTATATAGCGCATTTCGATGCGCGCAATGGGTAAAGCAACATCATCCCGAAATTAAGATTTCAATGGGAGGCGGTTTTCCGAATACCGAATTACGATCTCTTTCTGACACACGTGTTTTTGAGTTTTTTGATTTCATTACTTTAGATGATGGGGAAGTTCCAATTGAAGAATTAATTGCCAATGTCGAAAATCCGAGTTACAACTCATATAAAAGAACATTTTTACTAGAAAATGGAGAAGTTATCTATAAAAACAATTCCTTAAAGCACGATTACAAGCAAGCCTTTGTTGGAACTCCGGATTATTCTGATTTGCCTTTGGATAAATATATTTCGGTTATCGAAATCGTAAATCCGATGCACCGAATGTGGAGCGACGGCCGTTGGAATAAACTGACAATGGCGCACGGCTGTTATTGGGGGAAATGTACTTTCTGCGATATTTCATTAGATTATATCAAGGTTTACGAACCCGTTGCCGCCAATTTACTTTGTGACAGAATGGAAGATATGATGTTGCAAACCGGTCAGAATGGTTTTCATTTTGTAGATGAAGCTGCACCTCCGGCTTTGATGCGTGCTTTGGCTCTTGAAATTTTACGCAGAAAATTAGCAGTTACTTGGTGGACGAATATCCGTTTTGAAAAAAGCTTTTCCAAAGATTTATGTTTACTGCTAAAAGCTTCCGGCTGTATTGCAGTTTCCGGCGGTTTGGAAGTAGCTTCAGACCGATTATTAAAATTAATTGATAAAGGTGTAACGGTTGAACAAGTAGCAAAAGTAACCAGTAATTTTACCGAAGCCGGCATCATGGTTCATGCGTATTTGATGTACGGATATCCAACACAAACGATTCAGGAAACGGTTGACAGCCTTGAAATGGTGCGTCAGTTATTTGAAGCAGGTGTTTTACAATCGGGGTTTTGGCATCAGTTTGCGATGACGGCTCATAGTCCGGTTGGGTTATATCCGGAGAAATTTGGCGTGAAAAAAGTAACTGAAAGCATTGGGACTTTCGCCAATAATGATATCGATTATACCGATGCTACAGGAATCAATCACGATAAATTCAGTTTTGGTTTAAAGAAATCGCTTTTCAATTTCATGCACGGAATCTGTTTTGATTACGAACTGCAGGATTGGTTCGACTTTAAAATTCCGAAGACAAAAATTCATCCCGATTTTATTTTTAATGCTTTAGAAGAGCAAAATAATTTTGATACAAAACCAAATGCAAAAGTGGTTTGGTTAGGAGGAAAGCCTTCGGTAGAGTATTTTACAAAATCTAAAAAAGGGCAAACCTGGGAAATGATGAAGTTTACTTTTCATGATAAAAAAGAAAGCTTCAACATTCAGACCAATAAACTGGAAGGCGAATGGCTAATCGAAATTTTAAAAAAAATCACCATTTCAAATGCTAAAAATTATACTTTTCAGGAAGTGAAAAATGATTTCGAAACCAGTTTAGATGATTTTGAATTGTTTTGGTATTCCAAGCCTGTCAATACTTTACGTGAATTTGGATTGTTGATTTTATAAATTTTCAACACTAAAACGAAAACCAATTCCGTGTAAATTCTCGATTGAAATTCCTTTTTCGTTTACGAGGATTTTACGTAATCGGGAAATAAAAACATCCAGGCTTCGTCCTGTAAAATAATCGTCATTTCCCCAAAGCGACGTTAGAATTTGCTCTCTTTTTAAAACGGAGTTTTTATTATCCAGAAATAATTTCAACAAATCGGCTTCGCGTTGGGTAAGACCAATTTTTTCATTTTCATTAAACAGAAAAAAATTTTGAGTGTCAAACTGATACTTTCCTACTTCGTAAATTGGTTTTTGTGTAGAGGTGTTTTTTTGGGAACGTTTAAGAAAGATTTCTATTTTCAAAAGCAATTCTTCAATACTGAAAGGCTTCACCAAATAATCATCGGCACCCAGACGCAATCCTTTTAGGCGATCTTCTTTTAAGGTTTTCGCAGAAAGAAAAATAATTGGAATATCGGTATTGCTCTTTCTGATTTCGGTTGCCAGTTCAAAACCATCCATTTTTGGCATCATGATATCCAGAATACAAATGTCGAAATCTTCAGTCTTAAAAGATTCCAATCCTGATTTTCCATCAGAACAATGAATTACCTCATAATTATTTTGCTCCAGGTTATCTTTAGTCAAAAAAGCCAGAGTTTCATCGTCTTCGGTATAAAGAATTTTACTTTTTATCATTTTTATAAGGGATTGACAATGTTATAGTAATGCCTTTTTGTGGGTTATTTACAGCGGAAATTTTCCAGTTTTGTAAATCGCAAATCTTTTTTACATAATACAATCCGAGCCCAAAACCATTGACCTCATTACTTTTCTCATTTTGGATTCTATAAAATTTATCAAAGATAAAGGAAATGTTTTTTTGCAGGATACCGATGCCATTGTCAATGAATTCCAGTTTTAAAATAGCATTTTCATCTGCTATTCTCACTGTTATTTCGGGTTGTGTATCGCAATATTTTACGGCATTATCCAGTAAATTGTAAATCAGGTTAGTGAAATGAAAAATATCAGTTTCTATTTTATAATCTTCTGAAAATTCAATTTTGATATTGGCTTCAGGATATTTCAATACGATATTTTCAATTGTTTCCTCTATGACAGGAATAACGGAAACCCATTCTTTTTTTAGTTCTAATGTGGTATAATCAGATTTGGCAATCGTCAGTATTTTTTCAATATGATGATTTAATTTATGTCCCTGATTAACAATAATGTTGGTGTAGGTGTGAAGTTTTTTATCTTCTTTGATTAAGTTCTGCTCACTCAGATATTTTGAAGCTATTAAAATGGAAGACAACGGCGTTTTGAATTCATGCGTCATATTATTGATGAAGTCACGCTGTAATTCGGAATACTTTTTTTGCTGTAAAAGAGTAAAAATCGAGTACACATAAATCAGTAATATAAAAATCAAAACAATAGAAAGTACAAACCAAAAACGCATCGAACTGAATAAATAACTGGTTTCATTTGGAAAACGTACAGCAAAATAATAAATCAGATTTTTATGTTTAGGAAAATAGACAGATTGTTTTGTTTTTCCTTTTTCAGATAATGAAATGTAGTTGCCATACACCATTTCGTCGCTTTGGCAATTGTACATGGCATATTCAAAATCAGTTGTGATATTCATTTTTTTGAATTCTGTTTTCAAATAAAACTCCAGAATATCCGGTTCAAAATCGTTATCGATATTTACAATGTAATAATCATTGGCAATTTTCTGCACGGGGTTTTGTGCCGGCAATTCATGATTTGTGCCTTCATATAGTTTTTTCGCAACCTCAAGTAGGGCAATGTGTGTTTTCTGGCTGAATTTTTTCTGCTCCAGTGTAAAAGCCTCTCTGGTCCATAGTAATTGTGCGACCAATATGCCAATAATGGCTATTAATCCCAGAATAATGATACTGTTGAGTCTATTTATTTTCAAGAAAAGGCAGTTTAGAAAGTGTAATATTAATCAAATTTTAAATTAAAAACACCAGTTAACAAGTCATTAACAAACATTTGAAACCGCTTAACAGCGATTTCTTTTTATCCGTATTACTTTTGAATATAAAATTGAACCATTCACCAATTAAATAAATATAATATGAAGAGTTTTCAAATTTCGATTCTTGCATTAGCTCTAGGATTAATGTCATTCTCAGCAATTGCACCGGTAGAAGCATTATCTTCAAAAACAACAACTTTGCTTACAGCATCAACTGTTTTATGGAAAGCAGAAAGTATTGATGTAGGTCAGATTCCTCAGGGAAAACCAAAAGCGATTGTTTTTGAATTCAAAAATACAGGAAAAACGGCTGTTGTAATTACGAATGTAAAAGGTTCATGCGGCTGTACAGCAACAGATTATACTAAAGAACCTGTTCTTCCCGGGAAATCTGCAAAAGTAACAGCAACATACAATGCAGCAAATAAAGGAGCTTTTACAAAAACGGTTACAGTTACAACCAGTGCCGAAACTGCTCCAAAAATCCTTACTCTAAAAGGTACTGTTATCTAAAATAAAGGTTGATTATATAAAGGTGGAAAACTCCAGGCATGTAAGTGTCTGGAGTTTTTTTTATGGAAAATATTATCTTGTAATGAATTTGTTTTACTAAAAACTTTTCTACTTTTATTAAAAATTTTATTATGAAAATTTGGTATCGATTTGCTGTTAGTATTTTTCTTTTTATTCTGGTTTCATGCAACTCAAAAGGCAATAAAAAAGAGGAAAATGCAAAGAATGTAAAAGTTGTTGTACCGGAACTTAAACTTTCGATTGACAGTTTGGCGATTGCCGGATTTTATGAGACGTATCCAAAATTGAAAAATTTTCAGGCTGAGGTTGCGGCCTTATACATCAAAAAGCAATCTACACAATTATGGCTTGACAATAAAGGAGTTGTTGAGTTTGGAAATACCTTGTATAATAAATATAAAGGCCTGGAAAACGAAGGTTTAAAAGCTAATTTTCCGTACAAGGAAATCAACCTTATCTTTGAGAATAATACAGTAAATAAACTTTCAAAAGTCAATACCGATTTGATGATAACGAATCTGTATTTCTATTATGCAGAGAAAGTATACAGGGGATTTGACGAAAAAACCTCTATTTCATTAGAATGGCTGCTGCCGCGAAAAAAGCTGAATTACCAGGTTCTAACCGATTCTATTTTTGAAAAATCAACGATAAATGATGATAAGAAGAGTAAAATGTTCAGCCAATATTACAAGCTTCGTGATGCCCTTCATCAATACAGGGAAATTGAAAAAAATGGAGGCTGGAAAACAATTGAAATCGGAGAAGATTATAAAGGTTTAAAATTAGGAGATTCTTCGGCAATAATTGCTCAAATCAGAGAGAGGCTTTTTGTAACGAAAGATATTAAGGAAAATAATAAAAGTGCTGTTTGTGATTCAGTTTTGATGAAATCAGTTAAAAACTATGAATTGCGTCACGGTTATACGCCAAAAAACACCATTTTATTAGAACATATTAATGATTTGAATATTCCTGTTTCAGAAAGAATAAAAACAATAATTGCCAACATGGAGCGCTGTCGATGGATTGATCCTGAACTGGAAAAAGGCAAAAAATACATCGAAGTGAATATTCCTGAATTTAAACTATACTTAATCGAAGAGGGAAAAATTGCTTTTACATCTCCGGTTGTGGTGGGCAGGACAATGACAAAAACAGTTGTTTTTAGCGGAATGATGAACAATATTGTATTTAGTCCATATTGGAATGTTCCGCCAAGCATCATCAAAAGCGAAATCAAACCCGGAATGGCGAAAGATAAAAACTATCTGGCAAAGAAAAATCTGGAGTGGAATAATGGAGCAGTCAGACAGCTTCCCGGAAAAAATAACTCCCTCGGATTAGTTAAGTTTTTATTTCCAAATTCCAGTAATATCTATTTGCATGATACGCCTTCAAAAAGTCTGTTCGAAAGAGAAAGCAGGGCTTTTAGTCATGGTTGTGTAAGAGTTGCAAAACCACGTGAACTGGCAATCGAGTTATTAAAAGTAGATCCGCAATGGACTCCTACCAGAATTGATAAAGCCATGCATGCCGGAAAAGAAAACTGGTATACATTGAAGAAAAAAGTTCCGGTTTATATTGGCTATTTTACTGCCTGGGTAGATCGTGAAGGTCAGCTGAATTTCTATAAAGATATTTACCAGAGAGATGAAAGTCTGATAAAATTATTGACAGAAGAATAAAAGAAAATTTTTCAAGACCAGACCTTAGGAAAAGTAAAGCAGTCATGCTAATCTCACACAGATTACAGCAGATTTTTTAATTAGATTATCCCATGAAGGTCTGCTGAAATCTTTTTAAATCTGCGTGAAATACATTTCAAGAAATTTCTTTGTTTGTGTTATAAGACTTTTCGGTTGTGTCAGGATTATTTCGATAAAACATCAATACACTTATAAAAACGGTTGGTATAATGCTCCGTATCAAGGGAAGTAATGGTTACGCTATTTACCTTTCCCGAAGAAGCATGTATAAATTTAGATTGCATCCCATTCGCTTCGCAAATAATTCCGAGATGACCTATAACTGTTTTGTCCTTATATCCGTAAAAAACTAAAATATCTCCAATTTTAAAATCTTCCGGAGCCAATTTCTTTCCAATGTTTTTATAACCACTGGAGCTTCTCGGTAAACTAACATTGAAATATTGAAAAACATAACTCACAAAACCGGAACAGTCAAATCCTTTATTGGGATCGCTTCCGGCATATAAATAAGGTGTGCCCATGTATTGTTGAGCATAAGTAATAATAGAATCCCGGTCAATTTTTTCTTTTGTCTTTTGGATTACTCTGATTTCCGATACATGTTCTTTTTTACAGGTAAAGGACGAACACAGAATAGCGGATATAAAAAGAATGAAGAGGCTGTTTTTCATTTTGGAGCGTATAAAAGTAAATTGAATTTATAAAGATAGACTGTTGTTTTGAATATCAAAAGGATATGTTGAAAGGATTTCTAATGATAAGAGATTGTAATAATCTAAATGATGTGTTTTTGTGGTGTTTTTTTATTGCTTTTTGACATTTTAGTATCTTTCTATCATCTGTAATTCAAATATATTTGTGACTTGCATTTATATTTAACAGATAAATTATGTTTTATAAAAAAATACCACTATTAATTTTCTTTTTACTGATTTCAATTGTTTCTAACGCACAAAATGAAACAAATACTTTTTTATATGAAGGCAGAGTTGATGTCCTAAAGGACAATAAAGCCGTTCTAATTGGAACAGCCGCTTCGGTCACATTTAATTTTTCAGGGAAAAAGTGTTCGGTTTCCTTGCAAAGTATTGATTCCTGGGAGCACCATAACTATGTTGCTTTAGAGCTGGACGGCCAATATATGGGAAAAGTCAGAGTGGAAAAGGGACCTGCACAATCCTTTAATATTAAAGCTACATCCAAACAAAAAGTGCACACACTAACCATTTACAAAGCTACAGAAGCTACAATGGGAAATGTGCTTTTTATCGGTACTACCGCAAAATTAATGACCATAACTTCCGTAAAGAAAAAGAAAATAGAATATATCGGCGACTCTATAACCAGTGGAGCGGCAAATGATCCGTCAACTATTCCGTGTGATCAGGGCGAATACTTTGATCATCATAATGGTTATTTTGCCTATGGTCCAATTATTTCCAGAGCTATTGATGTGGACTATTTGATGAGTTCAGTTTCCGGAATAGGGATTTACCGTAACTGGAATGAAGAAGGACCAGAAGCGCCAATTATGCCTGCTGTTTACGAAAATTTGTATTTAACAAAAGATGCTTCAAAACCGAAATACGATTTTGCTTTTCAGCCCGATATTATCAGTATTGCGTTAGGAACCAATGATTTTTCGAACGGGGATGGTACTAGAGAGCGTTTGCCTTTCAGTCCTGAAAAATATGTGTCTAATTATATCAATTTTATAAAAATGATCTATTCACACAATCCAAATGCACAATTGGTTTTAACGAATAGTCCAATGGTGAATGGAGAAAAAGCTATTGTCTTTGAAGAGTGTCTGAATAAAATTAAAACGGAATTTGATTCGGATAAAACCCATAAGCCAATATTGATTTTTAAGTTTAAACCGATGACGCCAAGTGGCTGTTCTGGTCATCCAAATATTGAAGAGCACAAAATTATGGCTGCTGAATATGGTCCTTTTTTAAAAAATCTGCTAAATGAAAAATAATATTTTTAAGTTTGTTTTCATTCTGATTTCCGGTACTATGATGGCAAATGTTTCTCTTCCGAATATTTTTGGTGATAATATGGTACTGCAGCGCAATTCCGAAGTAAAAATCTGGGGTTGGGGCAATCCAAAAGAAGAAATTAAATTAGTATCCAGTTGGAACAATCAGGAATATAAAGTAACGGCAAACAATCAGGCGCAATGGGAACTCAAGATCAAAACGCCTGAGGCCGGAGGTCCTTTTACAATTTCGATAAAAGGCTATAACGAAGTGGTGTTGAAAAACATTCTGATTGGCGAAGTCTGGGTTTGTTCCGGACAATCCAATATGGAAATGTCGGCAAGCTGGGGAATCGATAATGGCGAGGAAGAAGCTAAAAATGCTACGAATCCTAATATTCGTTTTTTTATGGTTCCAAAATTAACGGCGACAACCCCACAGAATAATCTTTTAGGGAACTGGACAGAATCGACTCCGGAAACCATGAAAAATTTTAGCGCCGTTGGTTACTTTTTTGCCAAACGTTTGCGTGAAGATTTAAAAAATGTGCCCATCGGATTAATTTCTTCCAACTGGGGCGGAACTCCCGCTGAAATATGGATGCCCGAAGAAGTGATTCAGAACGATGCGATTTTATTAGAAAATGCCAAAAAACTAAACGAGCAGGAATATGGTCCGCGTCAGCCTGGTCGTGCTTATAATGCTATGATTTATCCTTTTGTTGGATTCAAAATTGCAGGAA
>Ga0247805_1000333_pt1 | contig 25721 bp, 28 predicted proteins | sample UWRJL044104R1_FD_180930 | JGI IMG/M metagenome (GOLD analysis project Ga0247805, IMG submission 180930) | Plant litter microbial communities from Arlington Agricultural Research Station in Wisconsin, United States - UWRJ-L044-104R-1 | ecosystem: Environmental > Terrestrial > Plant litter >... | reverse complement strand
TAACTGAAAACCAAAACCAACAAATACATTGTTAAAAACCTGTGCCTTTAAACCTAAGGCAACTTCTGCCCATGCAGCAGTTAATCCCGTATATTTTTCACCTCCCGTAACAGTAGGGTTATCTCCCCAATACGGAGTTGAATTATAGATTTTATAACTGTTTAACTCCTGGCTAAAAGTACTGAAGCCACCACGAAGTCCTACCGTAATAAGGTTTTCCATGTCAAGCCAGTTTTCATAAGTGTTATAATCAAATCCTCCTTTTACGTAGGTTCCAGTTGCTGTTGAATTTAATCGGTCATCATCAGTAGTTTTATCTTCGATACCCAATTCGGCAGCGAGATAATATTTTTTCGTAAGCCGAAAATCACCTATAAATTCCACTCCTTTATAACCCTTATCATAAAAACCCCGTGTTAATTTATATAAATCAACACCAACGCGCAAGCCATATCGGTCCGTTTTAACAGGGATGCTGTCAGTTGTAGTTGCCAGAACAGTTTTTTCCGAGGTAACTTTTAGTTTTTCAGAACTCATTTTTTTAGTTACCGTATCCGTTTGTATCTCCTGTGCCTGAATCCAAAACACGGAACACAATAAAACAATACTAAAAATATATTTTGACATGTGTTTCATTTTCAAATTCAATATTAGGATTTTGTACCTGAATCTGTTGTAGCCAGATTCCATCATTGCCGCTGTCAGTCTTTTCAAATGGAGTTTGAGTGTCTAATCTGTATATTGTTTTGAAACCACAGGCTCTGGAAACATATGCATCTTGTCTGGTGTAATTAAGCTTTATCTTATCAGTATTGGTCAAAGTAGCATTAGCACTCCCGGAATTCAATATAAATTCAAAAGTTGCTGTATCTGCATCCGTTTTTAACGGAATGGCTATAGAATCGCTGCTGGTTAAGTATCTCGTTTCGTCAATACTATTTTTATTGAAGACAACCCCTTCCGGCTGTCCTTCTCCAATGACTTTCAGTCTGGTTACGCTTTTTCTTATTGAAGGATTGGTAATATCATAAAATGTAATGATCAATCGGGGAGTGGTGGGCGTATTGCCATCACAAATATCATCTTTCTCACAACTTGATAAGCCAAATGCAAACAGTAATAAAAAATACAGTATTTTTTTCATTTATAATGTGTTATCGAAGTTCTAAAAGTACAACATTTTCGACATGATGTGTTTGTGGAAACATATCAACAGGACGAACGCGCGTAACCTTGTATTTTTCATCCATCAAAGCTAAATCACGGGCTTGTGTTGCCGAGTTACAACTTACATAAACCACTTTTTCAGGAGCAATTTTTAAAATCTGCTCAATAACGTCTTTATGCATTCCGTCTCTTGGCGGATCTGTAATAATAACATCCGGTTTGCCATGCTGTGCAATAAAAGATTCGTTAAAAACGACTTTCATGTCCCCAACAAAAAACTCACAATTCGTAATATTATTGCGTTCTGCATTTGCTTTAGCATCCAAAATAGCTTCCGGAACACTTTCAACACCAATTACTTTTTTTGCTTTTTTTGATACAAACTGAGCAATAGTTCCTGTTCCGGTATATAAATCATAAACAGTTTCGCTGCCCGAAAGTCCGGCAAAATCACGTGTTATTTTGTATAATTCATAAGCCTGATCAGAGTTGGTCTGGTAAAAAGATTTGGCATTGATGCTAAATTTTAAACCCTCCATTTCTTCCAGAATATAATCACGTCCTTTGTATAGTTTTACATTTTGATCGTAAATAGTATCGTTTTGCTTTGAATTTACGACATATTGCAAGGATGTAATCTGTGGGAATTTCTCGTAAAGATGATCCAAAAGCAGTTCGCGACCGGCTTTATCGTTTTCAAAAAACTGAATCAAAACCATAATTTCTCCGGTTGAAGCCGTACGAATCATAAAAGTTCTCAATAAACCGGAATGTTCTCTCGGATTAAAAAAAGATAAGTTATGCTGGTTGGCGAAATCCCTAATTTCATTACGAATAGCATTAGAAGGATCTTCCTGTAAATGGCATTTGGTAATGTCAAGAATTTTGTCCCACATTTTTGGAATATGAAAACCTAAGGCATTACGGTTGCCTAAATCTTCGGTACTGCCGATTTCCTGCTCTGTTAGCCAGCGGCTGTTCGAAAAAGAAAATTCCATTTTATTTCTGTAAAAAAACTGTTTTTCTGAACCTAGAATATCCTCAAATTCCGGAAGTTCAATTTTCCCAATTCTTTGTAAATGATTTTTAACCTCATTTTGTTTGTAATACAGCTGCTGGCTGTATTTCATGTTTTGCCATTTACAGCCTCCGCAAACACCAAAATGAATACAAATTGGTTCTATTCGGTGTTCTGATAATTCGTGAAATTTAACTGCTTTTCCTTCGTAATAAGCTTTACGCTTTTTAAAAGTCTGTACATCAACTACATCTCCGGGTACAACATTTGGAATAAAGATTACTTTTCCGTCTGGTGCTTTAGCTACTGATACGCCTTTGGCTCCGGCATCTAAAACCTGTATTTGATGAAAGACAACTTTGTCTGTGTTTTTTCTTCCCATAGCGCAAAAATAAGGGTTTGTAAACTTTTATAAATTTAATTTTTAAAATATTTTATCAAATTCTTTAATTTATTGGATTAATTGTCTTTATGACTTAACTTTGTTTTTATTGAGAATCCCCAAAATTCTGCATTTAACCAGGAATTGTTATTTTTATGAGGTTGTATCACGCATTGTCAAAAATTAGTTTTTTGAAGAAAAGCTATGCTTTTAAATTTCTATTTGTTGCTTTTATTGGAATCCACATTCCTTTAATCGGTATTTTGTTTTTTGTCTTGTACTCTAAAAAGATAATTTCACCCGATTCGATTTTAATTTTTGCCCTCATTATGACGTTGGTGGCAACTTTTGTGACACTTTTTGTGTTGAATAAATTAATAAAACCTATTCTTTTTGCTTCTAAATCATTAAATGAATACCGTACAGACAGGGTTTTATCGAAACTTCCGGTCGAATATAGTGACGAAGCCGGTTTACTGATGCGTAACATTCAGGATTCTATTTATAAAACCGAAAATTTTATTAATGAAAAACAGGATTTGATCTATATGCTTTCTCATGATCTTAAAAATTTCGCAGGAAATCCTAAAAGTTTTGCAGAGTTGATTATAAATGAAAATCCTTCAGAACCGGTTAAAGATCTTGCAGAATTAATCTGCCAGTCTACTGATTTGCAATTTCGATATATCGATAACTTTATTAAGCTGCTTAAGGAACAAGAGGATATTTTAAATATCAGCCAGAAAAAAAAGACAATATTGTTATCAGAAATCTTACCCTTTATTACCGAGCAGGTAGAACAACGTTTACTGGACAAAAGTATAATGCTGGATTTCGATGTTGCTGTTTCAGAAGCCAAGCTTAGAATAGACGAAGGCTTACTGATTCAGGTTTTAGTCAATCTGGTCAGCAATGCCATAAAATTCTCTTATTTTGAAAGTGTGGTTAAACTTAGTATTTTTAATGAAGAGTCTAATTTGATAATTAGTGTTTCTGATAATGGAATTGGTTTCAATCAAAATCAAATTGATGAAATTTTCATGAAATTTACAAAAATGAGCAAATTAGGAACAGCGAATGAAGCTTCGACAGGAATAGGCTTGTATCTCTGCAAAAAGATTATTGAGAAAAGTGGAGGAAAACTCAGTGCAAGAAGTGAAGGAAAAAATAAAGGAGCTGAGTTTAGGATTGTGTTTGAGCATTAAAACTTTTTCATTTTAATAAGTTCATAATTGATTATCGTAAAGCAATAAAAGCACAAATCGGCTGAAATTTTACCTAAAATAATCCCGAAAAAATAATTGCCGCAAAGGATAGGCATCCAGTACATACAAAAAGGCCGGATTATCAAAAAATCTAAAAAGGCCGGATATCCGAATTCTAAAACCAGATTCTTTAAAAGCTGGAGAATTTCAGAAGAAGAAGTTCTTTTGTTTAGCAGTTTATTTTGCTTTGCTAATCTTTTATAGGAAGTAAATAAAATCACTCCATAAAAAGCCAGGTACTCTGCAATCGTAATCAAATAAGCTGTGGTCAATCCGCTGTAAATTTTACTAAAAAGCGAAGAAATAAGTGCAGCACTTGTACTTGCTAATTCAGCATACTTATACCGATTGAACCATTCTGTAAAATTTGATTTTGAGAGCATATTTTGTTAGCTTCTGAGGTTTTAAGTTCTAAAGGTACTAAGATTGGAAATACTTAAATAGTCTTAGTAACTAAGAAACTTATAATCTAGAGACTCAAAGATTACCAAAGATGATGTACCGAAGGTTTTATGTACTCTTCGTAAATTTGATTCATAGCTTCTATTTTTTCAGAAGATAATTTAGGTAAATCATATACAGACAAATTTGATATCACATGATTTTTATTGGAAGCGCCTGGTATGATACAGCTAACTTCATCAAAACTCAAAATCCATTGTAAAGCTATTGGAGCCAGATTTGTGGCTTCAGGAAATAATGCTTTAAGTTCCTCAACAGCTTTTAAGCCCAAATTATAATCGATTCCTGAAAAAGTTTCACCTTTATCAAAAGCCTCTCCGTTACGATTAAAATTACGATGATCATCTGCCTCAAAAGTTGTTTTCGCATCAAATTTCCCGGTCAAAAGTCCACTTGCTAGCGGAACCCTGGCAATGATTCCGATATCTTTCTTTTTAGCTTCCGAAAAAAATAATTGTGACGGACGCTGGCGAAATAAATTAAAAATAATCTGAACTGTTGTAACATTCGAATATTCTATGGCTTTTAATGCTTCTTCGACTTTTTCGACGCTTACACCAAGATTTAAAATTTTCCCTTGGTCTTTTAAACGGTCAAACATTTCAAACATTTCAGGTCGGTAGAAGACTTCAGCAGGAGGGCAGTGTAACTGAATCAGATCCAAAGCTTCCAGTCCGGTTCTTTTTAAACTGTCTTCAATAAATTTCTGCAACACTTTTGGCTGGTAGCCTTCGCTGATATGAGGATTAATAAAACGCCCGCATTTTGTGGCAACATAAATGCGTTCAGATCGGGAACGGACGACTCTTCCAACGGCGGTTTCACTTAAGCCATTTTCATAAACATCTGCTGTGTCTATAAAATTGACTCCATTATCAATTGCGGTATTCAAAAGTTCATCTGCTTTTTTATCATCAAAAGCTGATCCCCATTTTCCTCCAACCTGCCAGGTGCCAAGTGAGATTTCAGAGATATTGAAGTTGGTTTTTCCTAGTTTTCTGTAGTTCATTTTTTGAGGTTCAAGGGTTCATAGTAACAAAGGTTCAAAGGTCTTTTTATGTTGTAAAGTTTTTTTAGGTTAGTTAGGAAAACTTTGTACCTGTGAACCTTTGCAACTTTGAACCTTTTTTCAATCAAATAAATCCGAAGAAAGATAACGATCGCCACGATCACAAATGACAGCTACGATTACGCCTGATTCTAATGCATCAGCAATTTTTAAGGCAACGGCAACAGATCCTCCACTGCTCATTCCTGCAAAAACACCTTCTTCAAGTGCCAGTCTTTTTGTCATAATACGCGCTTCTTCTTCGCTTATATCAACAACAGTATCCACTTTTGAAGCATCGAAAATTTTTGGCAAATATTCCTGAGGCCATTTGCGGATTCCGGGAATTTGAGATCCGTCGCTTGGCTGTGCGCCCACAATTCGAATTGATGGATTTTTTTCTTTTAAATATGTCGAAGTCCCAATGATGGTTCCCGTAGTTCCCATGGCTGAAACAAAGTGTGTTACTGTTCCTTCAGTATCGTTCCAAATTTCAGGACCGGTTGTTTTGTAATGCGCTTTCCAGTTGTCATCATTGGCAAACTGATTTAGCATGATATAACCGCCTTCAGCCACTTTTTTGTCGGCATAGTCCCGGGAACCAATAATTCCCTCGCTGGCGGGCGTTAAAATCACTGTGGCGCCATAAGCTCGCATTGTTTGAGTTCGCTCTTTTGTAGAATCTTCAGGTAAAACTAATTCAATCTCTATTTGAAACAATTGTGCAATCATCGCAAGGGCAATTCCGGTGTTGCCACTTGTGGCTTCAATTAATTTATCACCTTTTTTAATATCGCCTCTCTCAAGTGCTGCTGCAATCATGTTATATGCAGCTCTGTCTTTTACGCTTCCGCCAGGATTATTCCCTTCAAGTTTTAATAAAAGTTTGACATTTTTATTTTTAACCAAATTGACAGTTTCCATTAAAGGTGTATTCCCAATCAGGTTTAGCAATTTCTGTGGACCCATTTTATTTTTTTTCTTTTATTTTAACTTCAGTAGTTGTAGTGTTCAATACAGTAGAATCTTCAGGAATCGATTTGGTTACCCAAGCATTTCCGCCTATGACACTATTTTTTCCAATTATTGTTCCGCCTCCCAAAATAGTAGCATTGGCATAAATGCAGACATTTTTTTCAACTGTGGGGTGACGTTTAGCATTCTTCATTTCTTTACTTACACTCAGAGCCCCTAATGTAACTCCCTGATAAATTTTCACATTTTTTTCGATAACAGTAGTTTCTCCAATAACGATTCCGGTAGCATGATCAATGAAAAAAGGTGAAGCTATTGTAGCACCGGCGTGAATATCGGTACCTGTAATTCTATGTGCATATTCGCTCATTAAACGGGAAAACAATAATAAATCAAGAAGATATAATTCGTGGCTTAATCTGTAAATAGCAATAGCATAAAACCCTGGATAGCCCAGATATACTTCGTCGATACTGTTCGATGCAGGATCATTTTCTAAAATATATTCGGCATCCTGATTCAGTTTTTCGAGAACACCTGGTAATTTCTCCAGAAAACGATCCCAAAAGGATTCGCATAAGTTTTCCGGTTTTTTGCAGGCCATAACGGCTATTTCCTTAAAGCGAATTTCAAGCTCATCAATGCTCTTATCCAGAGGAGCATTCGAATCAAAAAGGGTATAAAAAAGCTTTTCGGTAAAATCTTCGGTTTTGGTTTTTATTCCGTAATTTATATTTGAATGGCTTTTTAAAGCTTTTATGTTTTGTATGATGATATCTTTTGACACAATTATGAAATTGAATGGATAATTTGAAAGGCTAAAAGTAAGGTGTTTTTTGGAATTACAGGCAGTAATCAGACAAAGAAATTTTCTTTTGGCAATTCTATTTGTGATAAATAAGTGAAGATTAAACGCCTCAATTAATCTAATTTTTAAAATGTTAATTGATTAAATTAGCCGGTAAATTATCTAAAAAATGAAAAACAATCTATTTTTTAAAAGTGCTGTTTCAAGCGAGACATTTCCTGTTAGCGAGAAAGTTTCGGGAAAATCAATTCATAACCCTATTTTAGGACTCATACTTCAGGAGCATCCTTTATTTTGTGAAAGCGATTTTATTGCCATATCAGAATTAAATGAATACCGCCAGAAATACATATCCAGTTATTTATCTGCAGAAATTGGAGCTCTTTCTGATTTAGAGAAAAGCGTAATTGAATCCCTGAAGGAAGATAAATCAATTGTAAGTATTGTTGAAGATGAAGAAGAGTCCCGGAATTTTGGTCAGAGAATAGCTGATAAGGTGGCGGACTTTGGCGGAAGCTGGACTTTTATCATTTCGTTTTTACTGTTTATCGTTCTCTGGATTGGCTCGAATGTTTATATTTTAGTCAATAAAGGTTTTGATCCCTATCCTTTTATTTTACTGAATCTGATATTATCCTGTGTTGCCGCATTGCAGGCTCCTGTAATTATGATGAGCCAAAACCGTCAGGAAGAAAAGGACCGGAACCGAGCCAAAAAAGACTATATGATCAACCTTAAATCAGAATTGGAAATTAGAATGATTCATGATAAAATTGATCATTTGATTATGCATCAGCAACAGGAATTAATCGAAATTCAGAAAGTACAAATTGAGATGATGAACGATATTTTGAATCAGGTGAGGAAATAATTTTAATCCAAAAGATTACAAATAAATGTGTTTGTAGTAATAGCCTCCAATCATAAAAACACCATTAAGGATGGCAAATGTCAAAAGGTACTTTTGATGTTTTTTTGATTTATTGAAAAGATAAAAAATACCGAATCCCAAAAATAAAAGAGTAGTATAAACGGCTGGATAGATTTTAAAAGCATTAAAAAAATCACCTTGAAAAAGTAAGAATACTGCGCGCTGAAAACCACATCCCAAACACTCAATTCCAAAGAGCGTTTTGAATAAACAGGGAAGCATATAATTTTCTAAATCCACAGGTTTTGTTTTTTACAATTTTACGAAAAAATATTGGATAAGATTTCAGGAGTTAAGATCTCCTATTTTAAAGTTTCATACTTTTGAAGCCTGAAATAAAAATTATGAAAACTTTTAAAATTTTAATAATGATACTTGCTATTTCCGTTGCGATTTATGAGCAGGTTTCAGAAGAGAAAAACATCTATATTATGGTAATTGCAATTGTAGTTTTCATGTATGGAATGATGCAGTTAAGTGCAAAAACACCAAGTAAAAATCAACATAAAGAAGAAGAGGATGATGAACAAAGGAGATAAGGTTTCGGTATTGGACGAGGCCATTAACGGAACAGTCGTTTCAGTTAAAAACAATGAAGTTTTGATTGAAACAGAGGATGGTTTTATGATGACATTTTTTGTCAATGAATTGATTAAAATTCAGGATTCCAGTAATTTAATGAATTCTATTAAAAGAATTAATGTAGATGAAATTTCAAAAGAAAAAACAGAGCCTAAACCAAGAAGTTTTGTTAAAGAAAGGAAAGATAAACGGGAAATTTCGGCTCCGGAATTTGATCTGCATATCGAAAAACTGGTTCCTAATAAAAGAGGAATGTCCAACTATGATATTTTGACTTTACAAACCGAAACAGCTAAAAGACATATTGAATTTGCAATCAGAAATCGAATTCCCAAGATTGTATTTATTCATGGAGTTGGCGAAGGAATTCTAAAAGCTGAACTTGATTTTCTGTTAGGAAGATATGAAGGAATCGATTTTCAGGATGCCAATTATCAAAAATATGGTCTGGGTGCTACTGAAGTTTATTTTAGGCAAAACAGTAAATAAAGATAATTTTATCCTTAAGATTGCTGCTTTTTAAACATGCAAAAACGTCTGTATTTTTTCTATTTTTAATTGTAAAACAGAAAAAATACAGACGTTTTTTTGTAAGAATTATATTTAACCGAAAATGCTTATGGCGTGGTAATAAGTTCCCAGGATTTAAAATTATTACCCAGCATAAAACTCACTCCTCCTTTAACAAGTTTTACATCCTTGAATGTAATTATGTGTTTAAAACTGTTACCAAGTGTTGAGGTTTCAACTTGTATTTTGCCACTTTCAGCAATCCATGTTTCTCGTACGGTTGGGGTAGCAGGTGTTGGAGTAACACAAAAATAATTGTCAGTAATGGTACCATTGCTGTACACTTTAAAAGTAACTTTATTAGTGCCTGTAGCAGTTATATCTTGGATTCTTGGATCGCCGGGAGCAGTGGGTGTATTTGTTATTAATTCAGGATCTAAATTATCGATTGTAAATGACTCAGATATGTTAACGTTGTACACTTGTTTAGATGAAGGGCATTGCAAAGCCGATTCATCAAAAACTAAATTTAAAGTCTCTGTATTCTTTAACGGTGTTGTAAAGGTACCAAAAACAAAGGAAGGTCCAATTTGCACTCCTGGTTTAGAGTAGCTAACATTTTTTAGTTCAATCAGGTGGGAATAACCAGTTATTCTGGTACTATTGTCTGCTGTTAGCGGAGAAGTGCTTGCTCTTGTTGTAATCACAAACGTACCGCCTGTAGCATTCCATTCATTGGTAACATTTGGATTTACAGGTCTTATCGCATCACAGATATTGGCAGAAGTTACAGGGCCATCATACGCCCTGTATGACAATTTATTAGTAGTATTATCAATTGTTATTTCCTGAACTCCATTTCCGATTACTTCGTTTTTAAGTATTGTTTTGGGAATCTGCAGCACTAAACTTTCCTGATCTTTTAATTTATAAATTACTTCATTAATTTCAGAACCTGTACAACTTGAAATAGTGGTTACGTCATCAAAATCAAATTCTTCGACTGTCAAATCACCGTCATCACAACCATTAAGAAATAGTGTGAACAATAAGAGGCATGTATATTTTTTCATCATTTTTATATTTGCCTCAAAAATAGTGAAAAATTTGGCAAATGTAATTTAACGATACACAATTGATATTTCATAACTTTGCCCCAATGAAAAAAGTATATCTCGATAACGCGTCTACCACTCCTATTCGTCCTGAAGTTATTCAGGAAATGACAAAAATTATGACTGAAGATTTTGGTAATCCTTCCTCTACACATAGTTTTGGACGAAATGCTAAAACCATTTTAGAGCTTTCCAGAAAGAGTATTGCCAAAGAATTAAATTGTTCTGCACAGGAGGTTATTTTTACATCAGGCGGAACTGAAGCGATCAACTGGATTCTCCGTTCTGCTGTCAAAGATTTAAAAACAGAACGTATTATCACCACCAAAATTGAGCACCACGCCGTTCTTCATGCCACTTTGATTTTAGAATCTGATTTTAATATTCAGATTGATTATGTTGCCATATTACAGGACGGAAGTATCGATTTGACTCATTTATCCAATTTGTTGTCTGTGGAAAAAAAGACAATTGTGAGTCTGATGCATGTAAATAACGAAACAGGAACGATTTTGGATCTTGACAGGGTAAGTGTTATCTGTAAGCAATATGGGGCTTTATTTCATTCGGATACCGTTCAGTCTGTCGGTAAAACTGAGATTGACCTGCAAAAAACACCAGTCGATTTTATTGTAGCAAGTGCACATAAATTTAATGGTCCCAAAGGAGTGGGTTTTGCATTTGTTCGAAAAAATTCTGGTTTACAGCCTTTTATTTTTGGAGGAGAACAGGAAAAAGGTCTTCGTGCCGGAACGGAAGCTGTTCATCAGATAGCCGGAATGGCAAAAGCTTTGTCTCTTTCTTATGAAAATTTAAATGAGGAAAGAATATATATTTCTGACTTGAAAAATTATCTTATCAGTCAATTTGAAATTCATTTTCCGGGATTTAGAATTAATGGTAAAAAGGAAGACTTCTACAATATTATCAATATTATCCTGCCATTTTCATCAGATAAAACAGCAATGCTATTGTTTAGTCTTGATATGAAAGGAATAGCCGTTTCAAGAGGAAGCGCCTGTCAGTCAGGAAGTATCAAGCCGTCGCATGTATTGAAAGAAATGCTTTCGGAGTCGGATTTAAAATTACCCAATCTCCGAATTTCATTTAGTCATTATAATACAAAAGAAGATATTGATTATTTGATTGAGTGTTTGAAACAGATCAATAATCAATAATTATTTCCGAATCACTTTTACCTGTGAATCATTTGTCAATTTTATAATGGTTGACGGTTTTCCGGCAACTTTGTCCTGATTTAGTTTTACGACATAATCAACACCTTTTATAATTTCAGGATTTATATCCTTGAAAGCAATAGGAGTGGGTTGTCCTGAAATATTGGCTGAGGTAGAAACCAAAGGCTTTTTCATTCGTTCTAATAATTTAAAACAGAATGGTTCTTTTACTATACGAATGCCCAAAGAATTGTCGGCTGCAACAATATTGGGGGCCACATTACGTGGCTGATCCAAAATTAAAGTTGTTGGTTTTTCTGAAAGATCCAAAATTTGCCAGGCCACTTCCGGAATGTTTTTAAAAACATTGTACATCATCTTTTCGCCATTCATCAATACAATCATACTTTGCGTTTCTGCACGCTGTTTTAATTTGTATATTTTAGCAACAGCTTCCGGATTGGTAGCATCACAGCCAATTCCCCAGACTGTATCTGTCGGGTAAAGGATGATTCCGCCCTCTTTGATTACTTCGTAAGCGTTGATTATTTCTTCGTTCATTTTAAGATTCTATTTTATTATATTATTTTTCAGATATTTTAATCTGATTCAATTGCTGCAAAGATAGTTATGGTTTTAAGATTTTAAACTATTTGCGTTTATTTAATAATTTATCTATTAATGATGTAAATCTATATCGTAAAGGAAATTTCAACTTCATTTTATTATTTAATAAATCAAGTTCATTTTTGCTTTTTGCAGAAAGTTCACGCATATCAGTTTTTAGAAAATTACAATGTTGATACTTTTTAGACTTTTGTAATTTTAAATATATTTTTTTAGATAATTGCCTGTATTCCTTGAATGTTTCAGGTTTTTCTAGGTCAAGAATTATTCTTTTTAATCTGTTTTTAGAAACTAATTTATGTAAGTTTCTCATTCCAACCTGCTGCTTATCATGTAGTCTGTAAGAAATTAGATTTTCTGTAGAATAAAATAGTGATTTTCTCAAAGCTAAGCAGACAGCTATTTTCTCGTCGTGTAAAACTTCATCTGTAAAAGGGAAAATGAAACTTTTAACAATGTTTTTAATACACAAAGTAGCGCCTGTTACTATATTTCCGTTTTTTGTAATAATGTCAAAAAAATCGATGGGCTTAGATAGTTCTTTTTCTAAAAAAAAAACTGAATCCCAAATGGTTATATTTGGTATGCTATTGCCATGCTGGTCAATTAAATCAGCATTTGAAAAAACTCCTTCAGCATTTGGATTTTCTTCGAAAACAGTTAATGTTTTTAGAATTTTATTTTCCTTCCAAATGTCATCCTGATCGGACAAAAAAATAAAATCTCCGGAGCATAAAGATATTGCTTTTTCAAAATTTTTAGTACTTCCAATATTAATTTCATTTTTGTGAATTGTAAAAGTTGAAGATTTTTTTGCCTTGTAATTTTTTAGAATTTCAATAGTTTCATCGGTCGAATTATCATCACAGATTATAATTTCATCAACTTTAAAATCTTGCTGATTTAGGATGCTGTCTAATTGTTTTTTAATATATGAAGAGCTGTTATAGGTGCATAATGCTACTGATATTTTCATGTTTTATTTTATTGAATTGAAGCAATTACATTATAGAGGATAAAAAACACCATTAAGCTATAGAGCAAAACTGATAATTTTAAATTTTTCTTACGTGAAATTGATATATGAACCTTTAAGAATAATTTGAATGAATCAGGAATTAGATAATCAAGGATTTAACTTTTTGACTTTGCTTTAAAGATTTAGACAATGGGGCGCCAATTAAAAGTAATAAAAACAATGACCTGTTTTTGGGTTTGAAAATACTGCTGAAAAAGTATTTTAAGATTAAAAATGTTAATACCGCGATACGTCCAAAATAACCATAATGTTTTTGTATAATATAAAGTAGCGAAATTTTTAATTCTTTTTTAATTGCCAATGATTTTTCGGTACTTCCCCCATGAATATGAATAAATTCTGCTTCAGGAATTAGGTAGGCAAACTTTGATTTTTCAGCCAATCTTATGCACAAATCCGTTTCTTCATAATAAAGAAAAATATTAGTATCAAATCCTCCAATTTCATAAAAATCTGATGCCTTGACAAACATAAAACTACCGGGAATGAAGTTAACTTGTTGTGGATTTGCATAGGTTTTTTTTCTTTTGGGATATTTTTTAGGATTTATATTTTCTAAAAAACTTCTACCCAAAATTTCCCTTGATGGAGAGGCAAAATGATCAAGTGAAATCATAAAATCACCATTTTCTTTAAAAGCCTGAGCTCCTGCTATTCCAATTTTTGAATCTCTTTCTAGAGCATTTTTAATAATCGACAAACAATCATTTTTTAATAAAGTGTCATTATTGACAAAAGCCAGATAATTAGCGTTTGCGAATTGGACACCAAACATATTTCCTCCTCCAAAGCCTGAGTTAATACGGCTTCTATGCAGTTGAAGATTATCAAAGCCCAGTTCGGTACAAAATTTTTTTAGATTTAGATAATCTTCTTGTTCAGAGCAATTATCAGTTATAATGATCTGATAATTAATTTTTTGTGAAGTTTTATCTATAATTGAACGGATACAATTTATACTGTGGTCGCTGGAATTATAATTGATCAAAATTACGGCAATGTCAAACATCATAGATACTGATTAATTCCTTTTTCTATAAAGGTTAGTTTTTTTTCGGTAGTTTGTTTTTCTATTTCATTGTTGATTTCTATATGGCTTTTAGATTGCTCTTTGTGATAAATATGATAAGCTATTCCGGCATATTTTAATCTTTTGCCCTTTATCCCAATATTGTGCAGTCTTTGGATCATTTCAGAATCATCTATTCCCCAACCCACCAAATCTTCATTGAAACCATTAATTTTAATGAAATCCTCCTTCCAAAATGACATATTACAACCTCGTAATTTTCTAGATCTCTGGTCAACACTTTTTGCTAAACTCATTAGGAATGGAATCCGTATGGTTCTAAATCTTTTTTTAATCCCCTTCGAAAAAAAGTTGAAATGATTTATTTTTCTGAAAAATAGTTTTGGCAGTAATTTTCCCTGAATATTAACTCTTGAGCCAAATAAATAATGTCCCTTCTGGGCAAAATGAAGATGGTCTTCTATAAAATGTCTGTTCATTATGATATCGCCGTCAATCTCAATTATATATTCATATTTGGCTGCAGCTATAGCTTTATTCATAATTTTTGGCTTTCTGTTTTTCAAATCTTCATGCCAAATATGAATTAAAGGAATTGGGAATTTTTGCTGAAATTTTTCTATTAACTGTTTGGTATCATGTCCTGATCCATCATCGGCAATTATAACTTCATTTGGTAAAACAGTTTGATTTAATACACTTGATAATAATAATTCCAGAGCTTCTGGCCAATTATAAGTTGGGGTTACTAAAGTGCAACTATGTTCTGACATATAATAAAATTTATGTAAAAATACATTAAAAACTTTAAGTCTTACATGTGAGAAAGAAATTTGTCTTTAGTAATAGAAGGAGTATGATGACAGCACATAGACCTTTTCATTTTTAAACAGATTTTTTTAAATAATCGAACGAAATTGTCCAACGACTAACTTCAAAAAAAGAATTGAGTTGAAAATGATTATGTTTTGGAATCAGTAAGTTTTTTTAATTCTTTGTATCTTATATATATGCTATAGGCATTGAGATAACAGATAATAATTCCTTTGTGTCCGTCTAATATACCTAATCGAATTAAAAATTGATACAAAAAAGTGTAAACAGGATGAAAAAGCATCATTAAAATAGAGTGACGTTGATGGTTTTTAAATTTCTCCTGCGCTTTTAAAAAGCCATAATATTTCATTTTTGCTTTATAATCAGTATAATTATTGTAGGAGTAATGTATGAGTTTGTTTTGCAGTGTAGCTATTTTGCCATTTACATTTAGTTTTTCATGAACTAACCTTTCATTACTGTAATTGCACTTTGTTTTGTCAAAAAGCCTAAAGATTTTGTCTGTTTGCCAGCCACTAAAACGTAATTTTAAATTTTTGAACATGAATGTTCTGTAAATTAAATATGCACTTACTGTTTTTGAATTATTGATAGTAAAAATAATTTCAGATTTTAAGCCAGATGATAGTTTTTCGTCAGCATCAATAAATAAAACCCAATTATTAGTTGCTTGACTCAAGGCAAAATTCCGTTGTGAAGTATAGTTGTCAAAAGGGTTTTGGATAAGTTTAATGTTCTCAAACGAGTTAACAATAGCAACAGTTCTATCAGTGCTAAACGAATCTATGACTATGATTTCATCTGCAAAATCTAAGTCATCAAGTAATGACTTAATATAAAATTCTTCGTTTAACGTAATTATTAAAACGGTTAATTTTTGTTTTTCAATGTAATTCATCAGGTGTTTATGATTCAAACAATTTATATTTTTTAAAATGAATCAGCTAACTTTTTTAAATATTTATCCATAAACAACAAATTTTCAAATATTTTTGATCTATTTTTTTTTAATTAAATTGGAAAATATTCATTAATGCTATTTTAATCCTATTCAATTTTCCGATACATCAGCCAAAGATTTAAATAACGTTTAAAAATGGCAAAAGAGTGCAGATAACACAAAATAAAGCCTACTTTGCCTTCAAGGAAGCCTAATTTTATTATGTATTTTTTTAGAAAGTAAAGGTTTGGTAAAAAGAAAAAGTGATAAAAATTGGGGCGCTTTTTTTTAGAATAAAGAGCTGTAGCTTCAAGACTACTCAATACGTTTAATTTGGCATTATAACTATCAAAACTTTGGTAACCATAATAATCTAAAGCATTCTTCAGTTTTTTAATTCTTCCGTTTGTTATAAATCCATTATTTAAAAAATCGGTTCTCTTGTTAAATAATTTAACCGTATCATCTGAATGCCATTCTCCGTATTTTATTTGTTTTCCAAAAAAGAAAAATTTACGTTTAACGGAATAAGCAATTTGAATGTCTCCATTACCAGCTTTCTCTAGGATTTCTTTCGTCAGTTCCGGAGTTACGACTTCATCCAAATCAAAAAAAGTAATCCAGTCGTTTGAAGCTTTGCTTATTGCAAAATCTTTTTGATTGTTTAAAGTATCAAATTCTCTTTGAAAAACTGTTACTCCGCATTCTCTGGCGATTTCAACTGTTTTATCCGGGCTAAAAGAATCTATAAAAACAATTTCATCGGCAAAAGACAAGCTCTCAACATACCGTTTTACGTTTTCTTCTTCGTTAAAAGTAAGGGCTAAGGCTGTTATTTTTGGTTTCAAATTATTTGATTTCTATTTTTAGATACTTAGGCGCAAATGTAATAAATTTACAGTCATAATTTTAATTGCACTCGCGAAATGACACGTTTACCTATATTGATGTACCATAATGTTTCCGAAGATAAAAACAGTAAAGGGCTTACTATTTTTAAGGACAAATTAGAAGAACAATTTGCCTTTTTAAACGAAAAAGGATACACAACATATCATTTTGCTGAATTAGAAAGTAAAACCTCAATAACTCCTAAAAGTGTCATTATTACTTTTGATGATGTTACAGTAAATCAATTGGTTTATGCAGTTCCATTATTGGAAAAATACAATTTAAAAGCCACTTTTTTTATTCCGTTTGAATATATAGGAAATGTTGATTTGTGGAATTCCGGGAAAGAGAAAATAATGTCTATTGAGCAATTGAAAGCATTGGAGGGTAAAGTAGAATTGGGGTTGCATTCATTTGCACATAAAAGATATGCGACCCTGACAAAAGAAGAAATCAATGACGATTTTTCTAAATGCTTCGAAATTATTGAGCAAAACGAATTGAAGGTTTATAAAGCTTTAGCGTATCCTTATGGAAATTATCCAAAAAAAGAACCTAATAAATCTAAATTTATTGCAGTTTTAAAGCAAAATAATGTAAAAGCAGGATTGAGAATAGGGAATAAAATTAATAAATTTCCTTTTAAAAATCTGTATGAAATTATGCGTATTGATGTAAAAGGAGAAGACAGTTTATTGAAATTTAAACTGAAACTACGTTTTGGGAAATTGAAATTATTTTAATCCTTTTTCAATTAAAATAATTTTGGCATATCTCGAAAAAACACCATAAGCATTAACGCTGGCCAATGCCAGACCGGGAATGCCGTCCATAAAGCCTCTTTTTAAAATATAGGAAGAGAAAAAACGATAAAAAGGTTTGAAAATGAGGTGAAAGTAACTTGCTTTTTTGCCTTTTTTGAAAGCTGTATTGGCCTGAAACCATGCGTATGAATCTTTCTTTTGCAACAGATGAAAAAGCCCTTTGTAGGTGTAATGAATCATAAAATTTTTCAAAGTGCCGACACTTCCTTTGAATATAAGTTTTTCGTGAACATCTCCTGAGAAAGAAATAGAGTCATTTTTTACCAAACGCACGACTTTATCCACTTTGTGGTATAAAAAGCGATTCATATAAAAATGGGGAAACTGTAGTTTGTAGCCCTGATGCTTTCCGTTATCGATAACCGATAAGATTTCAATTTTTAGTTTTTGGGAAACGCGTTCATCACCATCAATAAACAAAACCCAATCTCCTGTGGCATAAGAAATAGCATGGTTCTTTTGATTTGAAAAATTGTCGAATTTCCTTTCCAGGACTTTGCATCCAAGAGCAGTTGCTTTTTCTTTGGTTCCGTCCGTGCTGTAAGAATCAATTACAATAATTTCATCAGCAAATTCAATTGATTTTATAGCATCTTCAATATAATCAATCTCGTTGTAAGTAGGAATTATGACGGTTAATTTGCTCATTTTTTTATTTTAGGAAAAACAAAATTAACAATTTTGGGTTATCTTTGCGGTATTATGCAAAAGAATATTTCCGTTATAATCAGCACTTATAATTCTGTCGAATGGCTTAAAAAAGTCATTTGGGGATACAACACACAAACCTATCGTAATTTTGAAATGGTGATTGCCGATGACGGTTCGCGTCAGGAAACTTTCGATTTAATTGAAGAATTGAAAAAAGAAGTTTTTTATCCAATTATTCACGTTTGGCACGAAGATAATGGTTTTCAGAAATCCCAGATTTTAAATAAAGCCATAGAAGCCTGTACAACTGATTATATTATGATGTCTGATGGTGATTGTATTCCGAGAACTGATTTTGTGGAACAGCATATTAAATTCAGGGAAGAAGGTTGTTTTCTTTCAGGTGGTTATCACAAATTACCTTTGGGGCTATCTCAAAATATTACCAAAGATGATATTTATTCGTCAAAATGTTTTGATGTTTCGTGGTTAAAGAAAAACGGAATGAAATCCTCTTTCAAAAATAATAAAGTAAGTTCGACAGGTTTTAAAAGTACCATTTTAAACTTTTTGACACCAACAACTCCAAGTTGGAACGGACATAACGCCTCGGGCTGGAAAAAAGATATTGTGGCTATTAATGGTTTTGACGAGCGCATGCAATATGGAGGTCAGGACAGAGAGTTAGGGGAACGACTGGTGAATTATGGAATTAAGCCAAAACAAATACGATACAGTACCACTTGCCTGCATCTCGACCATCCTCGTGGCTATGCGACTCCGGAATCCATTAATAAGAATAAAAGTATCCGAAAAGAAACCAAAGTCCAAAAGAAAAATTGGACCGATTTTGGAATCAAAAAATAACAAAAAAGCATTCGTCACTGGCGAATGCTTTTTTATTTACAAATTGTTTTTCAGGAAAGTATCCAATTCCGGGATTATCATTTCAGGCGTTAACTGTTTGTATAATTCATCTGGATTTTTCTCTATTTTTTTACGTTCTTCAAAAGTAAAACTATCAAATAAATTGGGTTTAATTTCAAGTAAATGAACAGAATGATGGAATTTTCCATCTTCAAAACTAGCCCAATGATCTTTGTTTACATAAGGTGAAAAAATAGTAAAAGTAGGCTTATTTAATGCTTTTGCAATGTGTACCGTTCCTCCCTCATTAGAAACCAAAACTGCACATTGGTTCATTAGTTTAATAAAATCACGAATGCTTTTGGCGTAGATATCTAAAATGATGCTGGATTTGTTTTTACACATTTCGTAAATCTTTTGTGCTTCCTCTTTTTGATGCGGTGCGTAATTAAAAAGAATATTTACATCGTAGTTCGAAGCAATAAAATCAACCATTTCAGCTACATATTCATAAGGCATTGATTTTTGCGGAGTACTCCCTAAAACACCTAAAACAATAACTTTCTTATCAGCATATTTGCCTAACCAATCTTCGTTTTTTTCTTCTTCGGTTAAAAATATTTTAGGTTCGTAAACGATTGGTTCGAAATTACCAGCCTGACTTAATAAATGAATTCTGTCTTCAATTGCTTTCCCACAAATTTTGGTTTTTTCTTTAGATATGGTAACTGGATTCGTGTAATATCCCCAATTGCCTAGTTTTTTTCGGCTTTTATGACCAATAGTTTTTTTGGCTTTTGAAAATTTACAAATCAGTTTGCTTTGTGTTTTTGAATAAGGATCAAAAATAACATCGTATTTTTCTTTTCTGACCTGGCGGATTATTTTAAATAAAACAGGAAGTTTTTTTAATTCCTTATCATTGATAGAAATGATTTTATCAATATTTGGATTATTCAAAATTACACCGTGAGTAAAATCATAAGCCATAAAATGTACTTCGCTACCTGGATATTTGGCTTTAAAATTATTTGCAATTACAGAACTAATCAAAACATCTCCAATACGCTTATTTTGTATAATTAAAACTTTCTTCATAAAACTATTTCTTGCCGCAAAGTACTATTTTTTATACTTTTAAACCAAATAAAATAATCTATCGTGAAAATTATCCTTCATTCTAAATATAAAAATCAGGAAAATTCTATTCTTCAATTGGTTACTGGTTTTTTAACTGAGGGAGACTTGATTGTTAAAGGCACGAGAAATATCATAAAATCGAATTTCCTGGGTGAAGAAAAGGTAAATATTAAATTTTTTCAAAAACCGGGATGGTTTAAATCTATCATTTATTCTTTTTTCAGAAGTACCAAAGCCAAACGGTCATATGATTATGCAAATTATTTAATTGAGCATAACATTTTAACACCTTTCCCAATTGCACATATCGAAAACAGAAGTCGTTTGGGACTTTTGAAAGACAGCTATTATATCTCTAAACACATAGATTATGATTTCACGATCCGGGAATTGATTCACGATCCATTATTTCCGGAGCGTAATGTAATTTTAGAACAATTTGCCGAATTTACTTTTAAAATGCACGAAGCAAAAGTCAATTTTCTGGATCATTCCCCGGGAAATACTTTAGTTGTAAAAAAAGATTCCGGAAAATATGAATTTTATTTGATTGATTTAAACAGGATGAACTTCAAGAACTTATCTATTGAAGAAAGAATGGATAATTTCAAGAAAATGTGGTTGTCTAAAACGATGGTAAAGGTAATTTCAAATGCTTATGCTAAATTGAGCAATGAATCAGAAGAAAAATTACACGCCATTCTTTTAGAGAAAACGCTACAGTTCAAAAGAAAAATCAACAAGAAAAAATACCTAAAAAGAAAAATTGGCAGAAAATAAAAATTCCAAATTTCAATCGTTACAATTGGAATTTGGAATTTAATATATTGGAATTTGCAGTTATACTGCTACATCATATTCTCTTAATGCATTGTTCAATGATGTTTTTAAATCTGTTGAAGGCTTACGGGTTCCAATAATCAAAGCACAAGGTACCTGAAATTCACCTGCTGCGAATTTTTTAGTATAGCTTCCCGGAATTACTACTGAACGGGCAGGCACAAAACCTTTCATTTCAACAGGTTCATCACCAGTAACATCAATAATTTTAGTAGAAGCAGTCAAACAAACGTTAGCTCCAAGTACAGCTTCTTTTCCTACGTGAACACCTTCTACAACGATACATCTTGATCCAACGAATACACCATCTTCAATAATAACCGGTGCAGCTTGTAATGGCTCTAAAACACCGCCAATTCCAACGCCACCGCTTAGGTGAACATCTTTGCCAATTTGAGCACAGCTTCCAACAGTTGCCCAGGTATCTACCATTGTTCCGGCATCAACATAAGCACCAATGTTTACGTAGCTTGGCATCATAATTACGCCACTTGAGATATATGAACCATAACGTGCAGAAGCTCCAGGAACTACACGAACCCCTTTTTCAGCATAATCTCTTTTCAACAACATTTTGTCATTATATTCAAAGATTCCGGCCTCTAATGTTTCCATTTTCTGAATAGGGAAATACATTACAACAGCTTTCTTAACCCATTCATTTACCTGCCATCCGTCACCAATTGGTTCAGCAACACGAAGTTTTCCTGAATCTAATAATTCAATAACTTCTCTGATTGCGTCAGTAGTGGTCGTTTCCTGTAATAAAGCTCTGTTCTCCCAGGCTTGTTCAATTATCGTTTGTAAAGAACTCATAGTAGTTTAAATTTTTGGCAAATATAGGGTATTTGAACAAATTCAAAAAGGCAAAACAATTTGAAAATGTTATGAATTTAACTTTTTGTTTTTAATTGAATGCTGTTTTAGTTTTCAACTTCTTTCTTTGCTGCTTTTTTATTTTATAAATATGATAAATATCAGATTTTGAATTTTAAGTTGTCTTTAATTTTGTCCTGTAAATAATGACATATTTTACATTATTATATTTTAACTAATTAACGATTTACACTTTAAGATATGAATCAGGAAAATCAGCTCCAAAATCGAATTGCCGTTATTGACAAGGAAGTCACGTGGGACAAAACACAAGTAATCATGAGTAAAACTAATGCTTTTGGGATTATTGAATATGCCAATGAAGTATTTGTAGATGTTTCGGGTTACGAAGATTATGAACTCATGGGGCAGCCACATAATATCATCAGGCATCCTGATATGCCAAAAGTGATTTTTAAAGTGCTTTGGGAGAATCTTAAACAGGGAAAAAATTTTCATGCTATTGTAAAAAACCTGGCAAAGTCCGGAAGATATTATTGGGTTATAACTGATTTTGAAATTGCAAAGGATGAAAATGGAGTAATCGTTAATTATTTTGGAAGAAGACAATCGGTGCCTCAGGAAGTTATTTCGCTCCACATCGAGCCCTTATATAAAAAACTGCTGCAAATCGAAGCTGCCAGCGGTGTAGAATTTAGTGAGAAATATTTAATTGGGTTCCTTGAAGAAAAAAAGAGGACTTATGTAGAATATATTAAGGAGTTGATTTACGAACATGAAAAAGCTCAGGCGAAATTCAATCAATACGAAATAAAAGACGAGGATGAAGAGGAGGAAAGAGGTTTTTTTAGAAGATTATTTAGTAGGTAGAATACTTTTTTAGTTGTTTTAATTTTTGGTTAAATCCGTTTTGAAATGTTCAGAACGGATTTTTTATTTGTTTTGAATTGAATATTACGATATTAATTCATGAAGTATATTTTGTACTATGATATTTAAAAAAAACAATCGTGAAGTCACATTTTTATTATTGCTGAGAATGAGAAAATTAAAATAATTATCTTTGATGAAAATTATATAAAATGCCAAGAATTCTTTCCTTAGACTATGGACAAAAGCGAACCGGAATTGCAGTTACCGATGAAATGCAGATTATTGCTTCAGGTTTAACGACGATCCCAACAAACACGCTGATTGATTTTTTGAAGGATTATTTTGCGAAAGAAAAAGTTGAGGCGGTTTTAATTGGTGAACCGAAACAAATGAACGGGCAGCCTTCTGAAAGTGCTTCGATTATTAAAGGATTTGTAACGCATTTTTCTAATATTTTTCCGGATATGAAAGTGGTTCGTGTGGATGAACGCTTTACTTCAAAAATGGCATTTCAGACAATGATCGACAGCGGACTAAGTAAAAAGAAGCGTCAGAACAAAGAATTGATTGATGAAATTTCCGCAACGATTATGCTTCAGGACTATCTTTCTTCTAACCGATTTTAATATTTGGGCCTCTAAATTTCACTTTATTTAGAAAAAATTAAGTTTTTCTAACTTTTATCATGTCAAAAATAATTTTTTTTTGAGATTTTAAGAAGTACCTTTGCATTTTAAATAAAAATACTGTTATGCCTGACAATACAATACGTTCCAATAGTGAAGTAGTGCTTATTGGAGCTGGAATTATGAGTGCTACTCTTGGAGTAATTTTGAAAGAATTACAGCCTGATATTAAGATAGAAATTTACGAAAGATTAGATATTGCTGCAGCAGAAAGTTCTGATGCATGGAATAATGCCGGAACAGGACACTCTGCTTTTTGTGAATTGAATTACACACCCGAAAAAGCAGATGGTTCAGTTGATCCAAAAAAAGCTATCAGTATTGCCGAATCTTTTGAGGTCTCAAGACAGTTTTGGTCTTATTTAGTGCAACAAGATAAAGTTCCTTCACCAGACAATTTTATTAAAAGTGTTCCTCACATGAGTTTTGTATGGGGCGAAAAAAATGTACAATATCTTAAGACACGTTTTGAAGCCTTACAAAAGAATCCTTTGTTTGCCGAAATGCTTTTTAGTACTGATTTCGAACAATTAAAACAATGGATGCCGCTGGTAATGGAAGGCAGGGAACCAAATGAAAAATTGGCTGCGACAACAATGGCTATTGGTACTGATGTGAATTTTGGCGCCTTGACCAGAAGTATGTTTAACTATCTTGAAACACTTGATGGAGTTTCCTTATATTTTAATCATGAGGTTAAAAAGTTAAGACAGCGCGAGGATAAATCATGGAGAATTAAAATTAAGGATGTTGCAACCGGACAAACACGTAAAGCCTATACCAAATTTGTATTTATTGGTGCAGGAGGTGGTTCGTTGCCATTACTGGAAAAAGCAAATGTTCCAGAAGGTCATGGTTATGGAGGTTTCCCGGTAAGTGGCCAGTGGTTAAAATGTACAAATCCTGAAGTTATTGCTAAGCATCAGGCCAAAGTATACGGAAAAGCAAGTGTTGGTGCTCCGCCAATGTCAGTCCCACATATTGATACCCGTGTAATTGATGGTGAAAAAGCATTGCTTTTTGGACCTTTTGCAGGATTTTCAACCCGCTTCCTTAAAAATGGTTCCTACTTAGATTTACCGTTATCCATAAAAGCAAATAACCTGATTCCTATGTTGTCAGCTGGATTCCACAATATTCCTTTGACAAAATATTTAATCGAACAGGTGAGACAATCTCCAAAAGACAGAATTAAAGCTTTACGTGAATATTTACCTACAGCGCGTTCAAAGGATTGGGTTTTAGAAAAAGCAGGACAACGCGTTCAGGTCATCAAAAAAGATGAAAAAGAAGGCGGCGTTTTAGAATTTGGTACTGAGGTTATCAATACGCATGATGGAACACTGGCTGTTTTATTAGGTGCTTCGCCGGGAGCTTCTACTGCTGTTTCAATCATGATAGATTTAATTGGCAGATGTTATCCGGATCAAATCAAAACACCGGAATGGCAATCAAAATTAAAAAATATGATTCCTTCTTACGGTCAGACTTTAAATGATAAACCGGAACTTTTAGCAGATGTCAGAAAACAAACTGCAGAAGTTTTACAACTTAAATAAAAATATATTTTTAAAAACGACAAACCCGGACTAATTAATCCGGGTTTGTTGTTTTTATCTCTTGTGTAATTTTTAAAATCTTTTCGGATAAGTTGCTCATCCAGATCAATTGTTCAATAACCAGTTGAGCCTCCTGCATCTTAGCCTGACGTGTTTCTTTGTCAAGTTCTTCATCTGTTGCTAAACGGGTAAAGTTTTTTCGTTTCATTTCTTCAAATTGTAAAGTAACATCTTCCTTGTCAAAAAAAGTATCGGTTACAATAGTCTGATTTCTTAAAATTGAAACGGCATTGTCCAGATTAGAAAGAATCGTTTTGATGATATAGTTGAATGATTCTGAAGCTGAGGTTGTCTGATGCAATTGAATATAGGTCGACAACGATGTTAACGAAGATAATAATGAATGATTTAAAACCACTAGTTTATTAACTTTTGGCAGAAGCTTTTGTTTCGATTTCGGTTCCTGCATCATTCTCTGAAAAGAGGTCATTAAGTTTCCAATTTCAATAAAAGTATGTTTTCTTGCCAGTCTGTATGAAGTGGGAACTTCACCTTTTTTATTGTAAAAATCTGCAATTTCCTTAAGATATACGCGATTAGCCTTAATTGAGTTTTCGATATGTATTGGAGTATTGATAA
>Ga0247805_1000332_pt1 | contig 25761 bp, 28 predicted proteins | sample UWRJL044104R1_FD_180930 | JGI IMG/M metagenome (GOLD analysis project Ga0247805, IMG submission 180930) | Plant litter microbial communities from Arlington Agricultural Research Station in Wisconsin, United States - UWRJ-L044-104R-1 | ecosystem: Environmental > Terrestrial > Plant litter >... | reverse complement strand
AATGCTTTTTATGATAACGAGAAGAATTTATTAGATATGAAAGGATTTTTGGCTAAGCCAAATAAAACTGAGATCGAGAAAATTGGGGTTGGAATTTACTATCTCAAATTAAAAGATATTAATAATTTTCAGGCAGTTCAGGCAACATTCAAAAATAAAATTCCTGAAGCGATTGCGTTTATTCAGCAAACAGATTCAGTTCAGCACTATACTTTTTTAGGAAATCCGTTTAACGGGAATATTAAAGATTGTCATGATTGTGATCACGCAGCGTATCAAAAAAAGAAATATTCTCAACTTGAATTTTTGAATACCATAAAAGCCATGCAGGATAAACTGGCACAAAAAGAAGATGTTTATACGAATAGTTTATTGCTTGGGAATGCATTCTATAATATAACCCATTTCGGGAACGGCAGAACTTTCTATGAAACCAGTATTGTGGGTTACGGTTCAAATCCGTATTCGTTTAGAGATTCGATGAAAAAAATGATTACCAATTGCGATGTTCCTAAAATGTATTATCAAAAAGCATTTGAAGCTGCAACAACAAAAGAGCAAAAGGCAAAATGCATCTATATGTTGGCAAAATGCGAACGAAACGAATATTATAATAATAAGTACAATGATCTGAAAAATTGGTGGGAAGCGAATGATGATAAAATTAATTTTATAGCATGGAGTGGTTTTAAAACTTTGAAAAAAGAGTATTCAGACACAAAATACTATCAGGATGTAATTGCAGAATGCGGTTATTTTAATACTTATATAAATCAGTAAATGTATTTAAGATGGTAAATAAGATTGAGCATATCGGAATCGCGGTAAAAAACATGCAAGATGCTACTATTTTGTTCGAAAAATTATTAGGCGTTCCGTCCTATAAAGAAGAAGCGGTGGAGAGTGAAGGAGTCTTAACGTCTTTTTTTCAAACAGGAACCAATAAAATTGAACTTTTGATGGCAACAAATCCGGAAAGTCCAATTGCGAAGTTTTTAGAAAAAAAAGGAGAAGGGATTCATCATATCGCTTTTGATGTCGAAGATATCTATTCTGAAATTAGTCGTTTAAAAAATGAAGGTTTTGTCTTGATAAATGAAGTTCCAAAAAAAGGCGCCGACAATAAATTGGTAGTTTTTTTGCATCCAAAAAACACAAATGGGGTTTTAGTAGAGCTTTGCCAGGAAATTAGATAAAAAAATATTTTTTAAGAATCTGAAATAATCGATTGAAAATCAATTGTGTTTTAAAAAGACTGACTATTATTTGAAATTAATTACAAATCATATCCCAAAATATTTGGAGTGAATTAAAAATAGTAGTAATATTGCATCCTCAAACCGGTCCTATAGCTCAGCTGGTTAGAGCACCTGACTCATAATCAGGTGGTCCCTGGTTCGAGCCCAGGTGGGACCACGTTAAAAATCAAAGCCTTACAGAAATGTAAGGCTTTTTTATTTGGTCTAAGTGTACTTTTTAAGTGTACTTTCATAATCACTCTGTCTTTATTAGCTAATTATTTTGTTGAGGTTATCTTAATTCGCATCTGGTTTAAATAGTCTAAAACCTTTTCCTTTAACTGCTCGAGCAATTTCGGGTTTGACTAAATAATTGTTTTGAATTACGCTCTTTGTTTTTTGATAACCCAATGACTCAACCAATCCAGTTTGAGTTTCTATTTTTGTCAAAAATGATTTTCTTAAATGTTTCAATCCAATTGGACTTGTTATACCAGCTTTATTTCGATAAAAGCCAAATGAATGGGACAGTTGTTTTGCCATCGATTCTCTACTGATATTCTCATCAGCTCCAATCAAATATTTGTCTTCTCCTATATGTTTCTTATAATTAAGTCTGTTTAATAAATCCTCTAATTCTGGAGAATAGGGAATAGGGACTATTTTTGTTGGTTTAGATTTGTCATGATTGTGAGCTTTTTCATATTTATAATCAACTCCTACAACATAGTCTATTTCTCCACTTTCAGTTAAGACGATATCAGAATATTTAATTGAAATTGCTTCTGTGATTCTCATTCCCGAATAAGCAATTAATTCAAAAGCTTCTTTTATGTAGGGTCTGTATCTATTCTTTTTAACTCCATTTTTATAAACTTGAATGGAGTTTTCTTCAGTTAAGCAATTTATTATTTTGTAGAAATCATTATCTGCGACATTTATAGGATTAGGAGCTTCGTTCTTTAATTTGGCATACTGTAAAGGATTAATTAAATCGTAACCTTTCGTAGCTATTAAAAACTTGTAAAAGCCCTTTAGAGCTCTTATATTGTGGTTATAGGTTGCAATGCTCTTGCTTATTTGATAAAGTTCTTCAAAATACTTGTTTACAATTTTTTTGTCTACTTGGTAGATTGTCGTTTTGTTGGTGTTGAAGTTATTGTTTTCTAAATACGTCTTCAATTTACATACATATCCAACCGTATCACGAATATATTCTTTGCTTCTGACCTTCTGTTCGAAAAAAGGGACATCAACATTTTCCAACCAATCGCTGAACATCAGAATACAATCTTTAAATAATTCAGGTTTTAAATTTACTTTAGGAGTTTCGGAAATGAATTTTAAAGGATTGGATAAATCATGTTTGAATTCTAGTAATTCTTTGATAGCTTCATCATAATCTAGAGATTTTAAGTCTCGAGTTTTACGAGTTCCATTTTGTTTTAATATTGCTTTATATTTCTGTCTTGTGATAGGATGCTTACAGCCTTTATAAGCATCCTGTGAATTTTCAATGAGTTTATTACATTTCTTGCATACGATGTGTAGACCGTTAAACTTCTTGTATTTCAATATTTTCATAATTTGTAATTTATATTTAATGCGAGTGTAATTTATTTAGATGACTTGCCAATTAATTTAAGCTGATAATTTATTTTCATATAGGTTATTCATTACACAATCAAAGACATCATCAATTATTTTTTCAATTAGTTCTGTTGGGACATTATTTAGTGATAAGTTTGATTGATTTTCAAGATTTTTATCTGGGAAATAGCTGTATAGCCAATTTTTACTGCTATTAGTTATGATAAAATCGGGTATGTTTGGGTTTGTTTTTAATAAATTTATTTTAATTCCTGTTTTGTTGTACTTATAACTTGGGTCAATAATTATTACTTCATTGTCAATTTCTAAGATGCACCAAGTGTGGTAATATCCAATGTTTTTCCCTTTAACTTTTGATTTCCCATAGATAATGTTTTTGTCATTTTTGTCTTTTAAGACTAATGTACCAGTAACTTTTTTAGCGTTGTAGCCTGCTTTTATTAATCCCTCCGATAGACAATGTCCAATTAAATAACAAGTGCCAATCGGGTAATTTGTAATAAGCTCTTCATATTTTTTAGAAAATTCTAGGCAAAGGTTATTCAGTTTATTTTTTAATTCAGTTTTCATAATATTTAATTTTTAGGCAATAGTATTTCTGACCCAGTTATGAGTATTTTTTGAAATCCTATAAGATTTATATTGATTATTGCTTTCCAAACTGGAAAGGCTTTTTTGATTTTTAAACTAATTTGTTATTAGTTGCTGGTTTATTTCAATGATTCGCGAAATAACTTTGAGGACAGTTTGCCCTTTGGAACATAGCCCGTCTTTCCTTTGCTTCTTGATTGATTTAAGTCAAGCATTTTGTACAATTCATCTCTATTGTAAGAGAGGTAATAATCCTGCCAATGTTCACCATACTTTAATTTCAATTCATTTATTAAAGGCATGTCATATGCTAAATCAAAATCGTTTTGATACGCAAATTCTCCTGATGAATCTTTGTGAATTTTTAAGAAGTTTTTACTACACCATTTTTTTGCAGTCCTAACATCTTTTTTATTTATTTGCTTAGCTATCTCTCTTAAATAAATTCTAGGTGTAGCGAGAAAAAACATGACTATATTCATCTTAAAGTACCGCTTTTAAAAGTTTTCCGCCTCTGCCTTTCTGCATTTTTGAATTGTAATTTTCCTTGAGTAATTCATCAAATTGTTTTCTAGTTAAACATCCAGTCTCAGAAGATAAATCGTGAAATAAGTTTGATTCAGCATATAAAGAAAATATCCTTTCACCTTTTCCTCTGTTTGATTTGGCTGTTTCTTTAAGTTTAGTGTACTCTGTACCAGTTAAAAATAATAGCTTAGCATAATCGCCATTGATACTAGGAATCACTACGCTAATTATTTGGAAATCATTTTCTGCTGTTGTCATTGAATTTTTCATAGTTTTTAAATTTTAAGTTTAAGCAATAGGCATTCTGTCCATATTGCAATAGATTTTTTTTGATTTAATAAATTTTTTGATTTTTTGCTTTCTTGACTTAGAAAGTCTTAGATATTTCATTCATTTACTTAATGCTTTTTTAAGCACTCTTCTTCAAATTTTTTGAAGTCATTTTTAGAATTTACTTTTTCATAATTATTTTGATTTTAATGTTATTTAAATTTCAAACCCTTTCTCTGTTTTGATGTAGCAAATGTACACTCTTTGTATATATTGGGGAAATTTGTTTCATTTTTGGTTATTTTTCACGCAATTGATTTTTGTATTGTTTTAAAGGAACTTAATCAATAAATTAGCTAATAAAAAAAATAATAAAAACCGTTTTATGTTTAAAAGCACGCATCCAGTTGAAAAATTTATAACATTTGATGAATCTTTTAAAAATAGCTTTAAAAATTTAGATGTCATTCGAGGTTCTAAAGACCAAATGATTAAAAGGATTATTTTAGTTCTTAGCCTTTCAACAGGACTTGAAATGGAATATGTATATAATATAAAATGGAAAGAATTATTAACGTTGGGACCCGAAAACAATGCGATAGTCAAAGACGAACTGAGAGTTCGTAAATATTATATACCAATTCATTCGAAAGTAAGATATCTCATTTCTGATTTATATTGTAAATTAGAATATCCCAACCTAGAGCTAGAAATCATAAAAACAGTTCCAGATATAATAAAATCAGGAGGAACCTATTTTAAGTTTTCAGAATTGATATTAACAACTGCTAACGATAACCTAAATCAAATTCGTAAAATTGATAGAAAACATATGAACGTATTTGATTTTGATATTTTTTCACAAATTTTATTTGGAAGGAAAGTTCTAGAAGTTAATGGTTACACTAATGATATAAGTAAGTTTTTGAAACTTCACTTTAAACTTCGTTCCAATAAAGAATTATTTTTTTTCCTAGGATTTAAATCAAAGCATGATATTAAGTTTGAATTAAGGAATATAAATTTAGATGCAAATGGAGTATTTGTTCAGATAGAAGACAAAAACTTTATTAATGGGTATCATTTTCAGAAATTTACAGCTTTTTCGGAATTTTTACAACGTGAACTTATAGGTTATAAAAGTCCCATAACTAATAGCATACGCTTATTATTGCTAATTAGTTTATATAATGGTATTAGACCATCTAGTTTATTGAGGTTGAAATGGCATGAAATTTTAGAAATCCAAATTTTTAAAATAAATAATGATGAAGTAAAAACAATCCAACTTAAGAGAGATATTGTTTTTGAAAACCATAAAATTAAAATTCCCAAGGAATTTAGAGACAACTTATTGAGGCACTTTATTTACTCTATGACGAAAACAAATAATACATCGCGCCATTTTTCTAAAGGAGGCTATGTATGTCCCGAAGAAGCGAATTTAAATAGTAGTGTATTTATTACCAATAGATATGGCTCTCTTACTCAGCCAAGTCTGTCTCGAGAAATAAAAAAGTCACTCAATGATTTAAAATTTCCGCATGCTGAAAAAATAACTTCAACTTCAACTGTCATAATGTATGGAAGAAGAATTATGGAAATTAAGGGAGACCATAAACCAACTATTCAGAAACTAAAAGAACATTTTAATTTTAAAAGCAAAAAAGAGCTTTTTGAATTTTTGCATCTGACAGGCTCTAGAGAAAAAGACAAAGAAATTTATAACTTCAAGGGGAAAGTTAGAAAAAATATTTTTGAAGGTATATTGTATGATTTTTAATATTCTATATTTTGAAAGGAATTAAATCAAATTTCGATTCATCATAACTTTTTTTACCTTTATTATTGTAGCGCTAGAAGCTCCCGTAATTTCAGATATCTCACGAACCGTTAAGCCTTTTTGCAATTTCTTTAGTATTGTTTGGTGACGTTCCAAAAGTTTTTCATCAGTTTGAACAGCCCCAATTTTTCTACCAGCGAATTTCCCAAGAGCCTGAGCAATTTTTATACCTTCCATAGAACGGGTTTTTATCTGATTTCTAGACATCTCTCCAATGCTTCCCATTACGGAAATGACTAAATTTGCCATAGGATTTTCTTCACCATTATCTAAAAAAGTAGAGAACCCTTCTTTTAAAGATTTTAAATTGATAGAATTTTTTTTGAAGACAGATATTGTATTTAAAATATCCAGTAAATTTCTTCCAAGCCTATCCGTTGAATCCACAACAACTGTACATCTTTCAGATTGATTTGTAATTTCATCAAACATTTTAACAGCTTCAGGTCGTTCCATAAATGGAACATTTCCTTGAATCCTTTCAACAAACAATCTGGATGGGTCAAATCCTTCATGCGATTTAAACGCTTCAATTTGTCTAGCGGAATTTTGAAGAACAGTTGAGGTACGAGAATAAAAGTAGTGTTTCATAATATTAAAGTATTTAGGTTGAATTTTGTTTTAGTTTTAGAGTCTAAATTATTTTAAAACATTCTAATCGGTTTTGTTGGGTTTCAGCTTTAAACTTTCGCTTTATAAAATGACCATAGTCTAAAACTAAAACGGACAGACCAAAAAAAGGGTTGGTCTATTTCCCTTCAATAAAATCTATCACGGGAACCAACATATCACAGAATGCACCCTCGACAGTTTTAACTACTTCACGTTTTTTGTTGATGAATGTAATTGTATAATCATCTACCCATCTAAGCTGAATCTTTACCCAACCTTTATGAGTAAGTCCATTTACTTGAAAAGCCACTCCACCTTGAAATTCTTTATTTTCTGAGATAGCTGTGAAATTGGTTGCTCCCCACGCCCATAATGCAGAACGGTCTCCACACTTGATTTGTTCTATAATTGTTCTAGCGATTTCCATTGTATTTGTGGAAGTTTCCATATCTATTGTTTTTTGTACACCACGAGTGTACAAGGAAATTTCTTCCTGCGCCAGGGTTTGTTAATAATATTTGAAATTATTTTTCACTGCCAGCTCCCGTTATTATTGGGTTCTTTGAAAAACTTGTCTTTGCGCTTCTGTTTTTATAGTCTTTTTTGACATGGGGAAATATTTATCTAAAAACAGATAATTATTATGAATCAAACCCAAATCAACCAAGAAGGAATAAACGTCCTATCATTATTTGATGGAATAAGTTGTGCGAAATTGGCACTTGAAAAAACAGGAATTAAAATCAATAAATATTATAGTAGCGAAATCTGCCCTCATGCTCTTGCTATTCAGAATCATCATTATTCTGGTGATACCAACTTCATTCAATTGGGTGATGTCTGTAAGATTGATGGTATCGATTTAAGAAACGAAATTGACCTAGTGGTTTTTGGAAGTCCTTGCACAAACCTTAGTAGCATTAACCCAGTTGACCGAAGGGGTCTCGAAGGAACAGAATCAAAATTATTCTATGAAGCTAAAAGAATCATTCGTGACATCTACATATTTGCACCAATTAATAAAAAACTATATTTCCTGATGGAAAATGTTGCTAGCATGACGGCAAAAGACCGTGATGCCATTACTAATGAACTATCAGAAATATTTCCTGATGTTAAATTAGTAAAGATAAATTCCGCTGATATTTCGCCAGCAAATAGAAGAAGACTTTACTGGACCAACATTCCCAATGTAGGAGTTCCAGAACCAAAACTAGTAAAGTACCAAGATGTCGTTGTGAATGGTTATGTTGACAAAGAAAAAGCTAATGTATTATTAGGTTCTAATTGTACCCTAACCAATGGAATTTTCAGATATTATAAAATGAATATTGGTAACCTTATATATAAGGACAAAGAATTTGCGAAACAATCAACGGAACAAAAATTACTTGAATACCCTTTTTTACTACATAAGTCAGGATACATTGGAAAATCACGTTTAGGTTTTGGAGAGTACGATTTCCCAAATGGATGTTATCGTTTGCCTAGCGTTCTAGAAAGTGAAAGACTTATGACCATTCCAGATGGTTATGTTTCAGATATTCCAAATGTTTCTAAAACCAATAAATTAAAAGCAATCGGTTTATCCATGACCGTTGATGTGATTGCACATTTATTGACTCCATTGAAAAAAAAATAAAAAATATCATTTGTCGATGTTTTTCCTATTGACTATCCCAATAAAAAGAAGTATCGTTGATAATATTGCTATAAATCGCAATAGCTGGGTCCAGATAGTTAGCTCCTATCTGGGTTCTGCCCCAGTCAAAAAAGCAGAGACCCAAATAACATAAAAGCAGAATAATTATGAAACCATGCAACAAAACCAATCTCCACTATCAAATTTATATTCTTTTGATTTTAATTTTCAATTAGATGTTAACTATTCCTATGAATCCCTATTGTCAGGGTTTAATTCAATATATTCATCCAATCAATCAACCTTCTTCAATAATGATGTATTAAATAACATAGTACTAGAAGAGACAGAAACTCTAGATATACCAAGGGTTACAGCCTATAATGACGACAACATTACTACTGATATTTCTGGTCAATTAGCGCTATTTGTAATCAACAAGAATAGGATAAAAATTCCTAGAAAAGTAGAATATATAATCCGAAATATTATCACAGAAAAAACATTAAAAGAAATCCATAAGGATGTTGAAGTTGCAAGGGAATTGTGTCTGTTGTTTTGCACTCAATTAAACTCAACTTATTTTAATATAAAAAACGGCAGTAAACCTGACGGATGGAAATCACTTCGAGCAGAATATTTACGTAATTTTTTAAGCCTGACTCCTATGACCTATAAAAAAGTAATCATGGTATTAGAAAAACCATTAAGAAAAGGCGCCATATTACAGTGTGACTACAAATCTATCAAAGGAAAAAAGAATCATTTTTATCGTCTTACACCGTCGTATTTAGGCAAAGGTATAGTTAGTTGTGATTTGAAAACAAAAGAAGCGATAAGCCTTTTAAATAAGCATTACTATAGGATTTTAGGTGAAGCACAAAAGAATTCAATTTGTGAGAATCTAATCCGATTCTATCAAGACATTACCTTGCCAACCATAGAGGAGATTGAAAAAGAAGCTGACAGATTAATTAAACTAAAATACACTACGAAGAAAGGTAAAAAACTAGCTAGACTGAACAAACACGGCAGGTCAACTTTTAAAAAACCTGAAGAACTATCTTTTGTTGAGGATGCTATCGAGATATTCGAATACTTAACTGATAATGGATTATTGATTCCTAAGGTTGGTGGTGAGGCCAGTGGTGGTCGTGTGGTGGATTCATTAGACCTTATGCCAAGTTGGATTCGTAGAATGATTAAGGTAAATGGAAAATTGAATATTGAAAGCGATTATACTTGTCTGCATCCAAATATAACTATCGCATTGTACGATGGGTCCACGGCTAATTTAACTCATGATGATTTAGGGGCGGTGTTAGATATCGATGCAAAAACAGTAAAAGTGGAGCACTTGTCGTTTTTCAATAAAGAGGTTTGGCAAATGAAACAATCTCCACTTTACCCATACTATCAACAAAATGAGCCTAGAATGCTTCAGAACGTTATTGCAGAGAAATATAACAATCAGTTTAAACATAAGATTACTTCACGTAGATTGTTTGCTAAAGAAGTTGAGGTAATGACATCAGTTATACAGGAACTAAACAAAGAAGGTATATTCGTTGGATATGTTTATGATGCTTTGTTTTTTAATCCAGATTATGCAGAAAGAGTAAAAGAGGTTATGGATAATGTAATTCAACAACATGGGATTAAGACAGTTGCAAAACTCTCAAATGATGTGAAGCAGGTTCCAGTCATGGAAAAACTTAAGGCAACCAAGAGGATAAAAGTACCAACAGTTAAACAGGTTTCAGAATTGGAAGTAGATGCCAATACTTTAAATTTCAGCGATAGGATAAAGTCTTTATTATTAGAAAAGATTAATAATGGTGAGCAATTGAATTTCATTGATGCTAAAATAGTATTTGGGGAAAATGACACTATTAAAGATAAGGTTCTTTTGATTCAAGATTTTCTTAATCCGTTTGCAAAGTATGTTATTGAAAGCCATATTTTAGGACCCGCATAATTCAATAATGGGAGGTGGTTTCACCTCCCATTATATATTTCTTTGTGATATGAAGTTAACTGTTGTTCTTACTAATTTCCAGTTTTATTGGTTTTTGTATTAACCTAAATTAATCAGGGAAATATTTAGAGTAAGTACTTGTATCTCCCGTAGTGTTTTGTATCAACACTAACTCTGTATCTGTAATGGATTTTATTGTATAAATAATTGGAACATACGGCAGATATACTTTCTTTGTAATTGTTAGGGTGTTTTTATCTATTTCCCAGATACCCGAAGTTATAGAACCCAAACCGTAGCGACTATAAAATTTGAATACGCCGCCTGACAAAAAATAATTGACTCCCAAATAATCTTTGTTATCGTAATTACCATCATTAGTCCTGCTTTTTAGGACCCATCCCCAAGCCATTTCGCCAGTTAGTAATTTGGTATTACTTGAAGCTGTCGGTGTGGTTGGTGTAGTAGGAGTTGTTGGTGTGGTAATATCTGGATTTGTATCTAAATCTGCAGAATCACTTGAGCATCCAATAAATAGTGAAGCACCAAGTAAAACCATTGATAATATAAGTATATTTTTTTTCATAGAATTTCTTTAAATTTAATATTAAGAGTTTAAATTGGGTTTATCAATACTCCCAACCTTTGTCTAGCTTGCCAGTATGGGAATCACCTTCACTTGTACTACTATCCTCAAAAATTAACGCATCTCCGAACTTTGCATTATGTTCAAACGTATATGTTCCGTAACTGCAATTCCCAAGTGTTCTGTACTTTTTTTCATAAGAACGCGAACTTTCCGCTTCCGTTTGAACACTGCCAATTGATAAAGGAACTGGAGTTTGTTCAGTCCAATTATCGGTTATATTATCTGATGAACGTCCGTTATCTGACATAATAAGATGTGATTTCCAGCATCTGATTTCCGTTTCGGTTATCTCAAATCTGTAATATGTTATCAGACCACCTTTACTGACAATTTCATCATGCCATTTACCTTGAATAAACTCCTTGACATTTTCTGGTGATTCAATGACATTGTTACAGCTTGTTAGCCCTATGGCTAGAAAAAGAAGAAAAAATATTGTTTTTTTCATGGAATTTGATTTTATATTGTTTTAATATTTATGCATTTTTCAGTTGATATAAGAAGTCTTGCATTTGAGCAGTATTTAATTTCAGGCACTTTCCATTATCCATACAAACAGTAAACACGCCACTGCCAATATGTTTGATTTCGTATCTAGGCTTGGTGATTGTCTTTTTATTTTTATACACAGTTTCTAAATCTAATGTGAAGATTTTTACATTTTCAGTAAAAGTGGTATAGAACTCTCTTCCTCTATTTTTCATTTGAATTGTACTATAGCCTTTTGAAGTTGGAGCGGGATACTTTGTAACCCTCATTTCATACAATTCTGGTTGTTGAGCATTCATTGTTATACCAATAATTGCAAATGCAATACTTAATGCTATTTTTTTCATTTTTTCTATTTTAAAATTTACACAAACATATAAAAAAAATCTCCATATAAAGAGTTTCTAAATATAGAGTTACACAATTTAAAGACATTCAATTGATTTGCTTTATAAAAAGAGTAAAAAAATGACTTCAAAAAATAAAGAGGATATCAAGAAAGAAACGAAAAGTGAAGAATTAATCTACTTAAAAAAAGTAGGTGAAAGACTAAAGTTTTTCAGAAAAAAAGCTGGCTATACAAATTCTGAGTATTTTGCATACGAAAACAATATAAGCAGACCACAATATGGGAAGTATGAAGCTGGCGCAAATATTCAGCTAAATACACTTATCAAAATTTTAAAAGCGATGAACGTAACACTTGAGGAATTCTTCACAGGTTTCAACGAATATTAGAAGTATTAATTTTTTAAGACTATTTTTTTGAAAGAGCAGCAACCTTCCTCACCTCCCTCCCCCTTTTTATATGTCAAATAAACCCTATAGTTACCCGCCTCAAGAGATTGGTATGCTTGGATTGTCGATATGCCCCCATTGGATATTCAAAAAAAATATTTCGACCAAAAAAGTGAATTAGTTTTCATCCAAGCAAAATTCTAAAAAATTTTTTCATGGAAATTTTGGTTCCATTTTTAGCCTTAATTAATAGTTTATCCGTACGTATTGGGCCTTGTCACTCCTGTATTTGCTCTATTGATTTAGTCCATAAAAACCAATAAAATGTAATAATACTTTATATAGTGTGAGTGCTGAGCATCTTTGTGATGAATAATTTAATTTTTGATTGGTGTTTGGGTCCATTCGTAGATATTTATCATTAAACGAAGGATATGAAACTAAAACTAACATCAAAACAAATGCTCATGCTACTTGATAAGGTAGGAGTACCAAAAGGAAAGATAATCTCAACTACAGGTGCAGTATTGAATAGAATTTATCAAAGTCAAGAACTTAATTTACTGAATTAGAATTTAATCTTAGCTTATAGAATTAATTTCTTAAATTTAATGATATATCAACTATTTCATTTAACTAAAATGGACAAGTTTTCTAAAGAGATAAGAAGTAAAAACATGCGGGCCATAAAAAGCAAGGATACAAAAGAAGAAATCCTTTTGGCAAAAGCTTTGTGGAATAAAGGTTATCGTTATCGAAAAAACAACAAGTCAGTTTTTGGTAGGCCTGACCTAACTTTTAAAAAATATAAAATAGCAATATTTGTAGATGGAGAATTCTTTCATGGTTATAATTGGGAAGAGAACAATAATAAAATTCAATCAAATCGTGAATATTGGATTCCTAAAATTGAAAGAAATATGCAAAGAGATAAGGAGGTTAATCAATTCCTGATTAAAAATAACTGGACGGTAATTAGATTCTGGAGTTCATTTATAAAGAAAAACCTCCCAGATTGTATTCAAATAATTAAGGCCGAAATAGATAAGTATAAAACAATAAAGATATTGTAAAAAATAAAAACTCACTTTTTAGTTTTGTTATCAACTAATAAGAAGCCAAAGTCTAAAAATAATGAGAATTTTGCTAAATAATCAATGCTAAAACTAAACTTGCCATTTTCTATTTTAGAAATTGTGGTTCTATTTACATTCATTATTTCTGCTAAATCATCTTGACTGTATCCTCTTTTTTCTCTAATAGCTTTTATATTTCTTGCTATTTTTAATCGATAATTTACAATGAAATCATCATTAAAGGATTCAGATTTTATAATTGATTCTTTCAAAACAATTAATTTACAAATAATGTTCCTTCATGTTCAACACCGTCTTTATCAATAATAGTAAGATAAACATTTGTTTCGACTCCATCGTTTTGACTTAATAAATCAAGATTAATTTTTGGTTCCTCAACGCTTACAACTTTTCCATCTAAAAGGGAATAGTCCATTTTTCTTATAGTAACATTATGACCTATTAAATCTTGAGTACTTACTTCAACAACTTCTAAATCACTTAGTCTAACAGTATTAATTGGAGGAAAAGTTAATCCAGTATTAAGCGCTTGAATATCTACTCGGGGTCTATCTTTATCTGCAATTACATCCAAAACTAGATAAAGTTGTTCTGGGTTCTCTCCTTCTATTGGAGTATGGAATTTTACTATCTGCCCTTGTTTATTAGGTGTCATATATGTATTTCTTGAATTCTAAACAAATGTAGTAAAAACTTAAAAGATGTGCAATATATTGAACAATAAAAATGGGTTTTTTTTTCAATTTTTTTCAATTTTACAGCCATCGATGGGTATTATAGGTTTAAATAATACTATCTTTTTTGCCTCATTTATTAGAATTTATATTCGACATCCCATCGAGCAATTGCTAACTTTAGTATGTTGATAAAAGATTAATATAAAAGTAGATTTGAATACTTTAATTAGCAATGAAAGAGAAAAATCCTATTTTAATAAAGTTTGGTAATAAAGTCCGTGAAATACGTATTCAAAGAGGACTATCACAAGAGCAATTAGCCCATCTCGCAAATGTTCATAGAACTTATATTGGTATGATTGAAAGAGCAGAAAAAAATATAACTCTGATAAACATTCAGAAAATTGCTAATGGCTTAAATATTAATTTGATTGATTTGCTAAACGATGAATGAACAACAATTTCAATATTTACGGGATAATATAGAAATAATAAATGAGCCTAATTTTAACATTGCAAATACTGACAATGGTATTGATTTATTCGGTTCAATAACAAATTTAAAAGCTTTTATAAAAATTTATTTTATTGAAAGATTAAATAATCGTGAATTTAGTCAACAACTTATTCGTGAATTTAGAGAACAAAGTTTTGTGAAAGCTCGAATAAAAGACATCGCTAATAATCATTTTATATCTAAGACTGATTTAGAATCTTTTTACGATACAAGTCTCCAGAGGTCGCTAATAGATGAGGTAAGTAAAATAGATTTTGTAAACAATTCATTAAGTTTTATTGAAAACAGTATAGAAGACAAAGCTCAATTTAGATACACTAAAACATCTCTAAAAAAAATATTAGAAAAACAATATGGTTTCATTTTTTCTAATGGCTTTCCAGCCAATCTTCTAAATATCAATACAGGAGTTATGACTGCGAATGCTGGAGATAGTGCTCAGTTCTTATTTCTCGCACGAGCTATTTTAGCTGGATACAATTGCTCTAATGTTGATGTACGTTCTAGCCGATATGATGCCGTTGTTGATTATAACAATATATTATTACGACTTCAAATTAAAGGCGTCTCTAGTGGCAACTCAATAAGTTTCAAAGATAGAGATAGAGGAGGACAAGGAATTGACCATAGGCATGAGAGAAACCAAGGTCAAAGAATTACCTCTGCTGATTGCGATATATACGTTGCTGTAGACAAGGAAGTTGGTATTTGCTATTTGATACCAATGGATTATGTTGATGGTTTGGGTGACGAAGAAATTACTTCAGTAAACTTGAGAACGATGGACCACTATAAGGAAAATTGGGATATAATTTCAAAAGTTGCCGAAGCAAGAGCTAATCAAAGACGACAAGATTGAAACTAACATTTAAATCTCAAGATAGTAGCTACTTTGTCAATAAGAAAATACCTTTTATTGGCAATTTTATTCCTGTTGATGATTTAAAAAAAATATTTGATTTTTCATACGAAATGTGTTTTGGCACTGGTCATCATAGAACTCATCGTTCAGGAGGGCAACATGAAAGAAAAAATGGAGAAATTTTCTGTAATACATTTCAAGGTAAATTAGCAGAAATTACAGTCTACAATTATTTATTAGCTAATAGCTTGGATTGTGAAGAACCAGATTTTAGTATATCTGCTAAAGGAATTTGGGATGATGTAGATTTATTAATCAAAGGAAAAAAAATAAATATAAAATCAATAGCCTTTTTTTCTGATTTATTATTATTAGAATCAAAAGACTGGAATCCATCAGGACAATACATTCCAAATCTGAAAAAAAATTCAACAACCAATTATGACTATTTTATTTTAGTTAAAATTAAACCCGACATTAAAAAATTATTTATGTCTAAAAGTCTCTATTTTTCAAATGAAATCTCAAAAGAATCTATTAGAGCAATAATATTCAACGAACATAAATGGGAATTTCAGATAGTCGGTTATTGCACCAATAAAACCATTCAGTATATTATTAGCAATAACTACATCCTGCCTCAAAACTCATTATTAAACGGTAATACAAAAATAGATGCCGAAAACTACTATGTTCAAAGTGGTGATTTAAAGAATATAGAAGTTTTAATCAATGAATTAAAAGCTATTTAAAGGTTTTGAGTACTTTCATTATGTTTTTAGAGACAGCATGAATAACGGGAACACTAACAGAATTTCCTGCTTGCTTGTAAAGATGTGAATTTGCGATTTCTGGAGTTTTGAAAGAATCAGGAAAACCTTGAAATCTTAGACATTCCCTAGGTGTCAATTTTCTAAAACCAAAATCTGTTTTTATTAATGGTACATTGTGACCGCCTGTACCCATATTAGCCGTTAAGGTAGGACAAACATTTGATTTGTTCTCTCTCACATATTGTCTTCTAAACTGATAAACTGTATCTTCAGATTTCATGTCCTTTTCTAACATATCAAACATGTATCGGTCCTGGTTGTAATAAAAAGCATCGTCAACCTTTTCAGATAATATAATATCCTTTATTGTTTTTGTTAATTTTTCTTCCTTAGGAAATTCAAAAATAGATTCAGCATTATTCATAGCTAAAGTATCAAAAGCCACCATGAAAATTCTTTCTCTATTATGAGGAATGTTTCCATAATCTTTCGTGTTAAGGATTTTGGATTGAAAAGAGTAATCCCTCTCTCTTAGAGATTTTTCAATTACTTTCATAGTATTTCCGTGGTCATGACCAACCAAATTCTTTACGTTCTCTAAGAAGATAACTTTTGGTCGCATAGTATCTACGAAATCAAGTATTCTAAAGAAATGGTTTCCTCTATTATCATCAAATCCTTTTCTATATCCTGCTACAGAAAATGGTTGACATGGAAAACCAGCAGTTAATATGTCTACTTTGGGTAAAGAGTCAATATTTAATGTTAAAACGTCACCTTCGATTAGGGTGTGCTTAAAATTTTTTCTATAAGTGATACAGGCATTTTTATCAAATTCATTTGCCCATAATAATTCAAATCCTGACTTTTCAAATCCTAAACAAATACCCCCAATACCTGCGTATAAACTACCAACAGTAAATTTCTTATTCATTCTCTTAATGCTAATTATAGTATGCAATTTAATATTTAAAATACAAAGATAGATTTTTTAAATTGAATGTATTCAAATTTAAATGTTCCGAATTTTAACATTGTGAACCTATTAATAATACTTTATTAAAAATTCAACATCAATGTGCAAAGTAAATTTTTAAGACAAATAAGTGTACTTACTAAGTGGGAAAATGGTAAGAAATGCTACATTTAGCAATTTTGTATTTTTACAAAACATTGATTCACAGATATGTATTTAACCATTACCATTACTGGCAGGCCAGAAGTGTTTGGTTAGAATTAAATATTCTCCACAAATAATATCCAAGCCTTGCAGGAATGAAGGTGTTTTTAGAGTGTAGTTTATTGATTATAATATCCTTCATCTCCTAACGGTGACCAAAAGCAATAGCGGATAAATTGATTTCTACGTTTATTTTCAGGTATTTCTCGAACCAGATGAGGTATTCCGTTTTTTCTAACATTTTTTTTAGCCAAAAATGCAAATGTCAACTCAACAATATCAATAATGTTAATAAATATAAGGTCTAAAAATTCATGTAATGAAGTTCGTTCTAATTTAATTTTTTTATGTTGCAGTTCAATAGTTGGTGAGATAATGTCTCCATTAGTTTGCAATTCATAATCTAAAACTTTTGTGTGGTCGAGTCTATGGTCAAGTCCATTCCTTAGTTCGCGAATAACTTGCATAAAATGAATTGTATTTCCAATAAAAAGAACAAAAGAATCAGTTTTCCCATATTTCTCTTTCAATTTTTGATGCAAATTTGGAAAATGCGATTGTTTTGTTAAACCAATATTAGGATAAAAATTAACGATTATGTCCATCAACGTTTGTTCAACATGGTCTGCTTTTTGAAAAATGGTTTTACACTTCGACTCGAGACTAACTACTGATGGTAGTTTATAAGAGCTTAATTGCTTTTTTCTCTCTTCATATTCGTTGGAAGCACTATCTTCAGCCAATTGATACTCTTTAATTTCTTTTTCAAGGATTGAAATTTCAGAAAGTAAATCAATAGCTAGACTAATTATTTTTTTACAATCTATAGCATCCACGATATAATCTTTATTGAACAGAGTCATAGCTGTCAATAAAGTTCTCGAAACAATTTCAGATTCAGTCCCTTTGTCTATAATAAGTTTTTGAATTGTAGTGGGAAGATTGATATTTGTTCTTTTAGGGTCAATGGTATCTGCCATTACCATTTCATATATTGCTCTTTCTTTTATTATCAATGCTCGTCCTCCAATATCTCTCATTTCCATGATTGCTCCTTCTTCTTTAGAACCAATATCTGCATATCCTCCAGATTCTCTTTTTCTATCAATCGGCTTTTTTTCTTCCATCATTTACTGGTCAATTAAGATTAAACATGTTTTTATAACCAAACTACATCTTAAAAAAGATTTTACTTAAATTAGAGGTTTTAAAAATCTTGAAATTGTTCTTGGTTTATAATCTCCCCAAGGCATTAATCGATTTTTTGGGTAAGTAACATATAGGAACCTTTTAGCCCTAGTAAAAGCCACATATGTATTGTTTTTTTCTTGTTGTAATTCTTCGCCTCCTTTTTTAATAGCCCTAAAATCTGGAAAAGTCCCGTCATCCATACCTATTAAAAAAACAATTTCACTTTCTTGTCCTTTCATCGTATGCACAGTGCTTAGACAAACGCCAAAATCTTTGTTATTTGAATTATTTGTCAAGCCTAGGGCTATTGCGGATTTGAATCCATCTAATGATGGTCTTAAATTTTGTTTTTTATATTGAATCAATTGAGTAGCAAAATCTTCTAATTCATCGAGAGTTAGTTTCTTTTCATCATCATCATTTATTAATTCATTAAATAGATTTTTTAATGCTTCAATTTTCAAATGAAGGTTTTCAATTGTAGAATCAGTTACTATTTCTTTAATATTAAATGAAATTGGAAATTTAGAAGCTTTAAGTTCGTTTGAACTTAATATGTCATTGACTTTCAGAATGTCTTCTAGTTTTTTTTGATGAAGCTTATCAAGAGGATTAATTTTTACTCGAAAATACAAATCAAAAATTTTCATTGATACTGAACTAAATTTAATTCCTATATTTCCAGATTTGAAGTAATGAGGTATATCTTCTTCAATAAGTAGGTTTTCAACGTGTTTGAATACAAATTTGTTTCTCCCTAAAATAGAAATTTTATCAAATGTAATTTCACCCTCAATATCATTGTGCGATTTCAGATTAATCAGTTTTTTAATTCCATTTATTACAAATTTTGCTTCATCAATTTCCGTATCTGTAGCTTTAATTTGAAAAGCTCCATTAATAACATAGTTAATAGCTTCGACTTCTAATCCCATTAGAAGATTTGAAGCTTCAATCACAGATTTGGAGCAGCGATAATTCTCATCAAGTGAAATTTCTTGCGCTTTGAAATCTGACACAAAATCTTCTTGCATAAATGATGATGCAGAGCCATTGAAACCATAAATTGCTTGATTAGGGTCTCCCACCATCATCACATTTTTTATGATGTTACCACATAATGATTTTAAGAGAAAATATTGAAGTTTATTTAAGTCTTGACATTCATCAATACAGACAAAAGAATAAGCTTTACGATATAGATTTGCAACAGCTTCATTATTTGTAAATAATTCATAAACCAACCTTATTATATCATCAAAATCAATAGCATTATTTGACTTTAATAAATCTTGATATGTCTCGAATAAGTATTGATATTCTAAGTTTTCTGAACTTTCAGCTAATTCCTCCGCTGAAATAAGTTCTCGTTTGACCTCCGAAATAAACTGTAGCGCATTGTAAGTGTATTCATTTTTTTTCTTTGGTTCTAAATTATCGTATATATCAGTGAAAAATGGCACAGACTTAATTGCTTGTTTGATTAGTTCTAATCTATCGGAATCGTCTTCGAAAATATGAGGCATTCTATTATATCCCAAAAGCTTAAATCTTAATTCAAGGATAGATTGACAAAAACTGTGAAATGTGCCAACAAAGACTCTTTTGTTAATGTTATCTGAGGAACCTAGTCTATCTTTAATTTCAGTGGCAGCCTTATTCGTGAATGTAATTGCTAATATTTTATCATTTACATTTTCAGATAAACGTTTTATTCTTTCGGTTAAAACCCTTGTTTTACCACTACCTGCACTCGCCAAAACCAAATAAGCACCTTGGTTTAAGTTTACAATGTTACTTTGATTTGGTGATAAATTAATTTTATTCATTAGTTGGGGGATTTATTATTATATTCACTTGGTCAAATAATTCTGTAATTTTAGCAGGTAAGCCTTTTTCAGAATCGTAGATAAGTTCTGATAATAAACTAGGATATTTGGTTTTATTAAGGGTTAACAAATCATTTATTGCATTTGCTCTTCCTTCTTCGCCAGTATAATCTCTTAAACTATCTACAAAAATATTTTGAGTACAAGTTTCGCATACGTCTTCTGTTTTCATTCTGCCTTTTGAAGTTCCATTTTTATTTGCAATTAATTCATCTAAATCTTCAACGCCCAATATCGTTTTAAGACAAGTTTCAATTTCTTCAGAAAAACCATTATTTGAAATGTAAGATTCAAAGTCATCTCCGTTATCAAAATGAACTATATTCTGAGGCAAAATTATTTGATTTATTGCTAAATTTGATTTAGATAATTTTTTAAAATCTTTTTTTAACTTTTTAATTATCGCTTCTTCTCCATCGCTTAAAATAAACCATTTTAAATGGAGACTCTCTGCAAAATAAATAAATGGAAAATAATTTCCTCCACCATCAATTCCTACAACATCAATTCCAAGTTCTATAGTACTTTTGTCAAAATGTTTTTTGAGTAGTAACGGCAATGCTTGTTCTTCTGTTTCTCCCTCACATAGTATTATCACCTTAGAAAAATATAGTTCACCTCTTGTATTGACAACTTGACGATTAATTTTTCGGATTTCCTCAGGAGTCAAATCACTATCGTTAATTTTACCAATTAGTGTTGTGTCGATATTTTTAACGATACTTCTTATTTCTTTTAGTTTAGCACTTCCAGCAATATAGCTTGAATGAGTAGCTACTATTTTTTGCCCAATTATATCATTAATTTGAGAATATAATTTTTTTTGAGCGTTTGGATGTAAATGTGACTCAGGCTCTTCAATTGCAATTATTGGATAATAGGCAACTTGACTATCGTGAGCTAATTTCATGTTTTGCAAAATGAATGCCTTTAGAATTAGCAATGAAGACCAGCTTCTTGTCCCCATTCCATGATACTCCATAGAAAATTGAGAATAATTAATCTTAATTCCTTTATTTAAGTCTCTTAATTTCTTCGTAAAAGGAGTAATATCTACAGTATTATTAGGATTGTCCATTGCGGTGTCCAATTCTTCCAAAGTCTTGTGTAAATTTGTTAAGATATCACTTTTGTCGATTGTTTCTTTATTCAATTCCTTAATAAGTTCCTCAATGGTTTCCTTGTCACCATCAGTATAATTGATAGATGAAAGAATCTTTCCTAGAAAAGAAGTTTTAGATTTCAAATCTTCTAAAACATCTCTATTTGCATCTAAGTAGAAAAAAGGAATCTCATCAAAGTAAAAACTTAAAGAGTTTGCATATTCTTTTTGATACCAATATTCTTCCTCCTCATTTTTAAAATCAGCCCATTCATCGATAACAAATTGTTTTTTTGTAAATGTCTTTCGAATTAAGTTTTCTTCTATTATAGTTCTAAATGCTAATATTTGATTGTTATTAGTATCCAAACTAATTCTATGCTCAGTAAAGACTGTAAACCATAAGGCTTCAAATTCGGGAAGTTGAACATTATGTTCGTCTACACTTATAAAAAGTAAGTCAATAATTATTTCATTTCGATTAATGGCATCTGAAAAGAAAAAATCATCATCTGTGATTTGAAATGAATTCGATAATGCAAGCTGGAGCGCTTTTAAAAGGGTTGTCTTACCTGCATTATTTGTGCCAACAAGAACAGTTGTAGGTTCGAAATCAACTTCAATATTATCTAATCCTCTAAATCCGTGTACTCTTATTTGTTTTAGTAATATTCCCATTTTTATAACATTTCGCTAAATTAGATGAATGTATTTGTACTTAATCTGTTTCTGTTGTTCTTTGTCTTAAAGTATACAATTACGTTTTAAATTTAATCTTTTAATCAGAAAGAACGAATTTATAAATTTACTCGTTTAAGAAACTATTTCAGTAGAGCAAATTGTGCTTTTTACTTTAATGTATAAATCTAACAAAAGAATTTAAGTCCATTGTATTATGCAGGTTTTGTTATATCTATTTTTGAAAAGCTCCATCTTTTTAATGCAAAGTCAATAATTTTCTTATGTCTTTTTTCAATAGAATCAATTTTCCAAGTATTATCTAAGGAAAACTCTTTAATCTCTGCTTGTTGATTGAGTAAGGGATTTTGCTTGTAGGACTCTAATTTTTCTAAAAATGGTTTGTTGCCAATGGAAGAGTTATGGGAGCCAGATATGAGCATAAGATTTCCTACTGAGTTCAAATAATTTGATAGAAATTCTTCCGAATATTCGTTTTTTTCATTTACCTCATATCCAGATGCTAGTTCTTCATTTTGCGCGGGAGTTCTGGGAGAAATATGTTCAATTTGTTCATTATCCAATGAAAATTTTCTAATAGAATATCCTTTATTTTGGATAGAATTTTCATATTCCCAAAGTAGATAATTTAGTACAGTACTTCCATAAAGACCTCCATTAAGATAGCTTTTAAAATTGCTGTCTCCCCAATACCATTCGAAATTGAGTTTTTCATTAATTTTACTAATTAATGCCAATAAATCGCCATTAAAGTTCAATAGAATATTGTTTAGACGTTCTTGAATATTAGCTCTAGAGTTAATTAGTTTTGCTCGAAAAGTTATAATTTCAAGAATATTAAAGAGAGTAGAAAGTTTGCTTTTATCTTCTCCAAAAAAATTATAGCCTTTTATTATGAATGGATATATATATGCAGGAACAGATAATTGTTTTAATTTATGGGCATAGATGTCATCTACATTTTCAAATTTTTTCATGTTAGAAAAAGTTGTGTGTAGTTGCGATATGTAGTTCTTAATCCAATCTATTTTATCTTTTGATTTTTTAAAAACATCTTTTAGGTCATCTAGAGTTCTGTAATTATATCCTCTTATATATGCATTGTTGTGATAAATTAAGATACTGTCCTCATTTAGAGTTTTAAGGTCATTTATAATTAGATAAATGTGCTTAAAAATATTAGAGATATTTTCAATGTTTGATTCAGTTTCTTCAGGAATACTATAAACATACATCTGATACATGAAGTAAGATTTTATCTTTTCCATGTTTGTTAAATCTTTTCCTCTGTTATTCTCTAATTCAAACATGAGTGCAGAATCTTTTTTTCCTCCAAGTTCAATAATTGTTAAATCTGTGCTTTCAATTTTGTCTAATAACTTCAGTATTTTTTCTGTTGGAAGCTTGTCAATTTCGTTTTCAAAATGCTTTTTACCTGCTTTTATTCTTTTTTGAGAAGGAGAGCTAGTTTGAAAATCTGATTTATTATCTATTATTATTGCATCATAACAAGCTCTGTCATACTCAACAGGACGCAACTTAATATTTCCACCATTTTTTAAAAATATATTTTCTTTTGTGGCGAAGTCGAACTCTTTTAATAAAGTATCTTTAGTTCGGCTTTTTAAGACGTTTAAAATTGCCCTAATAAAAATTGATAAAGTTGTAATTCTCTGTTGTCCGTCTATAATTTCATAGGTAATATCTTTTTTTATTGTCTCTAAAAGAATATTTCCATAAAAATAGTTATTATCTCCTTCGATTTGTTCTAATAAGTCATTTAGAAAAACATTCCATTCTTCCTTCTCCCAAGAATAAGCTCTTTGATAAACAGGTATTAAAAATGATTTTTGCGAACTATCAAATAGTCCTAAGATTGATTTTCTGTAAAAATCCATATTAATTTTTAGTTGATTATTAATGTTTTTCATTTAACCTAATTTGAAATTAGGAATGATTTTAAACTTTGCTGATTTTTTCAAATGTATTAAAAACAAATTCCAAATTTGCACGTATTTTTACTGTTTGTTAGAGTAATTTGTGTGTCATCTAAGTGCACTTATTAAGTGGTAAAATGCATAATAATGTCATATTTTGTAATCTTATACTTTTATAACTGATTAATAACCAGATACACCGTTTAATATAAGTATTACTCATAATCAGGTGGTCCCTGGTTCGAGCCCAGGTGGGACCACATAAAAATGCCTTTACAGAAATGTAAAGGCATTTTTTTTTGGAGTTTTTTAATGATTTTTTTTGTCTGAAAAATCTTTAATATCATGTCTGTTAATTGATTAGCTGTTTTTTGGTGGTGAAATGTATTAATGTTGAGGTTTTAAATTGTAAAATAATACATAAATAATTAAAAGATATTTTGCTTTTTTTTGGGTCTATTCTTACGTTAAAAAGTAATCTTTGCTTTTTTGGCTGTTTTTTGCTTTAAATCTTGTTTTTTTACAAAAAACATATACTTTTGTCAAATATTTGCGTGTAAGCCCCTGTTTTTGTGCGAATTATATTAAATTTTAATAAATTTAACAATCTACCTTGCTGTAATGCAGCATGTTAAAATTATGAAGCGAATAAGAATAGTTTTTTTGTTGTTTTTTGTTGTTTTGGTTTCGATATCAAGTGTTAAAGCAGAAGTTCATCCTCCTAGTCCTCAAAATGCTCGATCAGCAAATATGTTAGGGGATGAAGATGGTCCACCGCCGCCAGATTTTGAAATGCCAATTGATACAAATATTGTTTTCTTATTGGTTGCGGGATTAGTTTTAGGTACTACTGTTGTATATAGGCATAAAATAAAAAAAGCTTCAATGTAAATTGAAGCTTTTTTTGTAGAAACGAGTTTTTGAAATTATTTATTGATGGAATAAAGTCTTGATATGTATTTTCCAACTACATCAAATTCCAGATTTATTTTTGTGCCAACTTTGAAGTTTTTAAAATTGGTGTTTTCATAAGTATACGGAATAATCGAAACACTAAATTCGTTTGTTTTAGAGTTTACAACCGTAAGGCTTACTCCGTTTACTGTTATAGAACCTTTCTCGATAGTTATATTACTGAGGTTTTTGTCGTATTCAAAAGTATAATTCCAGCTTCCGTTTGCTTCTTCGATTTTGATGCACGTTCCTGTTTGGTCAACATGACCTTGTACAATATGTCCGTCAAGGCGGTCGCCCAATTTCATTCCTCTTTCCAGATTTACAATATCGCCAACCTTCCAGTCGCCAATATTTGTTTTCGAAATCGTTTCTTCAATAGCGGTTACTGTATAAAAGGAGTCCTTTATCGCGACAACCGTCAGACATATTCCGTTATGCGAAACGCTTTGATCTATTTTTAATTCATTTGTAATCGAAGCTTCTACTGTTACGTGAAGATTGCTTTGCTCTTTTTTTATTTCGTGAATCCTTCCAAGGGTTTCTATAATTCCTGTAAACATTGTTGTTTTATTTTACTAAATTTGCACATCAAAATTAGTAATAAATAACCTGAGCTCATGAATAAAAAAGCAGAAAATATAATTGTTGGAATTTCAATTGGAGATTTAAACGGTATTGGAAGCGAAGTTAT
>Ga0247805_1000330_pt1 | contig 25871 bp, 22 predicted proteins | sample UWRJL044104R1_FD_180930 | JGI IMG/M metagenome (GOLD analysis project Ga0247805, IMG submission 180930) | Plant litter microbial communities from Arlington Agricultural Research Station in Wisconsin, United States - UWRJ-L044-104R-1 | ecosystem: Environmental > Terrestrial > Plant litter >... | reverse complement strand
TTTCGGTTTACAAACACGCGGCTTCACTGACAAAATCCCAGGGCGACGTCGTAAAAACTGGAGAAGTCATTGCACTTGCAGGATCGACAGGCCAGGAATCAACTGGCGTGCATTTGCATTTCGAACTTCTGAAAGACGGTTACGCGATCGATCCGACCCAATTTATTGAATTTGAATAAACGATATGTCTATAAAATCCATAGCCGCTAAAATTTTTGCCAAGCAGATTTACAACAAAACCCAGAAATGGGTTCAAAATCCTGTCGAAACCCAGGGAAAAGTTTTTGAGAAATTGATTTTAGCTGCGAAAAATACACAATTCGGCAAAGACCACGATTTTGAAAACATTAAAACCCATGCTGATTTTGTAGCAAAAGTTCCGGTGCGCGATTACGAAGAACTCAAATATTACGTCGATCAGATGGTCGCCGGAAAAGAAAATATTCTTTGGCCGGGAAAACCGCTGTATTTCGCTAAAACTTCGGGAACGACATCGGGCGCCAAATACATTCCGCTTACCAAGGATTCGATGCCATTTCATATTGAAGCTGCACGAAACGCGATCCTGAGCTACATCCACGAAAGTGGGAAAACCGATTTTGTAAATGGAAAAATGATCTTTTTGCAGGGCAGTCCACAACTCGAGGAAAAAAATGGCGTTAAACTCGGACGCCTGTCTGGAATTGTCGCGCATTTTGTCCCGAAATATTTACAGAAAAACAGAATGCCATCGTGGGAAACCAACGTGATTGAGGATTGGGAAACCAAAGTCGATGCGATCGTAAATGAAACGATAAATGAAGATATGTCGGTCATTTCGGGAATTCCGTCATGGGTGCAAATGTATTTTGAAAAATTGAAGCAAAAAGGAGGAAGGCCTGTCGGCGAAATCTTTAAAAACTTTAATTTATTCATTTATGGCGGCGTGAATTATGAACCGTACCGCGCGAAATTCGAAAACCTGATCGGGCGAAAAGTCGACAGTATTGAATTGTTTCCGGCGTCGGAAGGATTTTTCGCGTATCAGGATTCGCAGAATGAAAAAGGCATGTTGCTGCTTTTGAATTCCGGGATTTTTTATGAGTTCATCAAATCGGATGAATTTTTTACGAAGAAGCCAAAACGTTGCACCATTGGCGAAGTCGAAATTGGTGTGAATTATGTTTTAATTATTTCTACAAATGCCGGACTTTGGGCTTATAATATTGGCGATACCGTACAATTTACATCTACAAAACCGTATCGCGTAATCGTTTCAGGCAGGATCAAACATTACATTTCTGCATTTGGCGAACATGTGATCGGAAAAGAAGTGGAAGCCGCTTTGCAGGAAGCGATGATCGGAACGGATGTTAGTGTAAACGAATTTACCGTCGCCCCACAAATTACACCGGCAACCGGTTTGCCATATCATGAATGGTTTATCGAATTTGAAAATGAACCTGAAGATTTATTGGCTTTTACAGACAAGATTGATGCGGCAATGCAAAAGCAAAACGTGTATTATTACGACCTAATTTCGGGAAAAGTATTGCAAAAACTGGTCATTTCGAAAGTGCTAAAAAACGGATTTCAGGATTACATGAAATCGGTTGGAAAACTTGGCGGACAAAATAAAATCCCGAGGCTCAGCAACGACCGAAGCATTGCAGATTTGCTAAAAACCATTTCACAATGAAAAATTGTCTCTTTGGCTTTCTGCTCATCAGTTTTTCTGCTTTAGCGCAGATTAAAGGCGCTGTGAAAGACAGCATCGACGGAAAACCAATTCCGTATGTGACGATTTCGGTTGAAAATGAAAACTTCGGAACGACCTCGGAAGAAAACGGTACATTTAAAATCCACATTTCAGATAAAAGCAAAAAACTTGTCTTTTCAGCGTTGGGATATGAGCGCAAAACGGTTTCCATTTCAGAGGTTTCGGAAGTGAGGCTAAAACCTACGGCATTGCAACTCGATGAAGTCGTCATTTCGAGACGACTTGAAACACGTCAGAAAGAAATAGGCGAACCTGAAAATGCCATTTTGGAAACGTTTGACAAAGCGCCGCGAATCGACATCAAGTTCTTCCCCTGCGAACCTTCATACAAAAAAACAAGATACCTGAAGCAGGTGGCGCTGGTTACCGACAGCAAGATCAACAGCGCCACATTCAAGATTCATTTTTATTGTGTTGGTGCCGATGGCTATCCCGGCGAAGAAATGCTTGAAAAAGATTTTATCGTCGCGGTAGATAAAGGCGTGTCGAAGACCAAATTCAACGTGTCAAAATTCAATTTGATCATGCCGAAAGCTGGCCTGTTCGTTGGTTTTGAAAAGCTGATGATCGAAAAAAATTCCGTCGAAAAAATGGTGATGAATTACAATACGAATGAAGCGCTGCCCGTCACAACCTATTATCCATTTATACTGTACAACCATGTCAAACGCGATTTTCAGTTTGCTTTCATTGGCGGAAAATGGATCCGGAAAAGCAATTCCGATCAAGACAATCCGGCAGCTAAAAGCGGTACATATGAACCGGCAATTACAATCATTCTTACCAACTAAATATAAAAATGTTACATTTGCAGGTTAGAAAATAAATATAAAGCAAGAAGCCTTGCAAAAAAAGGCAAAATTATAGCAAAAAATTAATGAAAGAAATCAAAAATATAGTGCGTTCAAGGGCACAGGAATCTTCAAGTGCCGTTGAAAAATTATACATCACGATGCGCCATTTGTTTAACCGCGGTTTTTACAAGCCGATGGGCGTTTCAGGAGACACTTTAAGGGAAGCTTTGTTGTCATTGCGCCCTGAAATTTATGGAACCATAGCAGAGGAAAAAGTTGAATTAAACGGACTTTTATACGTTATCGAAAGGCTTCCTGTAGGAATCGAAGAATGCCGTTTTATCAACTTAACTTCGGATGAAGGCTATTCGAAATCGCATTTTAAAGCGATCGTTCCGCCAAAAAGAAAGAGAAACTGCTATCGCATTGACGATGAGCAGATGAATGTTGAAATCACGCGCGGGCGTTCAGATATTTACGACATCCTGACGCACCTGACGTTTATTTTTATCGAATCCCATAAAATCAAAAACAGCGTCCTGATTGATGAAACAGGTGAGGTAACCCGCGACTGGCTTAAGCTTGAAATGGCGGTCGTTGCCAATAAAAAACTGAACCTGATAGACAAAGAAAAAGCCATTTCACATACGGCAAACATCCTTGGGCGCACCTTTGCTGAGGTTTTGGACATTTACGATGCATTCGCCACGACGGAAAAACCAGACCGTTTTTTACATGTGATTTACTGGCTCGGAAAGCTCGCACTTGAAGAAGCAATGGGAAGTGCGAAACGCACGATTACTTTCAGCCCGATTTTAAGGGAAAGGCTCGGACACCACATTCATGGGGAAATCTGGGCGACGAATATTAAGGAAGTTTTAAAAGAAAATGAGCTTTTAAACCGTCCAATCCATATCATTAGTGCGAACATGCACAGTGTCATGAATTCGCTTTTTGCGACGCATGTTTTGAAAACCAAATTCAAAGACCAATCGGATTTTAATATTTTTGAAGAACTCAGCAAATCCGGCGCGCATGATGTGAGAAATAAAGTAGAGGAATTTGCGAAGCTGCACGGCATGATCGCTCTTCCGGACACTTCGGGAACGAATATCGACGTACAGATTTTTGATACGGCGAAGATCGACTGGAAAAAATCGGCTTTTCCAACCGCCAAAACTGGCGAAAGCGCACCTGTAATCATTGTGATGGATTATGCGTTTGGAGAACAGGCATACGAAACAATTGACGAATTGCTGAAACCGTATAAAATCTCAAAGGATAATAAAGTACTGCTCAATGTAGAATCGGTTTCGATCATGGGCAAGGCTGGGATTCTGGAAGGCGGAAAAGGCGATATTATGATCCCGTCGGCGCACATTAATGAAGGAACAGGCGACAATTACCCTTTTGAAAACGAACTTACGGCAGCAATGCTCGAAGGAAATGACATTCCGGTTTACGCCGGCCCGATGGTTACCGTTTTGGGAACTTCATTGCAGAACAAAGACCTGTTGAAGTTTTTCCACGAATCAACCTGGGGTGTGATCGGGCTTGAAATGGAAGGCGCTTATTATCAAAAAGCGATACAATCGGCATCGAAAATCAGAAAAAGCATCAATCCGGATGTGAAGGTTAGATATGCGTATTATGCGTCGGATAATCCGTTGGAAACTGGAAGCACACTGGCTTCCGGCGGCCTCGGAACAACAGGGGTGAAACCAACATACCTGATTACGATTAAAATATTAGAACAAATTTTTAACATACAATAATTTTTATGAATACAAATCCTACGAGAAATTCAGACGATCAGGAAATCAACCTGGGTTTAATTTCAGATAAAATCGGTGGTTTTTTTCAAAACATCAATTACTTTATTTTCAGGGCGATACAGTTTGTAATCAAACACGTTATAGTATTGGGGATTTTGATTGTAATTGGTGTTGGTATTGGTGTTTTGTTAGACAAAACGAGCAAGACTTATGACCACCAGATCATTGTAAAGAGCAATTTTTTAAGTACGGATTATTTGTATGCTAAAATCGACCTGATTGAATCTAAAATTAAAGAAAGGGATACGTTATTTTTAAAGGCCATTGGTGTTCAAGATCCTGCAAAACTGACTTTTATTGAAGTCAAGCCAATCGTTGATATTTACCAATTTGTCAATTCAGAACAAAATTTCCAGATTCTGAAACTGATGTCTGACGACAGTGAAGTAAAAAAAATCATCGAGGATAAAACGACGAGTAAAAATTATCCGTTTCATTTAATTTCTTTTACGACTAAAGACTACACCACGCGTAAAAAAACCGTTGAGCCTTTGATGAACTATCTGAACAATAGCGCGTACTACAGCAAAATTCTTAAAGAATATGTAAATAACGTAAAAGAAAAAATCAAGGCAAACGACATTATCATTGCTCAAATCGATGCATTCCTGAACGGATTGTCAAGATCAGACGCAGCCAAAGACAACAAATTGGTTTATTACAGCGAGAATTCGCAGCTTAACGATGTGATCGAGACCAAGGACAGGCTTTTAAAAGAACAGGGAAACAATAGGATTGACCTTGTTAATATCGATCAGATCGAAAAAGAAAGCAATTCGATCCTGAACATCGAAAACAAAACGGCAGTGAACGGCAAACTCAAATTTGTCCTCCCATTTATACTTGTTTTGATCTACCTTGGAATCTTTTTCTTCATTAGATTTTACAAAGCACAGTCATTAAAATACGAAAACAAACAAAACTAAAACGCCAAAGATGAAAGGAATTATTTTAGCAGGAGGCTCAGGTACGAGACTACATCCATTAACGTTGGCGGTAAGTAAGCAACTGATGCCAATTTATGACAAGCCGATGATTTATTATCCGCTGTCTACATTATTGTGGTCTGGAATTAGGGAAATCCTGATTATTTCAACACCGCACGATTTGCCGCTATTCGAACAGTTGTTGGGCGACGGGGAAAAATTCGGCTGCAGCTTCGAATATGCCGTTCAGGAAAACCCAAACGGACTTGCCGAAGCATTTATTATCGGGAAAGAATTTATCGGAAACGAAAAAGTCGCATTGATCCTTGGCGACAATATTTTTTATGGAACAGGGCTTTCTGAGCTTTTACTGGCCAACAGCAATCCTGAAGGCGGAATTATCTATGCTTACCATGTGCACGATCCCGAACGTTACGGGGTGGTTGACTTTGATGCCAATGGCAAAGTGCTTTCAATCGAAGAAAAACCTGAAAATCCAAAATCCAATTACGCGGTTCCCGGAATTTATTTCTATGACAATGACGTAGTCGAAATCGCGGCAAACATCAAACCGAGCCACCGTGGCGAACTTGAAATCACCGATATCAACAGGGAATACCTCGAACGCGGAAAACTTCAGGTAAGCATACTCGACAAAGGAACAGCCTGGCTCGATACCGGAACATTCAATTCATTGATGCAGGCTTCCCAGTTTGTTCAGGTCATTGAAGAAAGACAAGGCCTTAAAATCGGCTCTATCGAAGAAGCGGCATATAAAATGGGCTACATTGATGCCGCACAACTGAAATTATTGGCCCAGCCGCTGTTAAAAAGCGGATATGGCACTCATTTGCTAAGCATAATATAAAAACTGTATGAATTTTGTTCAAACGAAATTAGAAGGCTGTTTCATCATTGAACCAAAGATCATCCGCGATGATCGCGGGTATTTTATGGAAAGTTTCAACGAAAATACGTTTTACAACGGCACAGGACAAAACGTGCACTTTGTTCAGGACAATCAGTCCTTTTCCTCAAAAGGCGTGCTGCGCGGACTACATTATCAAACCGGCGATCATGCGCAGGCCAAGCTTGTCAGCGTGATTACAGGCGAAGTTCTGGATGTCGCGGTAGACATCAGGCCGGGTTCTAAAACCTTTGGCGAATATGTCGCGGTCGTGCTTTCTGCCGAAACCAAAAACCAATTTTTTATTCCGAGGGGTTTTGCCCACGGATTTCTGGTGCTCAGCGAAACGGCGACTTTTTTTTACAAATGCGACAATTTTTACAATAAGGAATCTGAAGGTGGACTCGTTTACAATGACGAAACCATTGGGATCGACTGGAATTTCAATCCTGCAGAATTTATCATTTCCGATAAGGATAAAGTCCAGCCGATACTCAAAAACGCAAAAAAAGCATGGTAGTTTTAGTCACAGGCGCTGCCGGGCAATTGGGCCAGGCTTTGCAGTTTATTGCTGCTAAATATTCGGAAATCCAGTTCAGATTTTTTACATCTTCAGAATTGGATATTACCAATGCCGCAAATTGTGAGGCGGTTTTTTCAGAAATAAAACCCGATTATTGCATCAACGCAGCGGCATACACTGCGGTGGACAAAGCCGAAAACGAGCCGGAAAAAGCAGTTTCGATTAATGTCACCGGAGCGAAAAATCTGGCGGACGCCTGCAAACACAACAACACCAAACTCATCCATATTTCGACCGATTTTGTTTTTGACGGATTAAAAATTACGCCTTACACCGAAGAAGACCTTCCAAAACCGACAGGGGTTTACGGGCAAACCAAACTTGATGGCGAAAAAGCCGTCCAGCAAACCTGGCCGCAGCATTTTATCATCAGGACATCATGGGTGTATTCGCAATTTGCTAATAATTTCATGAAAACGATGATCCGCCTCGGAAACGAAAAAGACCAGCTCAATGTTGTTAGCGACCAAATCGGAACGCCCACACATGCTGTTGACCTGGCCGAAGCGTTAATTGCGATCATTCAGAAAAATTCAGAAAATGCATTTGGGATTTACAATTTCAGCAATGAAGGGCAATGCAGCTGGTATGATTTTGCAGACGAAATTTTTAAAGTAAATCACATTGCAATCGATTTGCAGCCCATACCAACTTCAGCCTATCCAACACCTGCAAAGCGGCCGGCTTATAGCGTGCTCGATAAATCCAAAATCAAGCAAACTTTCGGTATTCAGATTGCAAACTGGGAGGAAGCGCTTAGCGCCACTCGTTTGTAAAATAATTAGGTTGCTTTCGTTAAATATTTTAGTTTTACATGCTTAAAACAGGCAATCAAATGAACAACCATACCGGCATTGACATTTCAATCATCGCACCTTTATATAACGAAGAACAGGTTTTTTCGCAATTGATTGAAAGGCTTCAAAGCGTCGTTGACAAGACGCCATTTGCCTGCGAGGTTATCCTTGTAAATGACGGAAGCAGCGATAATACCGCCGCACTTATCGAAGAAATTTGTCTAAAAGACAGCCGCTTTACCGGAATTTTATTATCAAGAAACCACGGCCATCAGCTCGCAGTCACTGCCGGACTGGCATCAGTACGTGGAAAAAAAGGCGCAATGATCATTGATGGCGACCTTCAGGATCCGCCGGAACTGGTCAATGAATTTTACAAATTGCTGCAACAGGGTTACGACGTCATCTATGCAGTCCGGAAAAACAGGAAAGAAAGCTTTTTGAAAAAAATGGCTTATGCGGTTTATTACCGTTTGCAAAAAAAAATATCAAGTTTTAACATCCCGATTGACAGCGGCGATTTTTCAATGCTGAGCCGTAGGGTTGTTGACAACATGAGCATGATGCCAGAGCAAAGCCGTTACCTTCGCGGGATGCGTGCCTGGGTTGGTTTTAAGCAAATAGGGTATGAATATGACCGCGACGAGCGACATGCCGGCGAAACCAAATACAGCTGGTCGAAATTGTTTGAACTCGCGTTTAACGGAATTTTCAACTTTAGCGACTTTCCGGTCAGGATCATTTCAAGGCTCGGATTGATTACAATCTTTTTCTCATTGATCTATTTCGTCTACAACGTTTTTAGAAAAATTTACTACAACGATGTGCCGCATGGATTCACGGCAACGATACTTGCCATTATCATGTTTAGCGGTGTGCAGTTGCTGTCGCTCGGGCTTATTGGCGAGTATGTATTGCGGATTTACAATCAGGTCAGGAACAGGCCTCTGTTTATTGTGGATAAAATCATTCAGGATGGACAGGAAAATACCGAACGGATGGTTCCGGACAGCAGTAAAAAACCTTAATTATTACATCTTACCAAAATTCATAAGCGGCAGTTACATCACGTCTTAGGGGCACATTAAATGTGATTTTAATTAAATTGTATCCGATGTAAACTGTATATTTGGCACATCAATTAAATACATAAAAATGAAGCTACTCGTTGGGCATACGGGATTTGTCGGTTCCAATTTGAAAGGGCAAACCCATTTTGACGGATTGTACAATTCTGCAAATATTGAAGAAGCTTTCGGGCTAAATCCGGACGTTTTAGTCTATTCTGGTGTTCGGGCCGAAAAGTTCCTTGCCAATTCGGAACCTGAAAAAGATTTTGAGATAATCGAAAATGCGATCTCAAACATTCGAAAGATCAATCCAAAAAAACTAATCCTAATTTCAACGGTCGATGTGTATCCAAAACCGGTGCACGTTGATGAATCTGACGATACCAAAAACCAAGAACAGGCTTACGGCAAGAACAGGCTTTTTCTCGAAAACTGGGCTGCAGAAAATTTTGACGATTATTTAATTGTCAGGCTTCCTGCATTGTTTGGAAAAAACCTCAAGAAAAACTTCATTTACGACCTGATCCAGATTGTGCCGTTCATGCTAAATGAGAGAAAATTTACGGAGCTTTCACAGCAACATCCATGGGTCAGCGATTATTATACGAGACAGGAAAATACGTTTTACAAACTCAATACCATATCGGCGGAGACCAAAAAAGAGCTGAAGCAAAAATTCCTCGACATGGGTTTCACGGCTTTAAACTTTACCGACAGCCGAGGTGTGTTCCAATTTTACAATTTGGCCGATTTGTGGTCGGATATCGAAATCGCAGAACGAAACCAGATCAAAAAGCTAAACCTTGCGACCGAGCCGGTTTCGGTAAACGAAATTTACAAGGCGGTTTTCCAGAAAGATTTTACCAATGAAATCCTGCCGGAAGCACCGTTGTATGATTTTTATACCAAATATGCCGCACATTTCGGAGGCAAAAGCCATTATATCAGAAGCAAAGAAACAGTTCTGAATGCCATTCAACAATTTATATCCGAATCTGTAGCCTGATGAAATTATCAATTTCCAACATAGCCTGGACTGCAGAAGACGACCAAATGATGCATGCTTTTTTGCAGGCAGCAGGTTTTTCAGGACTTGAAATTGCGCCTACGCGGATTTTTCCCGAAAACCCGTATGATCAATTGGAGGCTGCAGCCGATTTCAGCAACCAATTGCAAAAAGATTTTCAACTCCGGATTTCGTCCATGCAATCGATTTGCTTTGGCAGGAACGAAGCCATTTTTGGAACGGAAACAGAACGTGAAGCGATTTTTGATTACGTAAAAAAATCAATTGATTTTGCAGCTGCGATGAAATGCAACAACTTGGTTTTCGGATCACCAAAAAACAGGATCATTGGAGAAAACCAAATGGATGTTGCGCTTGATTTTTTTGGAAAACTTGGACAATATGCCCATTCGAAAGGAACCGTAATGGCATTGGAACCAAATCCGGATATTTACGGAACGAATTTCATCAATACGACCCAACAGGCGATTGACTTTGTGGAAGCAGCAGCGGTTCCGGGATTAAAAATCAACCTGGATTTGGGAACGTTCATCCACAACAACGAAAAGCTGAATTTAATTTCAGATCATTTGCCGCTGATGAACCACATCCACATCAGTGAACCATATCTTGAAAAAATAGAGCACCGCGAATTGCACCGAGAGCTTGCGAATGTCCTTAAAGAACAACAATACGACCGCTTTGTTTCTATCGAAATGAAAAATCTGAACGACATTGAAGCCGTCAAAGAAACCGTGCTTTATCTCAAAGAAACGTTTTATGCTGTATAAAAAAATGACCGGCGTTCCTGCCTTCGAAGCTTTCGAACTGAACGAAAGGAAAGCCAAATATTGTTTGTGCATTCCGATTATCAATGAAGGGGAACGAATCTTAAATGAGCTGAAACGCGCGCAGCAACATGGCATTGACGAATTGGTCGACATCATTATTTGCGATGGCGGATCAACTGACGGTTCGACCGACATTGAAAAATTAAAAGCCTTGGGCGTCAATACGGTTTTAGTCAAAAAAGACACTGGAAAACAGGGCGCACAGCTCAGGATGGGATTTTGGTTTGCTTTTGAAAGAAATTATGAAGGCATACTAACAGTGGATGGGAACAACAAAGACAGCATCGAATCGGTTCCGTTGTTTATTGAAAAACTCGAAGCCGGCTATGATTTTATTCAGGGTTCAAGGTATGTAAAAGGCGGAAAGGCAGTCAACACACCGTTGATCAGGCATTTGGCAGTGAAATTCATCCATTCGCCAATCATCACGCTCACGGCCAGGCACCGTTTTACCGATTCGACAAACGCTTTCCGTGCCTATTCGATGAAATACCTGAAACACCCGAAAGTGCAGCCGCTTCGGGAAATATTTACAGGTTATGAGCTTTTGGCCTTTTTATCTGTTAAAGCGTCACAATTGGGATTGAAAGTTGGCGAAGTTCCTGTGGAAAGGGTGTATCCGGTTTCAGGGAAAACGCCAACAAAAATTAGTTTTTTTAAAGGCAATTCAGATTTATTAAAGATTTTATTCAAAAATTTTAAAGGCGATTACAATCCATGAAAAAGTTTTTAGAAACCATAAGGGAATATGCTGAAAAGAACCCAAAATCCTTTAAAGCGCTGGCAGCATTAAGTTTTTTTATTTCTTTTTTTATACTCTCGCCACGGTTAAATATTGTGCTTCAGTTTAAGCCTGTGATCAAAGATTTTTCACAGCATGTGATTTCGAACGGGACAATTTACGACTATGACGTTTCCTCGAGAATCAAAATGTATTATGGCATGATCCTTTCCGTTATAGCCGTTTCCGTGACTTTGTTTTTTGGGCTTTTCGCTTATTTTAGAAAAAGGATTACCGATAGTGTATTTAGCCAGAAATCCCTTGAGCTGGTTTTTAACTTGTCATTGGTGGGCATTATGTCGGTATTTTCAGGTTTTTTCCTGATCAATGCCGATGTTGCGGTATACATTGTTTTTTTCCTGGCCATTTATACGTTATTCCATGTAAAAAGTGATGGGGCAAACACCGATGAAGATGGTTTTTGGATACTGTCGGTATCGCTTCCGTTTGCCACGCTGCTGTTTGAAAGTCTGCAGAAAAAAATCGAAACCGGCTTTTTTTCGGCCGATATGGTGGTTTCCGGCATTACGATTCCGTTTTCCACCAAAAGCATTTTCTTTTTTTTATTGTTTTTTTGTGTAAACCTGGCAGCATCTTTTTTCCTGCGCTGGTTTTTGGCAAAAGAAGATGAATCGCAGGCCGCCTTAAAGCGCATGGCACTTTTCGCAGCCACGATTCCGTTAGCAGGAATTGTCGCCGTGCAATCCCTCGGCCTGGAATTTTTTAATATCCTTAATGTAAGGACAGGATATGTATTTGACAGTCCGAAATTGTTATTTGCTATTGTTGCGGTAGTTGCTGTAGGAATTTCTTTGTGGCGGTACTTTAAACTCCGAAGCAAAGAAGTGGCAAAAGCGGATGTTATCACTAGGTATTTCTTTCCATTGCTGATTGTCTCACTAGCGTTTATGATTGCACAACCGTGGCGCGTTGCTGGCGCACAGGATGAATTTTTTGAATCTGCAAACCATGGCATTTCTATCGATCACTTTTTTCGTTACGGAAGCATTCCGATTGTCGAAACTTTTGATGCCCACATGCTTTCAAATGAGATTTACGGATTCGTCTACAGTTTTTTAAACGGCTACGAACCCTGGTCGCCATTTTTGTACAACTCGTATGCAGACATTTTCAATTACCTGCTTCTTTTTTTCTTGTTAAGAAAACTACTGGATCCGAAAATTGCTCTAGTAGTGTGCCTTTGTTTCCCGATGCTCGACATCCTCAACAATTATTTTATTTTCACGGTTTTTGTCGCATTGGCATTGCTCAGGCTTTTTAAGACCCGATCGACCAAAGCCTTTTATGTGTTTTGGATTTCAATATTGCTTTTATCCTTGTACAGGCTCGATTTAGGTTTTCCAAGCGTTGTAGCAGCAACGGCGGCCTATTTTATCTTTAACTACATCGGAAAAAACACGTATGAATTAAAAAAATTCGTAGTTACCGCAGCAGTAACCTTTGGAAGCGCACTGTTGCTTTTTGCGGTGCTTTGCCTGGTTAAAGGAATCAACCCGTTGGAAAGGCTACACGAATTTTTGGTCGTCTCGATGTCCAATCAGAACTGGACTTTTGAAAACATGGGCGATCAGGGCACTACAGTATTCAGGATTGTATATTATGTTTTACCGCTAGCCTTGATTTTCCTTCTCGCAGGCGTTTGCTTGCGGGCTTTTTCAGATCGAAAATATGCAAATGAAATCATGTCGAATGAAAGAAGCCGTGAAGCAGCGATGCTTTTCGTATTTTTTGCACTGGCCTTTTATTTTAACATTCCGAGGGGAATCGTTCGCCACACTTTATTGATGAATATCATCGTAACGTTTACCAGTACGGTTCCGATAGCGGTGTGCTGTTTCATCTTTATCAAAAAAAGGACATACAACCTTTTACTTTTTCTATTTTCAATTATCGGGTTTTCTTTTCTGGTCAAGCTGAATGAGACGAGCCTGAAAGGCAAAAGCCAAAGCCTTCTTGCTGCTGCCGTAGGTTCTCAGTCGTTCAATGAGAAATTCCAGGAAGCTTATCCGTTTAACGGAACCCGCACGAAACCCCAAACCGACGAAAAGGAAATACAATATTTCAAAAGCCTGCTTGATGCCGTTTTGAAGCCGGATGAAACCTACTTCGATTTTTCATCACACAATTACTACTTTGCGCTTACCGGAAGGAAAAATCCGCTGTATGTCAACCAAACGCCGCTGATGCTCAACGGTGATTTTTCACAGCAACGCGCATTGGAAGAAATTAAAGACAAAAATATTTCCGTCGTATTGATGTCAGACAGCACCAACATGTGGAGAACAATCGATGAGGTGTCGGTTGACCTAAAATATTACATGCTTTCGGAATATGTGTATCAAAATTTTAAGCCGATACTTAAGCTTAAAGACATCATCATGTTTGTCCGCAAAGACAAATGGCAAACGTATAAAAAGCAACTCAATACCAGCAAGACCATATTGACCGACTTCACGGTTTCTGATTTTTCAAAAATCGATATTGGCAAATTGAATAACAACCAGATTTCGGTAGCGCCTTCTGAAAGAAAAGGGCTGGTGCTTACTTCTGCAGGCAGCGATCCGTTTATTACAGGCGTTGTTGCGGCAATTTCAGAAACTACAGCATTTGAAAAAAACGCTCCAGTAAACATTGATATCAAATTTTTTGGTTCGGATGGGCCGGTACAGGTCTTTTATCTTTTGCCGGGGCAGGAAAATTACACCGAAGAAAATTCGATCAGGAAAATGCTTAGTGCCTCAGAAAACACGGTGTCGCTGAACCTTCCGGCTTTTCCAAAAGACATTAGGATTGACTGTGATGCGCCAAAAGTTGAAATTTCGGCGATTCATTTTTCAAATCCGGTGAATCCGAATTCTATTTTACCAGAAGCGCCAACCCAGCAACTGAGAAATATTCCGCGCGTTTGGGGCGAAAAAGCGGACGGCGATGTTTTTGATAAAGTTAAAAAACTGGAATACCAAATTTTGCAGCCGGAGATCATATTGTCTTTAGACAGCCAATCAAGCTTAAAGCAGCCGATGTATCTTTTTACAGAATTTAAATCGGATGAGGTGATCAATGTCAGGGTAAATTTATACGACAAAGCGAATCTGAAACAAGGCGAATACACATTTTTAGCCGAAAAAGGCCTGCACAAATATGCGCTGCGGTTGAGTGCCAATTATTACTGGTGGAACAGTGCGATCGCGAAAATTACGATGAGCGCGGATAAAGCCATTGCGATTGATAAGTTTGCAATCATTTCGAGCAATGGGAGTTTCCAAAAGTCAAGCGATAGCAGTACCTTTACGCTAAGCAATATTACAGATGAATACTGGGAGGGCGGCGTTGGCCTTAAAATGAACGTACTGTTGATGGGCAAATCGCCGGTGGTTTTGAAAGCATTGGCTCAGGCAAAGACACTTGAATTTCCAGACGGATCGGTCATGCATATTAAAAAATACAGTGAAGCGGGCGATTACATCCACATTGAAACGGAAGAACAGGTGGGGCTTTTCAAAGCTTCGGCGGCCTATCCAAATAATATAAAGATTAAATAATGCAGAGCGGTTTTTTTGATAAAGTGATCATTGGAGCAGGGATTTACGGTCTTTATGCTGCAGATTTGTGCGGAAAAAAAGGAGAGAAGGTATTGGTTCTTGAATATGACAATTCTCCTTTCATGCGTGCTACTTATATCAATCAGGCGCGCGTTCACATGGGTTACCATTATCCGAGATCGTATTCGACTGCAACAAAATCAGCGAGTTATTACGATCTTTTTAAGAAGGATTACGGATTTTCGGTCAAGGAAGATTTTGAGAAAATTTACGCCATCGCGAGCAATTTTTCATGGACGAATGCGGCGCAATTCCAAAAATTCTGTAAAGATTCGAAAATTCCGTGCAGGCCTGTAGATCCGTCAGAATATTTCAAGCCAGGATTGGTTGAAGGCGCCTTTTTAAGCAAGGAAAGCACTTATGATGCTGCTATCTTACTCGAACATTTTCTAAAAAACATCAACGAGCAGGAACAGGCGACGATCCTTTATGGCAGCAGGATCAAAACCATTGAAAAACAAGGGGAGAATTACGAAATCGCGTTGGAATCGGGACAGCATTTTACGACGCCTTTTATTCTAAATTCGACTTACGCTTCTGTAAATCAGGTCATTTCCAAATTGGATTTTGAAAAAATAGAAATCAAATACGAGCTTTGTGAAGTAATTTTGTGCAAAGTCAGTGATTCGCTTAGAAATATCGGAATTACCGTTATGGACGGTCCGTTTTTTTCGCTGATGCCGTTTGGAAAAACCGGTTACCATTCTCTTACGTCAGTTTCCTATACGCCACATAAAACGAGTTATGATGCCTTGCCAACCTTCGACTGCCAGCCACACAGCCAAAATACCTGCAGCCCGGAACAGCTTGGAAATTGCAATATCTGCATAGCAAAACCAGAAACAGCATGGGATTATATGTACGGCATTGCCCGAAAATACCTTAATGATGATATCGAAATGGAATATGTAAAATCGTTGTATTCGATCAAGCCCGTTCTAAAATCGTCTGAAGTGGATGATTCAAGGCCAACAGTAATAAAGCAACATTCATCCAAACCGGCATTCATTTCCGTACTATCGGGAAAAATAAATACAGTATACGATTTAAATGAAATATTGACAGAAAGTGATTATTAAAGAAAAAAAATTAGTTTCGGCTGTGATATACCTTCACAACGACGAAGTCAGGATCACTGGTTTTCTGCAAAAAATCATCAGTATCCTTGACGAAAACTTCCAGAGTTTTGAAATTATCGTAGTCAACGATTGTTCTACTGACAATTCGATCAGGAATGTCAGAGCACTAAAAGATTTGGCATCGTCCCATATCAGTTTGGTGAACATGAGTTTGCATCAGGGACTGGAAGTATCGATGACCGCCGGAATTGACCTTTCGATGGGGGATTTTGTATATGAATTTGATGACCTTACAATCGATTATCAGGAGTCGATGATTCTTGACGCTTATTACCGCATCGTGGAAGGGTTTGATATTGTCTCGGTAGCGCCTGTTACCCATAACGCATTGTCTTCAAAACTATTTTACAGTCTGTTTAATCGGTACTCAAAAAGCAAGTACAAATTGCGTTCTGAGCGTTTCAGGATTTTGTCCCGACGCGCGATCAACCGGGCTTATTCCATTAGCAAATCCATTCCGTACCGGAAAGCACTGTATGCCAATAGCGGATTAAAAATGGACGCCCTCGAATACAAAACCCTACCCAGAAATTATCCCAAAACAGGTAAGGAAAAAGGAATATTCCGCAATAAAATGGCTTTGAATTCCCTGATTATTTATACCAATCTTGCTTTCAGGATTTCGATTGGCATTACCATCGTGTTGTTTTGCCTAACCATGTTTTCTGGGATTTATGCCTGTGCCATTTACTTTAGCGAAAGGCCGATTGAAGGCTGGACGACAACCATTTTGCTCATTTCAGGCAGTTTTTCAGGCTTGTTTTTTATACTTGCTATTATTATCAAATACCTGTCGCTAATTGTGGAGCTCATTTATAGCAAAAAAACCTATCTTGTCGAGTCGGTAGATAAAATTTAAACCCTAAGAACCAGGCACATCACATTAATTTTGATTTTTTTAAGAAAAAATTATTTTGAATAAAAAAAATAGATACTTTTGCAACAAAATAAACTTTCAAGATGAAAAATAGAATTTACGCAATTTGCATGTTTGCAATGTTGGCTTTCGCTTCATGTAAAAACGAACCAAAACAAGATGAAACAGCCAAAGAGGCAGTAAAAGAAAACACTATTAAACTTAGTAATTATTCAGACGAAAACTGGAATGCAGGTGTTGGAATTGTTTACAATATGTTTATTGTTGACAACAATGCAGAAAACGCTGCGAAATTAAAATCAGTAAAAGAACTTGTGCTTTCTGATGGAACATATGTAACTGTCACTGGAACCAACGAGGCTGGGAAATTCATTCAAATTCTTTTGAAAGACAAGGCTTCAACATTTCAGAAACTTGCCGGTTATCCTAACGATCTGGTTGTTCAATAACAACATTTCATACCAATAAAACTTTTATAAGATATTGCTTTTCGACCTCTTGATTCAGGAGGTTTGATTGGCATGCTTTTATGCCGTATCGTTGCAGATAAGGAGAAAGGGTTGGATACTTTTATTTCCAAATTTAGCGTTAATGCGCCAATTTTAAAATTAAAACACTATTTTTGAAAAACACTTAAAACCCGGTTTTGGTGTTTTTCAAAACATAGACCCAGAAAATTTTAACAAATCTGGCCCATTCAACAATTATGGATTATAGCAGTAAAGCATCCAGTTATTTTGCAAATGTCAGAACAGATTTAACAAGGCTCATTGGCGCCGAAAAAAAGAAAATTAAGATCCTCGAAGTTGGTGCAGCTTACGGAGAAACCTTGTTTTACCTTAAACAAAATGGAGTTGCTGCAGAAGCAGTGGGTGTAGATATTTTTGAAGATACCAATAATCCTCAGAATTACAAAGCAGTAGATCGCTTCATTTTTGGAAACATCGATGTGCTTGATTTTCCGGAATACAAAAATTACTTTGACCTGATTATGCTTCCCGATGTATTGGAACATGTTTTCGAACCAGGCAGAATCCTGCAAAAACTCAAAACATACCTTAAAGACGACGGCGAGATGATCATCAGCATGCCCAATATTCGCCATTACTCTGCAATAAATAAGATTTTCCTTAAAGGCAATTTCCAATATGAAGAAAGTGGCATTTTTGATTACACGCACATGCGGTTTTATTGCCGCACAGACATGCAATCGCTTTTTGAGTCAAATGGTTTTAAGGTTGTGAGTTATGAAAGTTCGATCAAAAATTATAAAGGAAAATCAATAGCAAAAATTATAAACACCATTACGTTAGGGCTTTTCGAACAATTTTTTTCATACCAATATTTTTTTATAGTCCGCAAATAGCCTTTATCAATTCCTCAATCAGACTAAGATGAATCCAGTAAGTCAGAACTTTAAAAAAGTGATTTCATCTTCAGGAATCACACTAATTTTCAGAATTTTCGGACTGGCGACGTCTTTTTTAGCTACGATTTTAATCACCCGTTTTTTTGGATTGGCCAATTTTGGCAATTATTCCCTGATTTTTACAATTTGTCAGGCTTGCGCGATGATTTTCGCACTTGGCATTCCTGCAGCGCTCATAAAAATCGTCGGAAACCACAATATGGATTTGCGGCAGGCAAGGTCATTACTCAGAAGAGGCATCAAAATCACCTGCTACTTTGCCATTTTGCCGATTGTAATATTCTACGCAGGTGCCAGTTTTTTTTCTACATCTGTTTTTAAAAATGAACTGCTGGTTCCTTATTTTGTGATCACCGCTGTAGCATTGCCTTTGTCGATCCTTCATGAACTTTTTTTGTATTTTTTTATTGCCACGCGCAATTTTATAAAATTCAACCTGTTCATGTTTGTGCTTCCAAACCTGTTTCTGATTGCGTCGCTGTTGCTTTTTTACTATTTTGATCTTTCAGGGCCGTACACTTTTTTGGCCTACACGATCGCTATTCTGCTGGTCATTATCCTCGAAGCGATTGTGATATTTGAATTCAAAGCAGCAGCAAAAATCGAGAGTTCGATTACGTCAAAAGAATTGCTCGCCACCGCTTCGCCCATGATGTTTAGCAGTTTACTCCTTTATTTACTCAATTGGACCGACGTGATCATCTTAGGAACTATGGTCGATGAAAACCAGATTGGAATTTACAACGTGGCTTACAAAGTGGGCACGGTAGGCTTTTTAGTCATCGTATCATTTGGTACGATTATTACGCCAATGATCGCACAGTTTTATGGTACCGGCAATTTCGACGGACTTCGGAAGCTTGTCCAGAATTCCACAAAGATCATTGCCGTTTTAACAATACCGATCGTTGCCGGGCTCATTATCTTCAGCAGTTATATTTTATCTTTTTTTAATGAGGATGCCGTTCAGGGCACAACAACGTTAATCATTGTTTCCATTGGAGTACTGATTAGCGCCATTTGCGGAAATTGTGATCAGATCCTCAATATGACAAACAATCAGAATATTCTTCGGAACATTACGTTTTTTTGTTTCTTTCTGAACGTAATTTTAAATTTTGTCTTGATTCCAACCTACGGCATCAACGGTTCTGCATTTGCAAGCTTGGTGACAAATGTGGTTTTGAATGTGGTTTGTATGTATTATATCAAAAAGAAACTCGGATTTTATACCTTTAGCTTCAATCTCAAATAACAAAACATGAACATAGAACTGTCTGTAATTATTGTAAATTACAATGGATACAAATATCTAAAAGATTGTTTTGATTCCCTTAACCAACAGCTCAAAGGCATTTCATTTGAAATTATAGTGATCGATAATGCATCCTCCGATGCAAGCTGTGCATTTATCAAAACGCATTATCCCGAAATAAAACTCATCGAATCAAAAGACAACTTGGGTTTTGGAAAAGGAAATAATGAAGCGGTCAAACAGGCAGCCGGGAATTATTTGCTGCTTATAAATAACGATACAGTCGTGCTGGATTCGCTTTTACCGGTTTTTGAAATGCTCCGAACAAATCCTGAAATTGGTGCGGCAACGATTAAAATGCTAGATGGGAATCAAGATTATGCGACTTCTGTAGGCAATTTTCCAAATCCTGCAAACATGTTTAAAATGCAGAAAATGCAACAGGCCGGACTCGAAATCCAGGCCGATCATTTTTCAAAAAAAAGTTATGATGCCGACTGGCTCAGTGGTTCGTTTATAGCGATGCCTAAAAAAGTATACCAGGAAATTGGCGGATTTGATGAAGATTATTTTTTATACGTTGAAGATGTTGATTTTTCAAAACGAATAGCAGACAAAGGCTACAAAAGGATTTTCCTTCCAAATCAAAGTTACATCCATTACGTTGGGTTCAACAAAAGCAAAAACCCGATGCTTGTAAAAGGATACCAATTGTATATTTCGAAACACTTCACCGGATTTAAAAAAATGATTATGCAAGCCGCACTGTTTGCTAACCACTTGGTTAAAAAAGCCAAAAGCAGGCTAAAACTGGATTAAATCTATTATTTTTGGATCCGATCCAGAATTCCACCACCACATGAAGATAAACGCGGTAAAATTTTATACCTCAATTTTTATAATCGTAATTTTCTCGCAATTATACCTGCCTTCATTTCGAACAAATGTAATTATTCAGTTCCTGGCTCTTGGGATATTTTTCTTTCTTGAAACCGAACACCTGTCGATATCGGTTGTTAAAAATACCAAGCCACTGTTGGTCCTTTTTTTGCTCGGATTTGCCGGAACGCTGGTCAATAAATATCCGGTTGTCAACATCGTAAAAGATATTACGCATTTTATAAAACCCATTTTAGGCATACTTATCGGGTATTATTTCTATAAAAAAATAAACAATTTCAGGACTTTCGTTTCAACAATCGTCTTAATTGGTTTTCTATCAGCGTTGGTGCACTTTGTGATTTTGATCTTTTTCAGCAAAACAGACAACCTCTCAGACATCCGGGAATTTGGAAAAGACAACTTTTTAGAATTATTTTCCTTGTTTTTCCTGGGATTTTACAAGAAATTTCAAAAAGAAAGCCTGTTTCAGAATCCTTCAAAGTATTATTTATATTTTGTGGTGATTCTATTGTCAAGCATCCTTTATTTTTCAAGGACGATGATGGTTACAGCTATTATATTGCTGCTTTCGATTTACGGTTACACGATCATTACCGTAAAAGGGTTGCGCAACATAGGTATTTGCCTGGGTTTGTTCATCGCCTTTTATGCGTATTTGTTTAGCGTCAAGCTTGACAGAAATTCCAAAGGAGCTGAAGCATTTTTCTACAAAATGCAAAACGCGCCCGGAGAATTGTTCGATACCAAAATTGACCGCGACAACCACGCAGATCTATGGGATCACTGGCGTGGTTACGAGGCAAAAAGAGCCATGGCGCTCATGGCAGATCATCCCAGCAGTTTTGTTTTTGGAAATGGCTACGGATCATTGGTCAATCTTCGGTTTTATGCGCCATTAACTGGTGATGAAAAAGGGATGAAATACATTTCCGAACTCCACAATGGTTACGCATATTTGCTCTATAAAACGGGGATTATCGGGCTTCTTATTTACATCGGGTTCCTCATTCGAATTTATCGGAACATTTACACAAACCGAAATTTTGTTTATACGGTACTCTCGGCAATCGGTCTTATATTTTTATTTACGACCATAACCATCACCGGACTTTACAATCCTAAAGACATCATGGTTTTTATTGTTGGCGCCATGCTGTTTTTTAGCAATACCGAGACCTTTAAACAGCAGCAGCAATCATGACAAGAACGAATTTTTTTGTGGATTGCCATGTTTTTGACGGCCCGTTCCAAGGAACCACAACCTATCTTAAAGGCTTGTATACCGAATTGATCCACGATCCGGACAAATTTTTTTTCCTGGCATCAAATGATAGTGCTGGTCTTAAAACCATTTTTGGCGAACATGAAAATGTTACATATTTAGAATATTCTTCGCACAACAAATTCATCAGATTGCTTTTTGATATTCCTGCAATGATCAAAAAACACCAAATCGATTATGCCCATTTTCAATACATAGTGCCGCCATTGAAGTTCTGCAAATACATCATTACTGTGCACGATGTCCTGTTTCTTGATTTTCCGGAATATTTCCCTTTCGGATATAAACTGAAAAACAAATTGCTTTTCGGAAAAAGTACGCGTTATTCAGATGTCGTATTAACGGTTTCCGAATATTCCAAAAAGCAAATTCAAAAGCATTTTGGCGCCAATGGAATAACAGTTACGCCAAACGGAGTCGATGCGGCTTACTTTGAAAGTTATGATAAAAGTGCTGTCAAAGCCGAAGTACAGAAACGCTACGGATTTTCAGAGTATTGGCTTTTCGTAAGTCGATGGGAACCCAGGAAAAACCATCATACGCTATTGAAAGCTTTTGTTGAAAACAAGCATTATGAAAAGTACCATTTGGTTTTTGTTGGCGGAGCGGCAATCAACAACTCCGCTTATAATGACTATTTCGAACTTTTGGAACCACACATCAAAAGCAAAATCGTAAAGCTCGACGCACTAAAGCAAAAAGACTTACAGCTGGTGCTTCGCGCGGCTTCACTGTCGGTTTATCCATCAATTGCAGAAGGTTTCGGAATTCCGCCACTGGAATCGATTGCGGCGGATGTTCCAACGATTTGTTCGGATGCAACCGCGATGGCCGACTTTGACTTCATGTCGTCCCATCTTTTTAATCCGTTGAATTCCAAAGACATCAGCGACACCGCTGTTTTGGCCTTAGCCGATGAAGAAACAGCAGCACAACGCGTAGCTGTTATGAAAAAATACAACTGGGCAGTGGCAGCAGCAGCTTTTAGAAAGGCCTTGCAGCAGTGATATACCTTCTTTTGTTGCCAATGAAAATCGGTAATTCAAAACGACATTTCAGGCAATTTTCAAGAGATTCCGGCACGATTAAAAAATAGATTTTTACAGACAATTTCACTATGTTTGCACGCGAATCCCAAGAAATTTGAAATTGCTCTGATGAAAATAGCCATTATAGGAACGCGAGGCATTCCGAATCACTTTGGTGGATTCGAACAGTTTACAGAATATTTTTCGGTATATCTTGCAGAAAAAGGACATGACATTTTCGTTTACAATTCCCACAACCATCCGTATCAGCAACCGGAATTTCATGGGGTGAAAATTATACACCAGCGTGATCCCGAACATAAAATGGGCACTTTCGGCCAATTTATCTACGACTACAACTGCATTATAGATTCCCGAAAACGGAATTTCGACATTATCCTGCAACTCGGTTACACCAGCAGTTCTGTTTGGTTTTTTCTCTTGCCCAAGAAACCAATTATCATCACGAATATGGATGGTCTCGAATGGAAACGGTCGAAATACTCGGCGGCTGTTCGCCAGTTTCTCAAATTCGCCGAAAGGCTTGCCGTAAAAAGCAGCGATTTTTTAGTTTCAGATTCGCTCGGGATCAAATCCTTTTTACAGAAAAAATACCAGAAAGATTCGACTTACATTGCTTATGGCGCACATCCGTTTGACGATGCCAATCCGTCAATACTCACGGAATACCAATTGGAACCGGGGAAATACAACATGCTCATTGCCAGGTTTGAACCTGAAAACAATCTCGACATGATCCTTGAAGGCGTCACCATGACGGATTCAGATGTGCCGATGCTTGTTATCGGAAACCACAACACCAAATACGGCAGCTACCTGAAAGAAAAATTTTCAAAAAACAGCAACATTCGTTTCGTTGGCGCGGTTTATAACCTGAACAACCTGAACAATCTCAGGTTTTACTCCAACCTTTATTTTCACGGACATTCGGTCGGCGGAACCAATCCGTCACTGCTTGAAGCGATGGCATCTAAAGCACTAATTGCTGCCCACAACAACGATTTTAATAAGGGCGTATTGAAAGAAAATGCATACTATTTTTCTGATGCACACGCGGTGAAGAACATACTCGAAAACATCAAAAAAAGCGATAACTTGCAGTTTGTAGAAAATAATTTTACGACGATCAAAAACGATTTTAACTGGGAAAAAATAAATGGGCAGTACCTACAATTATTTGAAGAATGCATTTCTGGAATTAAAACAGGAAAGTAAAAAAAACCCCGGAGTTGCCAGTGTTATTCTGCTTTTATGGTCTATTCAATTGCCATACAGCATCAGCAGCATCAGTCTTGGCGTCTTAACCGCAATCGCACTATTTTCATTTAAAAAAATAAATTTTACAGTTCAAAATGCATTGCTGCTTCCGATAGCGCTGTTTGCCATCATGGCCTTGTCGCTACTTTGGAGCATTGACTTTCGCATGTCTTTAAAAGGACTGTCGAAAAGCATTCCGCTGGCGTTGGTGCCGTTATGCTTTTTGATCTATCCGGCATTTACAGCCGTGCAAAAAAATATCGTTCTTCGGTTTTATAGTTTTGGAATGTTGTTTTTTGTAGGTTTTTATCTGATAAAAGCAACAATCCGATTTGCTATGACGCAGCAAACAGCGGTGTTCTTTTACCACGAACTTGTAACCGAAGATGTCAACGCCATTCATGTCTCGGTATATGTAGCGATTGCAGCCATGTACTTTCTATACGATTCGGAAGGCATTTTATGGAAAAAAATCGCAGCCATTATCCTGCTTTTTTTTATGGTTTTATTGTCTTCTAAAAACATTATAATCGTTGTCCTGGGTTTGCTGTTTTACCACTTTTATACCGGATCGCGGAGAAACCTTAAAATTGGAGCTGTCTTTTTATTAATAGCGGCCATCGGCCTTTCCGGTAAAATAAAAGAGCGTTTCATTGACGAGTTCAGTTCGAATGCTTTAACAGTACAGCAAGGACAGAACATCAATAAAGTTAGTATCGGCCAGGCGTGGAATAATCCCACATTTTCTCAAAACAATTATTTTGCAGGAACGGCCTTCAGGATTTACCAGATCAGGATTTTTAAGGAAATGCTGCAGGCAGATCCGGGTGTTTTTTTTACCGGCTACGGATTGAACGCCACAGATGAAAAAATCAAGGAAAAAGGGGCAGAGCACAATGTTTTTTCAGGCGACGGAGTCAATGATGGCTACCAGAATAAAAATTTTCATAACGAGTATATCCAGATTTTAGCCGAAACCGGAATTTTCGGATTGCTGATTTTGTTGTCCATATTAATAATTAACACTATAAAAGCGGTTCTGAACGAAAATTTTATACATATTTCTTTCGCAATTATAATGATAAGTTTATTTTTGACAGAATCATTTCTTTCGCGGCAACGAGGCATCATATTCTTTACGATTATGTATTGCCTTTTTAACGGCTCAAACGATTTCGTAAAAGCCCGTACGGAGAAAAATATATGAATTTGCCCCGTTTAATCGCAGATTAAAACAAATTCATAGCACAAATTAAATCTACATATGAAAAGGATACTTATTACCGGAGCTGCGGGTTTTCTAGGATCGCACTTGTGTGACCGCTTTATCGCCGAAGGGTATTTTGTAATTGGAATGGACAACCTTATTACGGGCGACATCAAAAATATCGAACACCTTTTCAAACATAAGAATTTCGAATTTTACCACCATGACATCACCAAATTCGTCCACATTCCGGGAAAATTAGATTACATCCTGCATTTTGCTTCTCCGGCCAGCCCAATCGATTACTTGAAAATCCCAATCCAGACTTTAAAAGTCGGTTCATTAGGAACCCATAATTTATTAGGGTTGGCAAGGGTAAAAAAAGCAAGAATTTTAATTGCGTCGACATCTGAAGTATACGGCGATCCGTTGGTGCATCCACAGACTGAAGAATATTACGGAAATGTAAACACCATCGGGCCGAGAGGGGTTTATGATGAAGCCAAGCGCTTTCAGGAATCCATCACTATGGCCTATCATA
>Ga0247805_1000329_pt1 | contig 25878 bp, 17 predicted proteins | sample UWRJL044104R1_FD_180930 | JGI IMG/M metagenome (GOLD analysis project Ga0247805, IMG submission 180930) | Plant litter microbial communities from Arlington Agricultural Research Station in Wisconsin, United States - UWRJ-L044-104R-1 | ecosystem: Environmental > Terrestrial > Plant litter >... | reverse complement strand
TTTTCCACTCCTCGGTAATAACCGAATTGATCTGTAAATCTGTATAATTGATGAAAGCATATCCGGCGATTAAAACTCCTGCGATAATCATGATTAAATATTGCACCACTTCTGTAGCGACAACAGAAAACATACCGCCTTTTACGGTATAAATTGTAGTTAAAAGAATAATGATCAACGCATAAGAACGCTCTGAAGTTAATAGCATTAAATCGCCGTAATGAAGCGTTAAATCCCAAGGAAGAATAATGGTGACAAATTTCCCGATACCTTCAAAGAAATAGGCAATAAAACCAATGGTCGAAATAATGGCAAAAATCGCCACAATAATATGCGATGCTTTTCCGGCTCTGTCGCTTCCAAAACGGGTTAAAATCCATTCAGAACCTGTCATTACTTTTGATCTTCTGATCCAGACAGCAAGGAACATCATAACAAAAATCTGATTCCATATTGGCCAAAGCCACATAAACATGAAACTTTTTACTCCGTATAGAAATAATACTCCAATCATCCATGAAGTTCCCGAAACATCAAACATACCTGATCCGTTGCTCAGACCTAAGAAATACCATTTGATTGTTTTTCCTCCAAGAAAATAATCGTCTAATCCTTTTGATGCTTTTCTTGAAATCCAAATTCCTATTCCTACCGAGAGTAGAATATAAGCTACGATTATTGATACGTCAATGATGTCCATTAATTTTTATTTATTAGTTAGTTACGCCGTTTTTATTTTTTTAATCCCCAACTTTTATTCGGTTCTGATCCCATCACAAAATGTAAAATTCCGCCTTGTACAATTTGTTGGTGTGAGATTGCTGTTTTATTAAATGGAACACCATTAAGTGTTGCTGACTGGATATAAAAGTTTTTATCTGAAACATTTTCTGCTTCAATTACAAATGACTTTCCGCCTTCAAGATTGATTTTTGCTTTTTCGAAAATTGGACTTCCTATTTCGTATTCGCCAGAAGCAGGATTCATCGGATATAATCCCATAGAACTGAAAACATACCAGGCTGACATTTGTCCGCAATCTTCGTTTCCGCTTAAACCGTTTGGTGTTGTATTGTATTGCGTATCTAAAATATGACGTACCCAATATTGTGTTCTCCAGGGTTGATTAGCATGATTGAACATATAAGCAATATGATGACTCGGTTCGTTTCCGTGAGCATATTGACCAATTAATCCTGAAATATCTGCCGAAATATTATTTCCTGTAATTTCTGAGCTTTCTGTGAACAACTGCTCTAATCGTTTTGAAAACAATTCATTACTTCCATGAAGCGAAATAAATTCATCTACATTATGAGGAACAAACCAACTGTGTTGCCAGGCATTTCCTTCGGTATAATCGGTGTGTTCTCTATGATTAGAATGTTTAGGATCAAAAGGTTCGTTCCAGGATTTTCCATCTGCTGATTTCCCTCTCATAAACCCTGTTTTCGAATCAAATAAATATTGATACGCTTTTGATCGGTTTAGAAAAAACTGATAATCTTCAGTTTTACCTAAGGCTTTAGCCATTTGCGCTACGCACCAGTCATCATAAGCATATTCTAAAGTAATTGTTACTGATTCATCTAATAAATTATAAGGAATGAAGCCGTATTTTTTATAGAAATTCAAACCACGTTCGTCCTGCATCATCGTTATTTTCATAGCTTCGAATGCTTTTTCGGCATCAAAACCTTTTATTCCTTTTAAGTAAGCATCTACAATTACAGGAATCGAATGATAACCTGTCATCGTATTGGTTTCATTAGCATATAATGTCCAAACAGGTAATATTTTTTTGGTTTCGTAATATGCTAACATAGAATTTACAATATCCGAAGCTTTGTCTGGAGCCAGTAAAGTCAACAAAGGATTTTCGGCTCTAAAAGTATCCCAAAGTGATAAAGTAGAATAAGCCGTATAATCTTTTGCTGTAGCTATCTCATCATTTTCTTTTCTAAATTGTCCATTTTTATCACTGTAAGTAACAGGTGCAACTTGTGCATGATACATGGCAGTGTAAAAAATAGTTTTAAGAGAATCAATTGGTGTCTCGACTTCAATTTTGCTTAAAGCTGAATTCCAAATACTAGCTGCTTCCGATTTTGTGTTGTCGAAAGTCGATTTTTCAGCATCTAAATTATCTTTGGCATTAGCCACACTTACCGATGATAAAGCGACTTTTATGAATAATTCTTCTGAATTTTTCGGATCAAAAAATAATTGCGCTGCTGTATTTTCTCCATCAGTTTTATTTGCTGTAACAATTTTTTTATTGGCTAATAAAACCGATTCAGAAATTGGTTTTGAAAACTGAGCCACAAAAAACACTTTCTGATTTTTAGCCCAACCGGTACTAAAACGATATCCGCTTATAGTGTATTGATCTTCAATTGTAATTCCGGTTTTTAATGCTTTATCCCAGTTAATAGCAAAACCAAGGTCAATAATTACGGATTGTTTGTCATTTTTTGCAAATGTATATTTATGAAATGCGGTACGTTGTGAAGCCGTTAATTCGACATTAATTTTAGGATCTTCAAGAAAAACCTGGTAATATCCCGGACTTGCTTTTTCGTTACTATGACTGTAAGATGATTTATAAGGTAATTGATCCCTTGAAGTTGTTTTTGTAGTGAGATCTAATTTTTTATTAGTTGGCATAAAAAGAATATCAGCTAAATCGCCAATTCCTGTTCCACTTAAATGCAAATGACTAAAACCAGATACAATAGAATCCGAATAATGATAACCAGAACACCAGTCCCAGCTGGAAATTCCGTTGTCTGGACTCAGCTGAACCATTCCAAATGGAACCGTTGCACCTGGATAAGTATGTCCATGACCACCTGTTCCTATAAATGGATCAACAAAATTTATTAAATCTTCAGTGTTACTGTTAATTTTATCACTGTTTGATTTACAATTGGAGAGCAAAATTGCAGTTAAAACAACTAAAGCGATATTCTTCATAAGCGATATTCTTAATTTTAACATTAAATTTATATAAATTTGAACTTTGTCGAAATAATTTTAGACGGATAACAAAAAAACAAAGCTAAACACCACAAAAAGGTACAAGAAACCTAAAAATCCCAACAATGATTTTCAATTCAAACAAGTTTCACAAAATCCCATTGCATTACCATATTATCTTTTGGTCAATTTACTTCGTATTTAATACTTTTAGATGGGGAAGTTATTTTAATGACTATCTCTATTCGTTAAAATCTAATTTATTAGGCTTTCCCATTCACATGACATTATGTTATTTGAATATTTTAGTGCTCATGCCTAATTTAGTCTATAAAAAAAGATATCTTACGTATGTTATAGTCTTATTAATTGCCCTGTTTAGCATGGTGCTAATAAAATTTAACCTTACCTATTTATTAATAAGTCGCAATGTATGGCCTGAAGGTCCAGAACATGTAGATAAATTATCGCTCAATTACACCATCGATATGATGATAGGCGAACTGTATGTAATCACTTTTGTAACGGCTATTAAAATTACTTTAGACTTTATCAAAGAACACAAAAGAGTAACTGATCTGGAAAAATCAAATCTTGAAACAGAATTACTCTTTTTAAAATCGCAAATATCTCCTCACTTTTTCTTTAATACACTCAATAATATTTATTCATTATCAGTCGAAAAATCGAATAAAACACCAAAAATTATTCTGAAATTATCGGAACTAATGCGCTATATGCTTTATGAAACGCAGAGTAAAAAACAAACATTAGAAAATGAAATTCTTTGTATCCAAAACTACCTGGACTTAGAACGAATCAGACATGATGAAAGACTGGAAGTCAATATGTATATTTCTGGCGATATTCAGGATAAAGAAATTTCGCCAATGTTATTACTCACATTTATTGAAAATTCTTTCAAACATGGTGTCAATAAAAATGTGGGACATGTTAAAATAGATATCAATTTTAAGATTAAAGAAGATTTTCTTTATTTTTCGGTTTCAAACCCAATGCCTACAATTACAAAACACGTAGACAACTTTAACAAGTCAAGTGGTATAGGAATTGAAAATGTAAAAAAAAGACTCGAATTAGGGTATAACAAAAATGATTATAAGCTGTCAATTAAAAATAAAAACAATATTTTTGTAATAAAGCTTAAAATTAAAGTTTCCTGAAAAACTTATTTTCTCCCTCCCTTTTTACAATTGTTTTGACTCTTAAAAAATTATATAAAAAATGAAAATCAAATGTCTAATAATAGATGATGAGCCATTAGCAATTAATGTAATTAAAAATTATATCGAACAAATTGAAGATTTAGAATTAATAAATTCATTCAGCAATTCAATTGAAGGTTTAAATTTTTTAAAAAACAACACTGTCGATGTTATCTTTCTAGATATCAATATGCCTGTACTGGATGGTATCAATTTTATTAAAAGTCTGGAAAACCCGCCACTTCTTGTCATTACAAGTGCTTATGATGAATTTGCAATAGAAACGTATGAATTAGATGTGCTGGATTACTTAGTCAAACCTATAGAATTTCCAAGGTTGATGAAAGCGGTTAATAAGATCAACAAAAGACTAGACAGTAGCCACAAAACTCCTCAGGAAAACAATAAAGAACATCCATTTATTTTTGTGAAAATTGACAAAAAGAAAATGAAAAAAATATTTTTAGACGAAATATTAGTTATCGAAAGTCTAAAAGATTACTTAAAAATAAATACGGTTTCAGGCAAATACATCATCCACAGCACATTATCTGATTTCACTAATCTATTACCCGAAAGAGATTTTATTAGAATACACCGTTCTTATACTGTTGCTATTGATAAAATTGATGCTGTAGAAGGAAATAGCATCGAAATTGAAGGTTTAAGATACGTTATAGGGAGATCTTATATTGACGAAGTAAAACAACGAATATTAAATTCAGCTATTTAATATTACTTTTTATAAATTCCATTTATTGGCTTTAATCAAATAATATCACCTTTGGCTAAAGCCAATTCAACATAATTTACGTTGACTAAACCCAACAACTATTAAAAACAAAAAATGCAATCTTTTCAGATTGCATTTTTATATTGGTAACTTAGTAAATAACCAAAAATAAACTAAATTACACTTTTCACCAACTTAACTTTTATCTTAAAAATGATAACGCTTGAATGCTTCAATGGCAGCATATTCAGCTAATCCTAAATCATTGTATTTTTTTGCTGTGGCTCTGTTTCTATCCTCGGCACGAACCCAGAATTCTCTACTGTCATCGCCCTGAAACATTACACCATCTTTTTGAGACTGGTGGTAAAAAATAGCATGACGTTTTTTAAGCACCTGATCCGGACTCATAGGAACTGCCATTTCAATTTGGTAAGATTCCCATTCGTGCCATGCACCTCGGTACAACCAAACCCAGCAATCATCCATATAACTATTGTGTTTCAATCTTTTTAAAGCTTCAAACAAACTGTCCAAACAAACTTTATGTGTTCCGTGTGGATCAGCTAAATCTCCAGCGGCATAAATTTGATGTGGTTTAATATCTTCAATAAGATCACACATAATTTTTATATCAGCATCCGAAAGATTTCCTTTTTTTACGGTTCCGGTTTCATAAAATGGTAAATCTAAAAAATGAACATTGGCATCAGCCACACCCAAATAGCGCGTTGCTCCCAGAGATTCGCTTCTTCTGATTAATCCTTTTAATTTTCGAACTTCAACTGAATCAATATCATTTTTTCCTTTATTCTTCAAGAAATTAATAATATTATCCGATTCTATTGAAGATGAATTCAGAACCGTAGAAACTTCAGCAAATTTTAAAGCTTCTTCATTAGAAACAGCTATATTTCCGGAGGTTTGATACGCAATATGCACTTCGTGTCCTTGTTCTACCAATCTATCAAAAGTTCCTCCCATCGAAATCACATCGTCATCTGGGTGCGGACTAAAAATAATTACTCTCTTTTTTGAAGGAATGGAACGTTCAGGTCTGTTGGTATCGTCTGCATTTGGTTTCCCTCCTGGCCAACCTGTAATAGTATGTTGCAATAGGTTGAACATTTTAATGTTCAAATTGTATGCTGTTCCTTCTTCTGCTAATAAGCCAGACATTCCATTATCGTTATAATCTTTGTCTGTTAATTTAAGAATTGGTTTTGTTGTCAATTCACTCAACCAGACTACAGCTTTTAACTTTAATTCTTCTGTCCAGATACATGATTTAACTAACCAAGGTGTTTTTACTCTTGTTAATTCTGAAGAAGCTTCACTATCTAAAACAAAAGTAGTATTGTTATGTTCTTGCAAATAAGTAGCTGGTACTTGAGAAGAAACTTCTCCTTCAATAGTACTTTTTAAAATATCTGCCTTACTAATTCCCCAACCTAAAAGTACGATTCTTTTAGCAGCACGTACTGTACCAATACCCATTGTAATGGCTTTTCTAGGCACATTATCAATACCTAAAAATGATGGTGCGGCATCAACACGAGTTAAATGATCCAGTGTAATACTTCTGGTTCCTGAATTAATATGCGAACCTGGTTCGTTAAATCCGATGTGTCCCGTTCTGCCAATTCCTAACAATTGAAAATCCAATCCTCCATAAGATTTAATCTTCATTTCATAATCGATACAGTATTGTTGCAATTCTTCACTGCTTACATTTCCGTCGGGAATATTAATATTTTCTGGAAGAATATTTACATGGTTAAAAAGGTGTTCATGCATAAAATGATGGTAACTCTGAATATTACTCTTATCCATAGGATAATATTCATCTAAGTTAAAGGTTACCACATTTTCAAAACTTAAACCTTCTTCTTTATGTAATCTAACCAATTCCTCATATACTTTAATGGGCGAAGATCCTGTTGCTAATCCCAAAATACAAGGTTCGCCTAATTCTTCTTTTCGTTGAATTAAATTGGCTATTTCATGTGCTACTAATACTGAAGCTTCTTTAGACGAATCAAAAATCACATTATGAATTTTCTCAAAACGTGTCTCTTCAAATTTCCCTGCTTCTTTATAACTTATACCTTCTTTAATCATTTTAACAGTTATTCGTTTATTAATATAGGATAAAATTAAAATTTTATTACTGGCTGGAATTAAAAATTCGACTAATAACTATTGGTCTTCGCCAAAAGACATAATTATAAACTTAAAGTTATTTTTGAATCCTCCTCAATGAGAAAGAACACTACTCAATTACGTTTATTTCGCATATCGTAACGCTGTGTCCTTTTCCTATTCCTGCCTTTGCAACAAATTTTATATACCTCGCTTTTACTCTTGAAAAAAGTTTGATTTGCTCTATTGGATTGTTTTTAATATTCGAAAACTCACCTTCGGATTCCTTAGTCCAATTACTATTATCCAAACTGGTATAAAATTCATAATTCGAAATTAAATCCAGATTATTTCCCACTTGTTGTGGCACATAAGAAAATCCCTTTATGGATATTATTGCCCCCATGTCAATAGAAACTTCCTGTGGTAATTTATGATTATCATCTCCAAAACTCCAGCCCGTAGCAGGATTTCCGTCTATAATTCTATTCGCTGTTGTTAAGTCACCACTGGAAACAGCTGTAATTTTCCAGTTTTCTTTAGACATTCCATATTGAACTGTTTGTACAGCGCTGCTTTTATTTTCTAAGTTATCCAATGCAATTGCTTTAATTTGAACTGCTTTATTATATCGAAAAGGAGTTTTATACAAAGTACTTTTCGCAGTTGGAACAGAACCATCAATAGTATAATAAATACGAATTCCTGCTTCAGATTTCATGGTTACTTCACCATTTTTATCTCTATTTATTTCTGGAATTCGCACAAAAGTAGGTGCATTAAAAGCTTGGATATTGGACAAAACAATACTTGCTTTAGAATCAGTTATATTAATTCTAAGTGCCGAAGCAAGCACTCTGTCAAATCGTAAAATTCTTTTGCAACCAATAGTCGTTTCCTTCGCAATAGTTTTCCATTTCCCATCCATTTTTGCTTCTACAGTAAATGCTTTTATACGTTGTCCTAATTTAATATACTCCTGAAGTAAAAGTCGGTTAAACGCTGTTGGCTTCATAAATTCAAATACAACAGCTGCTTTTTTCACAGCATCATCAGTAGCCCAATAGGTATTTTTATTTCCATCAATAAGCTTATTAGCCGAGAATGTATCGCCGTTTCCTCGAATATCATCAGCCGTTACTTTAGTGCCAGCTAATAATTCTGTTTTAAAATCCGATTGAATAACTGCGGTAAATTCTTTTAATCTTGCAATATCGTGTTCGTTAATCAGTCCTCTTTTATCCGGAGGCAAATTCAATAAAAGAGTCGCATTGCGACCTATCGATTTATAATAAATATCGACCATTTCGTCTAATGATCGGACTTTATCATCCTCAACTTGATGATAAAACCAACCCGGTCGAATAGAAACATCGGCTTCTCCTGGAACCCATTTTTCACCATCTTCATGTCCCGACATAAATTCGGAATAATGTACTTTTCCAGCCAAATCATCTTTTTGACGCAAAAGACTCCAATTAGTTGCATTAGCAAAACCTTCTTCATTTCCTATCCATCTGGCTTCCGAAGGACCAATTCCCCAAACCAGTGTCTTAGGAGCTATTTTATAAATTAATTTATAGGTTTCATCCCAGTCATAATATTCAAGCGTGTTTATTTTTCGGGTCTCATTAGCACCACCATAATAACCATCGCCACCATTAGCCCCATCAAACCACATTTCGAAAATATCCCCATAATTTGTAAGCAATTCTTTCAACTGATTCCTGAAATAGGTAACATATTCTGGTTTACCATAATCTGCACGATTTCTATCCCAGGGAGAAAGATAGAGTCCTAATTTTAAATTATATTCCTTACAAGCTGCTGCCAATTCTTTAATTACATCGCCTTTTCCATTTTTCCAGAGAGCGTTTTTTACTGAACGTTCTGTAAATTCCGATGGCCACAAACAAAATCCATCATGATGTTTAGCCACTAATATAATTCCCTTCATTCCCGCGTCTTTTATCACTTTAGCCCATTGACGTACATTTAAAGCAGTTGGGTTGAATAATTGAGGTGATTCATCTCCATAACCCCATTCTTTATTGGTAAAAGTGTTTAACGAAAAATGGATGAAAGCATAGAATTCCATTTCCTGCCAATCGACTTGTTTTTGGGATGGCAATGGACCAAATGGCTGAGGAGTATTTGTCTTTTCCTGAGCAGTTATAGTCGATACAAAACTCAAAAAACAGAGCGAAAAGAAGATATTTTTCATCAAAACAGTAATTTATATTTTATAAAATATAAATCTAAAAGAAAAAATATTGCATCGAATATTATTTCGACAAACAGCAATTTTTGAAGTACTTAGGATAAGTAAACCGAATTATTTTAGTTTTTGAAACCAATAAAAAAAGCCCATCTCGTTTTGAAGGAGATGGGCTTTCATTGTAGTAAAATTAATTTACTTTATTCTGATTCGAATTGGGTTTCAATTCGTCAGGGCTGTCTTTCGTATAGGTTTGAAATTGTTCTTTGGATGGACTTACAAAAATATCCTGAATCACATCAAGAGTCAATTGATTTTTAGGATTAAATTGATCTGAATTCATGTAATTTTGAAGTGAGAAAAACAATTCTCTAGAAGATGGTTTATCCTGAACTTCTGGGCCTAAATCAGCACTACTAACTATAATTTTTCCTTTTCCAACCTGTGCTTCAAAAACCAAAGCCAATCGGCGATTCATAAACCAGGTATCAATAGGTTGAATCAACGGACGGAAATCAGCAGGGAAATCTTCTAAATTCATCACCTGAGCACGGTTTTGAATATCCCACCACTGTAAATCACTGTGGAAACTAGTTGGAAAATCATTGAAAGCGGGACTTTTATCCTGAATTAGCATTCCTGTAACATGCGGCGGACGCATTTTAAACCAGGACGTATTCCAGAAAACAGGTAGAAAATGCATTTCTACTTCTTTTCCTTTTACCACTTTTCCTGATGCATTCAAAAACACCTTTCCACCATTATTCAGCACTTCTTTTGCTTTTGCATCTAGCACATTTGTGTAATAAATAGAAGAAGAAATTTCAGGTTTTCTATTTGGATACACCCAAAAATCCCAATCGTTAGCAAAATCAGTTCCGTTGACTTTTACTTCTAATTTTAATTTTGAAGCAATTTGAATATCACTCAATCCAAAACTTAGATTTCCAACGAAAATTCCATTTCCATTTTCGAATGTTTTAGGATCGAATTTTCCAGAAGAAACAGTTGCTCCTTTTTCGTTTTTAATGGTCCAACTGATGACTGCATTTTGCAATGGCGTTTTTCCCGAGTGAAAAAGAACAATTTCAGCCTTGAACGTTTCTCCATTATTGTAAACAAATTTTGGAATCTTAGCTAAGGGAACTGTTGCATTCGTAAATCTCGAATATTCCTTTGAAGTAACATATCCTTTTTCCTGAAAAAATGCATCCAGCACTCCTACAAGAGCTGTTCCCTGACCTGGAAAATCCTGTAAACCCAGCGCCTGAAAACCAGCATAGCCTGGCGTTCTCAACATTTTTTCAATTTCGCCTTTATAACATAAAACCTGTAATTTTCCAGAAGCATTCAGGAAATCTTTAGACTGATCGGCCATATTATGATCTGCTAAATCCTGACGGAACATTTCAAAGTTTTTAGCTCTATAAACTCCGGTGTATTTTTGAATTTCTTCGAAATTTGGAAAAACACAATACTGACCAATTTCGTGAGCCACAAAAGGAACTTTAAACGGTGCAATTCCAGTACTAAAATCCGATTCGGTTTCCGGCATTTTTTTCCATTCCAAACCTCTTACACCACCGCGGGATTGGTATTCAGCATTAGGAACTACAGGCCAGCTTCCACCTACCGACATTCCTGTATACACTCTTCGGTTGTCTTTTGCTTTCCAAAAATCAACAAAAGCATTCAAATATTTCACCTGATTTCCTGCTGGCTCATTTCCTGCTGATAGCATCGTAAAAGAAGCATAATTACCATATTCCTTCGCCATTCTTATGGTTTCATCATACAAATATTGATCCACTGGCTGCCCCAATCCTATTTTAGGACCATGATTAGGCCAACTCGGACCTTCGGGTTGCATATAAAGTCCCACTTTATCAGCTGCAATAAAAGCAGCTTCTGGCGGACACCAAGAATGAAAACGAACGTGGTTCAAACCATAAGATTTTATTTTCTGGAAAATTTTCTCCCAGGCATCTACAGTTGTTGCTGGATAACCTGTTAATGGAAATTCACAATTATGAACTGTCCCTCTCAAAAAAACAGGATTGCCGTTGATTAAAAATTGGTTCCCGTTAATTTTAAATTCACGCATTCCAAACTGAACTTTTTTATTGGCTTTAATTCCTTTGGCAACCAAATTTACATCCAAATGATACAAAGCAGGATCAAATTCGTCCCAGGTCAACATTCCTTTTCCAAAAGGCAAATCAAATTCAATAGTTTTAGTATCTGATTGAGCTACGACAATTTTGCTTTCTATTTTCTTCGTTTTATCAGACTTAGAGCTGTTGAAACTTTTTGCTGAAATGGCTATTTTTCCACTAAAAATAGCTGGAGTAGTATTATTGATCGTGATTTTTACACGAGCTTTTCTATTTTTTAAATCAGGATAAATTTGAACATCGTCAATATAAACCGGAGCAATCGCTTCTAATGCAATTTTACCAATGATTCCATTCCAGTTTCCTTGTGTATGATCAGTAATACTGTGCGAATCAGGACCAACATTTATCTCTTTGATTTTATTATCTATTCGAATAGAAATACGCTGTTTTCCTTCCGTCAAATAAGGAGTTAAATCATAAATATGCGGCGCCACTAATGAGTTTTGTAAACCCACTTCTTTATCATTTACCCAAACTCGGGTCTCAATATGTGTTCTTTCTAAATGAAGAATAATGCGTTTGCCTTTCCATTTGGCAGGAATTTCTACTTCTTTTTGGTACCAGGCAGCTCCAACATAATGTTTCGCCGGAGTCAGCCAAAAAGGAATATGAATATTTCCCGGTTGACGGTATTTTTTTAAACTCGGTCTAAAATAAAAGGAACTATCATAAATAGAACCTGTCCACTTTGTTTTTAACGTAATTTCATCTCCTTTTAAGAATTCCGCCATCGAACCTGGCAACTTGATATTATCCGAAAGATTTCTGTTGTACCATTTTCCAGTAATTCCTTCATCATTTCGATCAATTTCAAAATGCCAATTGCCTTCCAAATTGATTACTTCGTCTTTTCCTTTAAAACTGCTTAAAGAAAATAGAATTGCCAAAAGAAGACAAACGTAATTGAGTTTTTTCATTAGATTGTATTTATTTTTTAATTGTAAATGAGCTTGGTTTAATATAAAAACGATATGATTTTACATTTCCATTGGTACTTTTATCAGTACGGGGCAAATATTTGAATCCTTTAATTTTAACCGTTTCTTCCATATTTACGACTACATGATGCGGATGTGGCGTTTTTGAAACGGTCCAGGCTGTGGACCAAAAAGTAGATTCCTGTTGATCGAATATTTTTTCAGCCGAATAATTTCCTACCGAAACTTCTTCGCTATCAGCGTAAACAATTTTCCATTTAGAACGATTGACCGGCAAACCATCAGCACCAATCAATTCAATTTCAGCAATACTGCTGCTGGTATCTTTAGGATTCTGAGAATTTAAAGCTTCAAAACAAAAATACTGCCCTTCGAATTCTTTCTCAAAAATGACTTCTTTCCAACCCTGACCACTACTTAATTCTCCTTGATTAGCAGGAATTTCGGCAGATAAATCCAAAGTTTCTCCTTTTTTACGGTGTAAAAGCGATTCGTCTACTACAATTTTGTCTAAAACAGGAACCGTTACTCCTGCAACCTGAGCTTGTTTTGGCGTTTCTAAATCAAGAATGATAATCTCATTTTTTCCTTTTTTCAACCAACATCCAGGCATAAACAAGGTTTGTTGTGGTCCAATTTTCCAATAACGACCAATATTATATCCGTTTACCCAAACCATTCCTTTACCCCAAGAACTCATGTCAATATAGGTATCGCCTACAGCATTCAATTCGAAAGTGGATCGGTACCAGGCCGGACCATTGGCTTTTGCTTTTTTGAATTTCATTTTCTTTTGAAAATCATAATCTACCGGAAAATTAAAAACTTCCCAATTAGTCAGATTTGTGGTAGTAGAACCCACCAACATTTCCACTTTTTCAGTAATTCCTTTGCGGTCAATAATGGTTTTTCCATAATTCACTCTTCCCAAAGCATCTACTAAAATATCAAGAACATCACCCTTTTTTGCTGCAGGTATTTTTATTGTATTCTGATCTTTACGACGATCTAAGTTTCCAATCAATTTTCCATTGATATAAATAGCTGCCCAATCATGTAAATCCGTAATTTTTAGATCAAATGAAGTAGCACTTTCTGGCAATTTGGTACGATACAAGATACGTCCCCAACCCTGGTCAAAATTTTCCATTGGTTGGATTAGTTCTGATTTATTGGCTTTCGGAAGATTTTCAAAAAGCGATGCCGACTCATTAAATGTAATTTTAGGAATAGAAATAACAGGATAATTTGCTGGTGGTTCCGGAATGGTTTCGTCAGGATTCAAATAGTTTTTCATCAAATCACGCACTGCGTAAAATTTGTCTGTAGGCTGTCCTGCTTCATTAATGGGAGCATTATAATCATAAGAAGAAACCATCGCTCCAAACGGAGGCGAATTGGCTCCACCCCATTGTCCAAAAGAAGTTCCACCATGCGCCATATACAAACTAAACGAAATATTGCGATCCAACATGTCTTTTAAACTCCCTATGAAACTGCTGATGGATCGGGTTTCATGCGCTCTTCCCCAATAATCAAACCAACCCGTCCAATATTCGCTACACATTAATGGCGCTTTCGGATAAATTTCTTTATACTTTTCAAACTGTTTATCAATATTTGAACCAGCACCAAAATTTAATGCCGTGTAAACTCCATCCACATCGTATTTGAAGAAATTAGAACTCCAGTCGCAACGAAATAATTGAACCTTGTCAAATCCCGAACCACGAACAGCATCACGAATTTGATTCATATAACCCACATCATTCCCGAAAACGCCATATTCATTTTCGACCTGAACCATGATAATATTTCCGCCATTTTGAATTTGGTACGGAGCCAATTGTTTCCCTACTTCTTTCAAATATTTTAAAGAACGTTCCATAAAATAGGAATCATTAGACGTTCGAACCTGAAGATCTTTCTTTTTCAACAACCACCAAGGCAACCCGCCCATATCCCATTCGGCACAAACATAAGGTCCCGGACGAACCACACAATACATTCCGTTTTTTTGAACCAATCGCACAAATTCGGCTACGTCTTTTTGTCCTGTAAAATCAAATTTGTCGGGTTGTTGCTCGTGAAAATTCCAAAAAAGATAAATACAAATAGTATTCATTCCCATTGCTTTACACATTTGAATGCGTTGTTCCCAATATTCTCTGGGAATTCTTGGAAAGTGAATTTCTCCAGCACGCACTAAAAATGGTTTTCCGTTTAATAAAAACGTTTTTTCTCCAGCTTCAAAAGTTCCAGATTTTCCAGAAGTTTGAGCCTGAGTTGCCAAACTCATAAAAATTAGCAGGGCAAGAATTAATTTTGATATTCTCATGTGTTTTACAGTAATCTTGTTTTTCCAAAAATACATTTACCTTGTAGGAATCCAAAATTAAAATCACTTTATTCCAGATTATTTTCAATTTCTCCAATTAGAAATTAATTCATTGTCAAATTATTAATATCTTGATTCAAACAAATTTGATCCTTTAAAAGCACTTCATATTACTTAAACTCAACATTCGCTTTGTATTCAACTGAAATTTGAGGTTGTTTCACTTCCAAAAAACTCTTTTTATCACTAAAATCAGGCAATACTTTTTTGTCTAAATAACTCAAATAAGGAGCGTCTTTTAGCATTGGCATAAAATAGAAATACATATCCGTTGTTTTCAGAGATTCCTGGAATCTTTTTAGTCCAATTGTCCAGGGTTTACTTGTATAAAGATCATCAGTTTGCAATTCACCGTTCATCATACAAATTGCACGATCACCACGATAATCAAAAGTGATGAAAACATCATTTACTTTCGATAAATCAAGACTGCCCGCTTTCAGTACATAATGACTATTATCGGCTTGTATTAATTTAATAGTAGTATCTACTTTTGGCACACTCAACTTCCAGGCGCTTATGTTTTTAATTGTTGATTTGCTTTTGGTCAGCTTTCCGTCAACCGAAGTTACAGCAGCAGCAGGATATACAGTAAAATCAATGTTTTCCTGATTATTACTAATTAATGTTACTTTTTCATTATTATTCAATACCAATGCGTTACTCAATACTAACTTTTGATTATCAACTTCGCCAATCAAATATCCTTTTTCTGCTTCACTACTTGGCAAAACTAAAAATGAAACTCCGTTTATTTCGAAATCATTGATTTTTCCCTCAGTACAAACTAGAACAGTATTTCCATTTCTAGTTACAGTTTTTATTCCTGTACCAGTAACTTTCACCTTACCTTGAAGTACTATTTCTGGCTTAATTCCATCAACAGAAAGCATCACATTATACTTTTTATTGTTATTTATAAATCTACAAAAAGGCTGTACCGTTGCCATACGAATCGCTACTCCATCGTAATTGACATTAAAAGGAAAAATCGCTGAACTACCCGATTTTAACGTAAAAGTTCCTGTCTCAGGAAATGTCAATTGCCCTGATTTAGTAGCTACATTAATTTTCAATCCTGATAAATCTTTCATTTCCAAATGATCCTGAAAATTATGCATGAACAAATAGCCTTTTTCTCCATCTCCCCTTACAGCATAACGTAAGGTGCTCGTATCAGTCGCTTTGATGCTATCATTAGTCGAAGGCAATATTGGATATAGCGGTGCTAGATCGTTGCCAAAACTTTTCAAAAAGTAATTCATCAACTTTAAAGGATAATAGCCACTGCTTACATTTCCAAATTCTCCAATAGGAGCCTGATAATCATACGATTTATTATGAAGTCCTGCACCTTCGGTAAAAAAATAATTTCCAATAGAAGGTGTAGTTCCACCATGATACATATAAAATCCCAATCCATTAGTTCCGCTTCCCACCGTACGAACCATCATAGGAAGAAAACTTTCTCCCAGAACACGTGGACGTCTTGAATAAGTAACCGCCATTCCGGTTCCTAATTCGGCTGCCAGAGACGGATACAAATTCACATCATAACTTACCGGAGCATAATCTGGTTTTTGATGGATATTTTTAAACAAATAAAATGGCGATGGGCTATTTCCCGCTGTCCAGAACGGATAAGCATATCCTGCCATAACCGGAATAGATCCTTTCTCAACAATAGTTGCATAACCCCAGCCTGTAGCAGTATAAATAGGCGCTATCAAACCCGCATCAATAGCCAGTTTTTTAAGCGTTTTCATGTGGTCACGTCCCACATCGGCAAATTCATTTCCCATCGCATTAATACCTACTCCATCCTGAATAATCTTTTTATCACGTCCTGCAACTGTACGTTCTTTAGGAGCATCCTGATACGTAAATCCCCATGGAGCTGTTGAATGCTGGTATTCATTTTCTAATTGTACACCAACAATAGGTCCGTTATCTTTAAACATCAACCCTTTTAATTGTTTCCCAATTTCCTGATACAATCGGTTAACATAATACAAATAAACCTGATCATTACTTCTAACATCAATAGGTCGGCCGTACAACCAATCTGGTAAACCTCCGTTGCGAATTTCGCCATGAGCAAAAGGACCAACACGCATAATAACTTCCAAACCGTTTTTGGCACACAATTCTGTGAATTTACGAACATTCAAATCGCCAGTCCAGTCGAATTTGCCTTCCTTGAATTCGTGCATATTCCAAAAAACATAAGTAGCTACAACTGTAATTCCCCCAGCTTTCATTTTTTTTAGTTGCTCATCCCAATATTGATGCGGATAACGGCTAAAATGAAACTCGCCAATAACAGGAATAAAAGGTTTTCCATTTCTTTCGAGATAAAAACTATTCACGTCAATCTTGTCACCATTGTCATTAGTCCCACCCAAATCAAGATGACCACGTTTCACATCAGTATTGACTTTAGTGATATCAATGGAATAATTATTTTGTGCTGAAACGTTCATTGAAAGAGTACAAAACAAGAATACTATGAGTGTTAATGAAGTAAAGAATTTAATTTTTTTCATGAATATATATTTAATATTTCTGACGGAATTTCAACTGCATAATTAATTTAGTGAATCCAAAATTACTATTTCTAATGAATAAAAATCGTTAGAAATCTTCCTGTAATAGACTGTTCCTAAATTACATTTGTGGTTAAGTTAATAATAAAACAAAAATACATTTACGAAAGGATTTATAAATGGATTATTAATTGAAATAAATGGACTATATTACGACTCTAAACTAAATTATATCGCAATAGTCTATTTATAATGAATAATCTACCGACATTAAAAATAAAAGAAGGCTTTTTAGGGCAAACTATGGTTGTTTTGTCACCAGAACAAAAAGAAAAAGTACAGCTTCACCCTTTTTTCCATAATCTTTTTCCGGATGCCATAGGTTATTTTCCCAATGCAAAACACCACAGCCGATCCAGAAAAAATGGCATTAAAGAATACATTTTTCTCTACTGTCTCGAAGGAGAAGGCTGGATTAAAATTAATGGAAAAACGATTAATCTAAAACCGAATACAGGTTTTATCATTCCTGAAAATACAGCTCATAAATACGGAAGTTCGCTAAAAGATGCCTGGAGTATTTATTGGATCCATTTTGCTGGAAATTATGCCGCAACACTTTACAATAGGTTCTCAATAACCAACGATGAAGCCATCAAGATTGCATTTGATGAAAGTAGAATAAGTCTTTTGAATGAAATAATTAAACTTCTAGAAAATGATCTTTCCGATGAAAAAATGGAACTCATTCACTTTAGGCTGCTTACTCTTTTTAGTTCGCTGTGCTATTCCAATACTTCAGATAATGTGATCCAAGACAAAATAAGTCATTCAATAACATTTATGAAATCCCATTTAAATCAAGTTTTAACTATTGACGAATTAGCTAATCAGGCTTTTTATTCTGTTTCCAGATATTCGGAGTTATTTAAGCAAAAGACAGGATATTCTCCTATCCAATTTTTCATTCGATTGAAAATACAAAAATCCTGTGAGTATCTTAATTTTACCAATCTCAACATCAAAGAAATATGCAAAGAAGTGGGTTTTGATGATCCTTATTATTTTTCGCGAATGTTTAAAAAACAAATTGGTTTATCACCAATGCAGTATAAAAAAACACACAATTAATTGGAACATTCGAACTAAAAATCATCTCAATAAAACCTATATTTGTGAACCTAAAGCAACTTAAAAATAGATTTGCATGGTTTATGAAAACTTTATTTTTTGTCTCGAAGGTGTTCCGGATGTAGAAACTGACATCGATACTGAGACTCTCAAAAATTTAGAACATTTAGCGTTCGAACACCAAATTTCCAGTATTTATAAAAATTGTGATACCATTGAAGGTTTGGAAGAAAGTCTTGGTGCTTTGCTGTATGATGATCATAATTTTAAAGGCTACGAAATAATCTATTTAGTTATGCCAGGACAGGAAAACAACATCTGTTTACATGATTATTACTATAGTTTAGAAGAAATAGCCGAATTATTTGAAGGAAAACTAAAAGGCAAAATCATACACTTTGCTAATAAAAAAGTATTGGATTTAACTCCTGAAGAATCTCAATATTTTCTTGACATAACTGGTGCCCGAGCAATTTCTGGTTATGGAATAAAAGAACATAAAATAAGTAGCATTCATTTGGATAAATTCTTTTTTGGTTTGTGCGAAGAACTGGATGATCTTGTTGAAATTGTAGAAGAATTACATCAAAAAAACTATGCTTTGTGTAAAGTCCTTGATTTTAGATTGTACTATTAAAATTATTAGTCGTTTTATCTAAAGAACTAATACAAAATCCATTTCGGGAACTCGCTAAACTTTAATACTTTCGCAGAGAATAAAACAACTATTGCAATATTTAAAATTTCACACGAGCTTACAATAATGAAAAAATATTATTTACATAACGGTACCGAAAGCAGTGGTCCTTTTGATTTAGCCGAATTGCAAATGAAACAAATTACGGCAACAACGCCTGTTTGGTTTTCTGGAATGCCCGATTGGAAAACTGCGGGCGAAATAGACGAATTACAATCTATTCTAAAAGTCGTTCCTCCACCGATCAAATTAGTTCAACCCATTGCTCCAAAAGAAAAAATAAAAGTAGAAAAAAGCGAAGAAATCATTGAAGAAAAAAATTCCAAAATTATGGGATTGAATAAAAATGCTTTTTACATTGTTTCTATCGTGATAGTACTAATTATAGGTACTGTTATCTTGACTATTTTGCAGGAAAATAGAAGAATGGATTTTGAAGAAAAGAACAACAAAACCGAAAGAGAAAATCGCCAATTTGAGTTGCAGGAAAAAGAAATTCAGCAACAAAAACAACGCATAAGCGAACAGGAAAAGTTAGAAGAAGAACGACTTGACAAAGAAAGAAAAGCGGTTATTAATACCAAATTATCTGAAAATCAAATCAAGCAAATAGAATATCAAACGCGCTTAGAAGATGCGCAAAACAAATTGGTTAGAGCAACTCAATTTCAATTTTTTAGAACTGCAGAAGAAAAAAATGCAGAAATAAGTGCCATTCAATCTGATATTGCTCATTTTAATGATGAAATGCAATTACTGGAAAACGAACGCAATCAATTGGCTTTAGAATTAGAAAAAATGCAATATAAAGCACATCAAATTCCATAAAACCAAACCACTAATTTTACGCTCAATACTAAAAAATGCAAAACCGTTATTCCTTAGTTATTAGTCCTTCTGAAGAAATTATCGCTTTGGTAAAAACTATGAAAGAAGAATTAGCGAAAGAAATTGGCTGGTTTAATAGTAAAAATTCATTGGCACATATTACCATCAATGAATTCATGGCTTCGGATAATGAAATGGTGATTATCAAAAAGCAGCTGAATGCTATTGTTGAAAGCCTAAAACCAGTTGAAGTTCGCCTGAATGCATTTGACAATTATCCTAATGGTGCTTTTTTCATAGCTCCTGATGCTGTTTCGAAAATAGATTTAAAGGAAATCATGCAACACATCAATCAATCTTTTCGTGCAAAAACAATTTTAAAAAACAACGAACCGCATTTATCCATCACTCGCAAATTGAGTCCGGAAAATATTGCATTAAGCTATCGCCTGTTTTCTGAACCTATCAATTTGAATTTTATTTGCAATAGTATTGCCCTGCGCCTTTTTAATCCTGAAATTAAACAGTTTGAAATCATTGACTATTTTGAATTTAAGGACAATCCAAAAGCCACTTTGGTACAAGGAACTCTATTTTAGTTCGTTTCAAATTCTAAAAAAATCTTAAATGTCTTTTGGTAGCAACCAAAAATCGTAACTTTAGGATTATGAAGAAACATTTCAACATCATTATAGCAGGAGCTGGTGGCATTGCCGAAGCAGCAGGTTTGATTTTAGCCGAATGGAGCGAAGTTACTCCAACTTTATTTATTGGGAATCGAACACTCGAAAAAGCGCGATCTGTAGCACAATGGATTACAGAAGGTACGACAAAATCTTGTAAAATAGAAGCTTTTCATTTATCAGAGAATGAAATTACAGCTGAAATGAAAAGCATTTTAAATCAAGCCGATATCATTTTAGATTGTCTCCCTGGAAGTCAGGCGCCAAGAATTGCTAAATTGTCCAAAGAATACCACTTACATTATGCTAATCTGACGGAATATGTTGCCGAAACGGATGAAATTATTGCTTTAGCAAAAGATGCAAATACTGGTTTTATACTGCAAACCGGAATTGCCCCAGGGTATATTGATGTTCTTGCTAATTCGCTTTTTCAGCAATTTTGCATTGATTTTAAAGTAAGTAAAGTCGATAAATTAGAATTTAAAGTGGGCGCATTGACTAAAAATGCTGTCGCGCCACATTATTATGGTTTTACCTGGAGTCCTGTGGGCGTTGCAACGGAATATCTGAAAAATGCTATTACCATTCGAAATTTTAAAAAGACTGAAGTTGCAGCCTTATCCGAAAGAACTTCGATTATCATTAACGGAATCACTTATGAAGCCGATTTAACTTCGGGAGGTGCTGCTGATTTGCCCGATGCTTTGGCTGGAAAAGTCCGTAAGTTAGATTATAAAACCTTGCGTTATCCAGGGCATTATGATTGGATACAAAGCCAATTAAGTAATATTGAAAATGTTGAAAATCCAATCCAGGAATTACAGCAAATCATGCAGGATAAAATCCCGCTTATTGAAGACGACCAAATCATCTTGTATGCCGCCGTTGAAGGTAAAGACAACAACGGAATTTTAAGAAGAAGGGAAATTGCCAAATGCATCCTTCCGCTTAAAGTTGGAAAACATCAATTAAGAGCCATACAAACCACAACTGCAGCTCCTTTGGTACAATCAGCTCAACTTTTACTAGAAAACAATCTTAAAGGAGTTATTCTGCAAAGTCAAATCGAAACCGAATCTTTTTTGAATGGAAATTTCATTGTTCCTGTTTACGGAAAGATAGAATAGGATCTAAAATTTTCGCTGAAAGAAGGAACACAGATTTAAGAAATTTAAAAAGTAAAACAGATTTTTTTAAATTTTTATTTGACAAAATTTCTTGAATTTCTTAAATCTGTGTTCCCAATATTACTTCAAATTTCTATTCGAAGATTGCCTAATAATCAATTCCGGTTCTAAGATAATTCGATTGATTGTTTTTTTCTTAGGATTATTGATTCGTTCCAGAAAAGCTTCGGCAGCTAGTTTCCCAATTTGGTCACTGTGCTGATTTACCGTTGAAATAGAAGGCTGAGTCAATGAAGTAAAAGGTTCATCACTAAAACCAATCAGCGCCATTTCTTCTGGAATTTTAATATTATTTTCTAAAAGTACTTGCAAAGCACCCAAAGCTGCAATATCTCCCGCCACATAAACCGCATCAGGTCTTTCAGGCGAATCTAATAATTGTTGCATGATTCGGCGCCCATCCTCTAAACGTAAATTACTTTCGATAATCCAATTTTCCTGCACAGCTAATCCTGATTTCTCCAGTGCATCTTTATAGCCTCTAATTCGCTCTTTATAAATGCGAATGTGTTTAAAACCGGCAATATGTGCAATGCGTTTGCAATTTTGTGAAACCAAATGATCAATAACCAAGTGACTACTTTTGTAATCATCAATCCCCACATAATCCACATTCAATTCCTCTTCACCTCTATCAAACAATACCAGTTCAGTTCCTTTGGATTTTATTTTTTGGTAATATTCTAAATCGGTGGTTTCATTTGCCATCGAAGCAATAATTCCATCCACCTGAATTTTTAACAAAGTATCAATTTCCTGACATTCTTTGGCATACAATTCATTCGACTGCGTCATGATAATGTTGTAACCATTGAGATTGAGGACTTTTTCAATATTTTCGACAACCGACGAAAAAAAGTGACTATTAACACGAGGAATAATCACGCCAACCAAATTACTTTTTCCTTTTCGCAAAGCACTCGACAAATAATTAGGTTGATAATCCAGCTGAATTGCCGCTTCTTTCACCGCCATTTTAGTCTTATCACTAATTCGGGGATGATCGTTCAATGCTTTAGAAACCGCCGAAGGTGTTAAACCTAATACAGCTGCAATATCTTTTATTGTGGATTTTTTTTTATTTTCCAACTTAGTTTTTATATTTGTTCAATCGATTGAACAAAAATAGGATTTTAAACGAAAAGCACAATATTTTTCTAATTGTGTTTTTTTATTTTCAAAACTGTTCAAACGTTGGAACAGAATAAATAATTTATACATATCATGAAATATATTGTTTGCGAAAAACCAGGTGAATTTATTTTAAAAGAAAAAGAAGCACCTGTTAGAAAAGAAAACGAAGCCTTATTACAAATTAACAAAGTAGGAATCTGTGGAACCGATTTGCATGCTTATGGCGGAAATCAAGCTTTTTTTAGTTATCCTAGAATTTTAGGACACGAATTAGCTTCAACTGTGATTGAAATTGGAGAAAATCCCAGAGGAATTAAAGCTGGAGACAATGTTGTTGTTATGCCCTATGTAAGTTGTGGAACTTGTATTGCGTGCAGAAACGGAAAAACCAACTGCTGTACGAATATCAAAGTTTTAGGGGTTCACACTGATGGTGGAATGCAGGAACAAATTACTGTCCCTACTTCTATCCTATTGCCTGCAAACAATTTATCTGATGACCAAATGGCAATCGTAGAACCATTGGCTATTGGAGCACACGCTATTCGCAGAGCGGCAATTGTTCCAGGAGAAACTGTAGCAGTTGTGGGTTGCGGACCAATCGGAATTGGGATTATGAAACTGGCTCAAATTGCCGGTGCTAAAGTAATCGCAATCGATATGAATGAGCAGCGCTTGGCTTACGCCAAAGAAAAAATTGGTGTGGATTATGTTGTAAAAGCAGGAGAAAATACAGTTGAAGAAATCACTAAAATTACAAATGGCGATTTATGTACGGCGGTTTTTGATGCTTCAGGACACAAAGGAGCTTTAGAAACCTGTCCAAATTATATGTCTCATGGTGGTCGTTTTGTGCTTGTTGGTTTATCGAAAGGAGAATTGACTTATAGCCATCCAGCGATTCACGCCAAAGAAATGACTTTGATGTGCAGCCGAAATGCTACTACTGAAGATTTTGAACACGTAATTAGTATTTTAGACCAATTCCCCACAGAATCGTACATTAGCCATAATGTTCCTTATACTGAAATGATTGCCAACTTTGATAGCTGGTTAAATCCTGCAACAGGCGTAATTAAAGCTACTGTAGACTTTAAATTAAAATAATATGGTAATCGATTCTCATCAGCATTTTTGGATCTACGAAGCGGAAAAACACGCCTGGATAGACGATGACATGAAAGTCATTCGCAAGAATTTCCTGCCTGAAAACTTAAAAATCGTATATCAGGAAAATAACATCGATGGCTGTGTGGCTGTACAAGCGGATCAAACATTGACAGAAACCGATTTCCTTTTAGATTTAGCCGAAAAAAACGACTTTATCAAAGGAGTTGTTGGTTGGGTTGATTTAAGAGCTTCAAATATTGATGAAGTTTTAAAGCAATATAACAAATTTCCAAAATTAAAAGGATTTAGACATGTGGTTCAGGGCGAAGCTGATCATAACTTTATGTTGCGTCCTGATTTCCTGAACGGAATTGCCGCTTTAGAAAAATACAATTTCACTTATGACATTCTGATTTTTCCACATCAATTAGGAGCTGCACTGGAATTAGCACGCCGTTTTCCAAATCAAAAATTTGTTATCGATCATATTGCAAAGCCATATTTAAAAGACGGATTTTATGATGGTTGGGCAACTTTAATGAAAGCGATTGGTGAACATAAAAATGTGTACTGTAAACTTTCAGGAATGACTACTGAAGCCGATTATAACAACTGGACTCCAGAACAAATTGAACCTTATATGCAATTGGTTTTGGAAACTTTTGGTGCCAACCGAATTCTTTTCGGTTCCGACTGGCCTGTGTGTTTAGTGGCTGGAAATTATACAAAAACAAAAGAATTAGTAACCAATTTCATTGCAAAATTAAGCTCAGAAGAGCAAGCTGCTATTATGGGTGGCAACGCAATGCAATTTTATAACTTATAAATTATGGATTTAGGATTAAAAGGAAAAGTAGTCGTAATTACTGGGGCGGCTGGACTTAAAGGAAGTATTGGAGAAACTATTTTACAACATCTGGCTGCCGAAGGTGCTATTCCAGCGGTAATTGATAGAAACGATCGTGGATTTGCTTATATCGAAGAAATTCAAAAACAAGGAATTGATGGTTTGTTTTGCAAAACGGATGTAACTAACCCAGTTCAAATTGAAGAAGCAATTGCAAAAATTGTTGCTAAATACGGTCGTATTGATGCTTTAATCAACAATGTTGGTGTGAATGACGGAGCTGGATTAGACGCTTCTTACGAAGAATTCATGGATTCTTTGAAGCTAAATATGGTAAGCTACTTTGTAACTGTAAAAAGCGCACTTCCTTATTTAAAAGAGTCTAAAGGTCCAATTTTGAACATTGGTTCTAAAGTGGGTTTAACAGGTCAGGGCGGAACTTCTGGTTATGCTGCTGCCAAAGGTGGTGTTTTAGGTTTAACTCGCGAATGGGCTGTAGATTTAATCAAACATTCGATAAGAGTAAATGCCATTATCATTGCTGAAAGCTGGACTCCTGCTTATGATACCTGGATTAAAACATTGGAAAACGGAGAAGAAAAATTAAAATCTATTGTCAAGAAAATTCCTTTGGAAAACAGAATGACAACTCCTGACGAAATTGCTGATACTTGTTTGTTCACCATTTCTGAAAGATCATCACATACTACGGGACAATTCATCTTTTGCGATGGTGGCTACGTTCACTTAGACCGTTCATTATTAACAGAATAAAAACGGATTCAACATAAAAAGGACAAATCATCACATTTATGATTTGTCCTTTTTTTTATAACTAATCACATTTTAACCAACCAGTAATACTCATTCTGATATTGTTAGTGAGTAAAACTTCGTGAAC
>Ga0247805_1000328_pt1 | contig 25884 bp, 22 predicted proteins | sample UWRJL044104R1_FD_180930 | JGI IMG/M metagenome (GOLD analysis project Ga0247805, IMG submission 180930) | Plant litter microbial communities from Arlington Agricultural Research Station in Wisconsin, United States - UWRJ-L044-104R-1 | ecosystem: Environmental > Terrestrial > Plant litter >... | reverse complement strand
TCGGCAAGCTTGCCGGCGCCTTCAAGGCCTCGCTCTTCGGCGCCGCCTATCTGTTCACCGCACCGCTGTCGAAGACGGTTCGCACCGTCGAAGCGCTGCGTGAGAAGCAGGAGTCCGCGAACTAGGCATTGCCTGACCCGCGGTTAGTTACATAAGAAATCCATAAGGAGAAAATCATGGCAAAGCTGTCAAGCGAAGACCTCATTGAGGCATTCAAGGAGCTCACGCTCATCGAGCTCAGCGAGTTCGTCAAGAAGTTCGAAGAGGTCTTCGAGGTCACCGCTGCTGCTCCCGTAGCAGTTGCTGCTGCCGGTGGCGCTGCTGCCGCTGCTGAAGAGGTTGAGGAGAAGGATTCCTTCGACGTCGTCCTCGAGGCTGCTGGCGAGAAGAAGATCCAGGTCATCAAGGAGGTCCGTGCACTCACGAACCTCGGTCTTGGCGAAGCCAAGGCAGTCGTTGACGGCGCCCCCGGCGTTGTCCTCGAGGGTGTCAACAAGGAGACCGCCGAGAAGGCAAAGGCTCAGCTCGAAGAAGCTGGCGCAACCGTCACACTCAAGTAATTGAGGCTCCGCAAGGAGCAGTGATTCTGAAGGCCGTCACCCGCGAGGGTGGCGGCCTTCTGTCGTTAAGCCTCGGGTGGCGCGGTTGTGCTTGAGCGCACAAGCATTGTTACGGGCACCGTGGACGCGCGCGTCACCCACTCGTCTTTCGGCGTATCGAGCTGCGTCATGATCGTCTCGACAGCGAGCCTGCCCTGGCGGCCGGGTTGCTGCCGCAGCGTCGTGAGTCCGAACATCTCGGCGAGGTCGTGGTCGTCGATGCCGACGACCGACAGCTGCTGCGGCACCTGTATGCCCAGCTGGCGCGCGGCGAGAATGACGCCAATCGCTATCTCGTCGCATCCTGCAACAATCGCTGTTGGGCGGCTGCGCGGGTCGGCGAGCACGGCGAGACCGACCTCGAAGCCACCCGGAATACTGAACGGCGACGCACGAAAGTCGTCGCTCTGGGCGATTCCCGCGTCGGCGAGGGCACCACGAAAACCCGCGAGGCGCTGAGCGTGAACGACGAAGTCCATCTGCTCGTCGAGGTCGCCGCCGAAGTGCATGATCCTCGTGTGGCCCAGCCCGATGACGTGCTCCGTCGCCATGCGTGAGGCCGCGACATCGTCGATGCTGAGGGTCGAGATGCCGGCGATGGCTCCGCCGATTCCCGCGATCGGCTTGCCGAGGCCGTGCAGAAGGTCGACTTCACTGGGGGAGAGCGCGATGCCCACGGCGATGACCGCATCAACGCGCTTGCGCACAAGAAAGTAGTCGAAGACGCGTCGCCGCTGGGTCGCATCGGCGCTCAGCCGGTAGAGCGTCAGGTCGTAGCCGGCCGCGATGAGCGCGGATTCGATGCCTTCGAGCACCTCGGCGAAGAACCAGCGGTTGATAAACGGGGTGAGAATTCCGACGTTGTGGGTGTGCCCCGTGACGAGGCTTGACGCGTTTGTCGAAACGACATAACCCATTGTGGATGCCGCGGCCACGACCTTTGCGCGGGTTATTTCAGACACGTACCCATTGCCGCTCAGGGCGCGCGAAGCCGTGGATTTCGACACACCAGCGCGGCGCGCGACGTCGGCTATGCCGCTCACTGGATCACCTTCTTCATCGAAGACCCTTGGTCGAGGACAGAGCGTACACGTTATGGAACCGCTTCCACAATGCCGGCGGGCGTGTCGCGCCCGTCATGGCTCTCAGCGAATGGGCAGAAATGGAGCGAGAATCACAATCGTTGTGAACTCTGAATGCCAAGCGCTTGCAATGGTTCTCGGAGTGCCTTAGCTTGGCTTGTGGAATCGGTTCCCGAAAGTGTGGCCCAAAAGCCATGGAAGCGCTCCCATGACCGGTATCATCAGAAGCACCAAAGGAACCCGACCGCTCACTCGCGCCGGGTAGTCCCTCAACGAGGAGGAATGAATGAGTAACATCCTGCACCGCAGAATCACAGCCCCCATCGCAGTCATGGCCATCGCAGGGCTCGCCCTCGCTGGCTGTTCCAGCGACGGACCAGCAGCAGAAGGCCCCGGAGACTTCGGCACCGCCGACGGCGTCGTAACCGTCTACGGAACAATCGCAGACACCGAGGCCGAGCTTCTCGAACAGTCATGGGCAGACTGGGAGACCGAGAACGACATCGACATCCAGTACGAATCCAGCAAGGAATTCGAAGCTCAGATCGGTGTTCGCGCACAGGGCGGCGACGCTCCTGACCTCGCGATCTTCCCGCAGCCCGGACTTATGGGCGACCTCGCCGACCGCGGCTACATCCAGCCGGCACCCGAGGGCGTTGCAGCTAACGTCGCAGAGGGCTGGAGCGAAGACTGGGCTGGCTACGCAACAGTCAACGACACCCTGTACGGCGCACCGCTGATGGCGAGCGTCAAGGGCTTCATCTGGTACTCGCCGAAGACCTTCGCCGAGAACGGCTGGGAAGTTCCCGCAACGTGGGACGAGCTCATGACCCTCTCGCAGACCATCGCAGACTCCGGCACCAAGCCGTGGTGTGCAGGTTTCGGTTCTGACGCAGCAACCGGATGGCCGGGAACCGACTGGGTAGAAGACCTCGTTCTTCGCCAGGCCGGCACCGAGGTCTACGACCAGTGGGTCACCAACGAGATCCCCTTCACCGACCCCGCCATCAAGAGCGCCTTCGACAGCGTCGGAGAAATCCTGCTCAACCCTGACTACGTCAACGCCGGTATCGGTGACGTGCAGTCGATCAACAGCACCCCGTTCGGTGCAGAGGTTGCTCAGGCTGTTGTCGACGGCACCTGCCCGATGACGCACCAGGCATCGTTCTACGACGGCTTCCTGACGGACGCCGGCGGAACCGTTGCTGAAGACGGCGACGTCTGGGCATTCATCACCCCCGCTGAGGAGGCTGGAGCATCTGCAGTCACCGGTGGTGGCGAGATCGTTGCCGCTTTCTCGAACGACGAAGACACCGTCAAGGTGCAGGAGTACCTCTCGAGCGGAGACTGGGCCAACAGCCGTGTCTCGCTTGGTGGAGTCATCTCCGCTAACAAGGGACTCGACCCGGCCAACGCGTCGAGCGCAATCCTGAGCCAGGCAATCACCATCCTCCAGGACGAGAACACAACCTTCCGCTTCGACGCATCAGACCTGATGCCCGGTGCTGTCGGCTCGGGCACGTTCTGGACCGGAATGGTCGACTGGATCAACGGTGCTTCGACCGACGACGTTCTTGCGTCGATCGAAGCTGGCTGGCCGTCCGAATAATAAACTGACGCGTCCGGGGCCGCGGAGTATTTTCTCCGCGGCCCCGGCGTGCTAGTTTTCCCCCACAGCCGCCGCGTCCAATGTCGTACTCGAAAGGCACACCATGCTGAGAGACCTGCTCACCTGGATCGGGACCCTCCCGCCCCTTGCACAAATTCCGATTGTCGTTGGGCTCTTCGTTGTAGCCATCGCTCTCGTTCTGTTCTTCGTCGAAGTCGCCCCGCGCAAGGGGCGTAGCTACACAATTCTTCGACTCGCCGTGTGCGTCATAGTGCCCGGCTTTATCCTCATCGCCCTTGGCTCAGTCTTCTGGGCAGCGATCATCGCGTCGGTACTCGGCGCCGGGCTCTTCCTGCTCGACCACCGCGGTCGCGAAGGCCGGGGCTACCTGCTCCAGCTCTTCGGGTTCCTTGCACCGGCGTTCATCCTCGTGCTCATCGGACTCATCTACCCGACGATCCAGACGATCATCTACTCGTTTATGAGCTCGCGCGGGCGCTTCGTCGGCTTCGATAACTTCGTTTGGATCTTCAGCCAGCCCGAGAACCTCGTTGTTATTCGCAACACGGTGCTCTGGGTGATCGTGGTTCCGGTCGTCTCGACGATCGCCGGCCTCGCCTACGCCTACTTCATTGACAAGTCGCGCGGCGAGAAGTTCTTCAAGATCCTTGTCTTTATGCCGATGGCTATCTCCTTTGTCGGAGCGAGCATCATCTGGCGCTTTGTCTACGGCTACCGCGGCGAGGGCGACCAGTACGGAATCATCAACGGCATCATCGTCGCTCTCGGCGGTGAGCCCGTCAACCTCCTCCAGCAGGTGCCGCTCAACACGTTCCTGCTCATCGTTGTTCTCATCTGGGTGCAGACCGGTTTCGCAATGGTTGTGCTCTCGGCGGCCATCAAGAACGTTCCGGCCGAGCAGCTCGAGGCCGCGGCGATCGACGGAACCAACGCATGGCAGAGCTTCCGTAACGTTGTGCTTCCCGGTATTCGTAGCTCGCTCATCGTGGTTCTCACAACGATTTCCATCGCGTCGCTCAAGGTGTTCGACATCGTTCGGACAATGGGAACCGCGTACCCCGACACCGGCGTTATCGCCAACGAGATGGTGACGCTTCTGCAGAAGTTCGAGACGGGTCGCTCGTCGGCCTTCGCCGTGCTTCTCTTTATCCTCGTTCTCCCCATCGTCGTCTACAACGCACGACAGATCAGCAAGCAGAAGGAGATCCGATGACCAGCACAGTTGCAGCTGACCTGCCCGTCGCTGGTGGCAAGGGTGCCATCGAAGCAGCGGACACGGGAAACGTCGTCAAGCGCACAAAGAAGCGCCTGACCAGCAAGGGCGCGACAATCGCCTCGCTCATCATCGCCGTCATCTGGACGATTCCGACCTTCGGTCTGTTGATTACCTCGCTGCGACCACAGCAGGAGATCACCCGCAGTGGTTGGTGGGAGGTCTTCGTCAAGTGGGACTTCACAATCGAGAACTACCAGACGGTGCTTGCGAACCCCGATCTCGCCAAGTCGATCATCAACTCGATTGCGATCTCGATTCCCGGAACGATCATCCCGCTCGTGATCGCGGCTCTTGCCGCGTATGCGTTCGCGTGGATGGACTTCAAGGGCAAAGACCTGCTGTTCGTCGCGGTGTTCACCCTGCAGATCGTTCCGATTCAGATGACGCTCGTGCCGCTGCTCTCGCTCTTCTCGCGGGGAATCGTCATTGGCGGCGAGACCTTCTTCGAAGGCTTCCGCGGGGCAGGCATCTTCACGCAGGTCTGGATCGCTCACTCGATCTTCGCTCTGCCGCTCGCGATCTTCCTGTTGCATAACTTCATCCGCGAAATTCCGGGCGAGGTCATTGAGGCAGCGCGCGTCGACGGCGCCGGACACGGCCAGATCTTCTTCAGAATCGTTCTTCCGCTCACGGTGCCGGCAATCGCGTCATTCGCGATCTTCCAGTTCCTCTGGGTCTGGAACGACCTGCTCGTCGCTCTCATCTTCGCGAGTGGCCAGGCGTCACCAATCACGAGAACACTTGCAGAGCTCACCGGTGAGTTCGGGCAGAACGCCTACCTGCTGCCCGCGGGTGCGTTCATCGCCATGATTATTCCGCTCATCGTGTTCTTCGCACTGCAGCGCTACTTCGTGCGCGGACTGCTCGCGGGTTCGACGAAGGGCTAGTCGCGTATCGGTGGTTGAGTAGGCGCTCCAGCGCCGTATCGAAACCTGGTTTCGATACGGCCGCGAGCGGCCTACTCAACCAGCGACGTAAAGTGAGTCAATGAGTGGAATGCGTGGCGGCGGCCGAATGATGGGTGGCGGCGACGCGGAGGCCATCAAGGCCAAAAACGCCGAGGCGCCCAAGGTTCCCGATCTTCTCAAGCGCATCGGCGAACTCTTCGTTCCGTACAAGAAGCAGCTCTCGATCACCATCGCGCTTGTGCTCGTGAGTGCTGGCCTGAGCGTGCTGCCCCCGCTTCTCACCAAGCAGCTCTTCGACGAGGGACTATTCCCCGCGGCGGGCACGCCGAACGTGCCGATCCTGCTTGAGCTCGTCGGCATTATGGTCGCCCTCTGGATCATGAGCGCAGCGCTCGGCGTCTGGCAGACCTGGTTGACGGCGACCGTGGGCAACTCGGTTATGGGCGCACTGCGCATTCGCCTGTTTGGTCACCTTCAGGCGATGGAACTTGGATTCTTTACGCGAACAAAGACCGGTGTCATCCAATCTCGCTTGCAAAATGACGTCGGTGGCGTCGCGGGGGTTCTGAGCAACACGATCTCGAGCGTGATCGGTAACACTGTCACGGTCATCGCCGCGTTTGTGAGCATGCTTGTGCTCAGCTGGCAGCTCACGCTTGTCGCGGTTGTGCTGCTTCCCGTGCTCGTGATCGCCCAGCGCCGGGTCGGACAGGTGCGCGCGCGCATCGCCACAAAAACGCAGGAATCGCTGAGCGACATGACGGCGATCACACAAGAGACGCTGAGCGTGAGCGGAATCCTGCTCGCAAAGAGCTTCAACCAGCAGCCGACCGAGATCGGGCGCTACACGGCCGAGAACGAAAACCAGATCTCGCTTCAGGTCAAGCAGCAGATGAGCGGCCAGTGGTTCTTCGCCGTCGTCAACATCTTCCTGTCGATCGTGCCAGCCGTGATCTACCTCGTCGCCGCCTGGCTCATTCTTCACGAGACGCCCGTGACCGCCGGAACGATCGTCGCGTTCACGACGGTGCAGGCGCGGCTGATGTTTCCGCTTATGGGTCTGCTTCGCGTCGCGCTCGACCTTCAAACATCGCAGGCACTCTTCGCGCGCATCTTCGAATACCTCGATCTCAAGCCCGCGATCGCCGACCCGGTTTCTCCCGTCGTCGTCGATGAGGCGAAGCTCGGCGAGGTTGCGTTCGACGATGTTGTCTTCAGATACCCGGATGCCGGTGACGACACACCCGCGACCCTCAAGGGTGTGACGCTCGACATTGAACCCGGCCAGTTCGTGGCTTTCGTTGGGCCTTCTGGGGCGGGAAAAACGACGGTGTCGTACCTCATTCCGCGGCTGCACGACGTCTCGAGCGGTCGGGTGCTCTTCGCGGGAACCGACGTTCGCGACCTCAACCAAGACGACCTCGTGCGCCACATCGGAATCGTGAGCCAGGAGACCTACCTGTTTCACGCGACGATCGGCGACAACCTTCGGTACGCCAAGCCCGACGCGACTGCCGACGAGTTGGTGTCCGCTGCCCGGGCAGCGAACATTCACGACACGATCGCATCGTTTCCCGACGGCTATGACACAATCGTTGGCGAGCGCGGCTATCGGCTGAGTGGCGGCGAGAAGCAGCGCATCGCGATTGCCAGAGTGCTTCTCAAAGACCCGGCGGTGCTCATCCTCGACGAGGCAACGAGCGCCCTCGACACGATTTCAGAGCGCGTTGTGCAGGCGGCCCTCGACACGGCCTCGCACGGCAGAACGACAATCGCCATCGCGCACCGGCTGTCGACGATCGTTGCCGCCGACCGCATTTACGTCATCGACTCTGGCCGCATCGTCGAGCAGGGCACGCACGACGAACTCGTCGCGGCGGGCGGCGTCTACGAGCACCTGTTTCGCGAGCAGTCGAACTAGCGTTTGGCGAGTCGCACCACGAGCAGCGCAACGAGACTTGCTGCTCCGAAGACGAGCATCAGCACCGAGATGAAGGTGAAGAGGCCGGTGAGCGCACCCTGCGGAACGACGAGCAGGATCACACCGGCGGCAAACAGCAGCACCCCGCCGATCGCGAGTGCGACAGCGGCTCCGGTCGACACGCGCCGCATCGTAAAGGCGGCGACCAGGTAGCCAATGCCGTCAATCATCCACCCGATGCCAACGACGATGACGAGCACAACGAGGGTTCCGCCGGGGTTGTTCAGCGCGACAACGCCAGCCGCGACGATGAGCACTCCGAGAATGCCGAGGCCCCAGCGTGTGGGCATGCCGAACTCGGGCGACGAGACGGCCGTCGACACGCGAAGAATGCCGCTCACGATCAAATAGACACCCACGAGCAGGCCGAGAACCGTGAGCGCGGCCGTCGGAAAGATCAGACCGAAGAGTCCGAGAAGCACTGCTGCAATCGCGCCGATGAGCGCGGGGAGTTCGAACGGATTGCGCGCCGGGTAGTCAACCGCGACGTCAGAAGCGTGCCTGGACAAGGTGTCACCCGCTATCGAGGTAAAGCGACCAGGCCGGTAGACCGATCGGTCGACTCGTGGACTTTTCTCGATAGTAGACCCGTTATTGCCGCTTGGCGAGAAGTGTCTCCATCAGTTCGATCTCAGAAGTCTGCGAGTAGACGATGCCGTTGGCGAGCGCGACGACGACCTTCTCATTGCTGCGATCAAGCACGGCCTCGGCCATCTCAACACCGCCCTTGTGGTGGGCGATCATCAGCTCGAGAAAATACTTCTCCGCCTCGACACCCGTGAGCGTCTTAAGCTTCGTCATTTGCTCGGATGTCGCGAGCCCGGGCATGGGATCGCCGGCGACGTGAGCTCCACCGTTTTCGTGGTCGTGCGATTCACCACCGTTGAGGGCTGGCCGCGTCATCCATGTCATTGATGGTTCTGACTCGGTTGTCGGAAGGTTCCACTCCGCGAGCCACCCCAGCATCTGGCCGGCCTGGCTCTGCTGGGTCATCGCAATGTCGTAGGCCAGCAGGCGAATCTCGGGGTCGTCGGTCTCGTCACGAACGATCATTGCCATGTCGACGGCCTGCGAGTGATGCGTGCGCATGTCGCGCGCGAAGCCGGCCTCTGCACTCGTCGTTGACGGGTCGCTCGCTATGGGTGCGCTGAGACGCCCGAGGGCGAATGCCGCTACAACGAGCAGCACCGCCACAAGGGCGCAGGCGATGATGCGTCGGGCGCTAGGAGATCTTTCCGGGGCCGTCGATTGCTCCGGTGCAGGCTGCTCCGTATTCGGGGCCATCCGGGTTCTCCTTGTACTTGGTGATGAATTCGCCGAGGCGCGGGTCGTCGACGCCATCGAGCTGCACCTGGTAGCCCCACGCGGAGGCGACAACGGGTGCGGGAAGGTCGGGGTACGGCGAGACGATCATGTAGGTGCTCGGCACGGAGTTCTGAAGAGTTGTGATCTCTTCTGCGCTCAGGGCGTCGGGGTCGTAGGTCACCCAGATCGCGCCGTGCTCGAGGGCGTGAACCGCGCGCTCGTTCTGCTGCACCTCGGTGTAGATGCCGCAGTTGAGCCAGCCGGCCCAGTGGTTGCCGCCGGCGGGCGGGTTCATGTCGTAGTCGGCCTCGTAGTCGACGGTCGGCGGGTTTGCGGGGTCAACGCCTGCCGCGGCGTCGACGTGGTTGCCCGCCTCGAGGGTCCAGGTCTGTACGCCGTCGACGGTGATCGCGGCGGGGTCGGGCTTGTTGACCTGGGTCACGATGAGCACAACAACGAGGCCGAGCACGGCAACGATGCCGACGATGCTTGCCGTGATTCCGACGATCTTGCCGGTCTTCTCTCGCTTCTGCTTCTGCTTGAGAAGGGCCACCTTTTCGGCGCGGCGCGCATCGCGCTGCTGCTTGACGGTGAGGTTGCTGTTGTTTGACACGTGATTGTCCTGTCGGAGTGGGCGGCAGTGGCAAGGATGATTATCGATCCATTCTCCTGCATGAACCTTGTGAACGGTGCGTACATTCCCTTCCCCGTAACCTTCGGCTGGCCGCTGGTAGATTGGGCGCATCATGACGTACGCCAATACAGTGCTCGATCTCATCGGCAACACCCCGCTCGTCAAGCTCAACAAGGTGACGACAGGCATTCGCGCGACGGTGCTCGCCAAGGTCGAATACCTCAACCCGGGCGGGTCATCGAAAGACCGCATCGCCACGCGCATCATCGATGCGGCAGAGGCATCGGGGGAGCTCAAGCCCGGCGGCACAATCGTCGAGCCGACATCGGGCAACACAGGCATCGGCCTCGCGCTCGTTGCCCAGCAGCGCGGCTACCGCTGCGTATTCGTGCTTCCCGACAAGGTCGGCGAAGACAAGCGCAACGTGCTCACGGCCTACGGCGCAGAGATCGTTGTCACGCCGACGGCCGTAGAGCCGTCGAGCCCAGAGTCGTACTACAGCGTCTCTGACCGGCTCGCGCGCGAGATTCCCGGTGCGTTCAAGCCCAACCAGTACTCCAACCCCAACGGCCCCCTCAGCCACTACGAGACAACCGGCCCCGAAATCTGGCGTGACACCGAAGGCACGGTGACGCACTTCGTTGCCGGTGTTGGCACGGGAGGCACAATCTCGGGCGTCGGCAAGTACCTCAAAGAGGTATCGAACGGTGCTGTGCAGATCATCGGCGCAGACCCAGAGGGCTCGGTGTACTCGGGCGGAACGGGGCGCCCCTACCTCGTCGAGGGCGTTGGCGAAGACTTCTGGCCGACAGCGTACGACCCGACGGTTGTCGATCAGATCATCGCGGCATCCGATGCTGAATCGTTCGAACTGACCCGTCGCCTCGCTCGCGAAGAGGGGCTTCTCGTCGGAGGCTCGAGCGGCCTCGCCGTCGCGGCGGCGCTTAAAGCCGCTGCCCACCTCGACGAGAGCGCGGTCGTTGTTGTGCTTCTGCCCGATGGTGGCCGCGGCTACCTCGGCAAGATCTTCAACGAGAAGTGGATGCAGTCATACGGCTTCACGTCGCTCTCTGACGAGAAGACCGTCAGCGACATCCTTCATGCAAAGACGGGTGAGCTGCCCGACCTCGTTCATGTTCACCCATCTGACACGGTGCGTGATGCCATTCAGATTCTCAAGAAGTACGACGTATCGCAGGTTCCCGTGCTCACCGCAGAGCCGCCCGTTGTGATGGGTGAGGTCATCGGAACCGTTGACGAGAAGTCGCTTCTCGACCACATCTTCACCGGTCGCGCTGCATTGACCGACTCGATTGCGGAATTCATTGGCAAGCCGCTGGGTTTGATCGGTGTGCATGAATCGGTGACCGCTGCCCGCGCAGCGCTCTCGACCGCCGATGCGCTGCTCGTCATCAACGACGGCAAGCCCGCAGGCGTGCTCACGCGCCAGGACCTGCTCACCTTCCTTTCAGAATAATTTTTCAAAAAGAATCGACTTACCCGTGACCAAGAACTACGGCTTCAGCACGCGCGCGATCACCGCCGGCCAGGCCTTTGACCCGACCACCGGCGCGGTTGTGCCACCCGTCTACATGACCTCGACGTTCGTTCAGGACGGCATCGGAAACTTCCGCGGCGGCTACGAGTACGCTCGCGGCGGCAACCCGACCCGTGACTCGCTGCAGGACCAGCTCGCTGCCCTCGAAGGCGGCGTCGCCGCGTACTCGTTCGGCTCCGGCCTCGCGGCGGAAGACTCGCTGCTGCGCGCGCTGCTCACCCCCGGCGACCACGTCGTTATGGGCAACGACGTCTACGGCGGAACCCACCGTCTTGTCTCGCGCGTCTACATTCCGTGGGGCATCTCGCTCTCGACAGTCGAGATGAGCGACCTCGACCAGGTGCGCGCGACGATCCGCCCGGGCGTCACAAAGGTTCTCTGGGTCGAGACGCCCTCGAACCCGCTGATGAAGATCACCGACATCGCCGCGCTCGCCGAACTCGGGCACGAATTCGGCATCAGCGTCGTCGTCGACAACACCTTCGCGTCGCCGTACCTGCAGCAGCCGCTCTCGCTCGGCGCCGACGTCGTCGTTCACTCGACGACGAAGTACCTCGGCGGTCACTCCGACGTCGTCGGTGGCGCGATCGTTCTCGCCGACGAGGAGCTCGCCGCCAAGGTAGCGTTCATCCAATTCGGGGTTGGTGCCGTTTCAGGACCAATGGATGCCTGGCTCACCACCCGCGGAATCAAGACCCTCGCCGTGCGCCTCGACCGCCACTCGTCGAACGCTCAGGGCATCGCAGAAGCGCTCGTCGGCCATTCCGCCGTCGAGCGGGTCTACTACCCGGGTCTGCCGGAGCACCCCGGCCACGAACTCGCCGCGCGCCAGATGAAGGCCTTCGGCGGAATGATCTCCGTCGCCCTGCGCGGCGGCGCACCCGCCGCTCGCACGTTCGCGGAGTCGACGGAGCTCTTCCAGCTCGCCGAATCGCTCGGTGGCGTTGAGTCGCTCATCGGCTACCCGTCGGAGATGACCCATGCTTCGGTGCGCGGAACAGTGCTCGAGGTGCCCGACAACATCGTGCGCCTCTCGGTCGGCATCGAAGACCTGGACGACTTGCGTGACGATGTGCTTGAGGCGCTCGACCGGGTCTGATTCGTTCCGTGCCCGGGCACCGCACCGTGGCAGGGGTTACAACCCCGGCCACCGTCGCTAACCCGGGCCGCGACGACCGCGCGCCTTCTCCTCCACATGTCGGGCCGCGGTCGCCACGTTCATAGTCACGTCACACGCGTGGATGTCGCGTGCCCGTGCAGCGCATCATCGTGCGATGTTAGAAGCGCTGGCGATCGCAGAAGTCCGTGGCAACGGGCTAATCCATTACGCGGATCTCGCCGAACTCGGAGTTACGTCGCGGCAGGTGCGGCGTGCTCTCGGCGAGAGGTATCTCATTCGCGTCCACCGAGGGGTCTACGCGCGCCCGCCGCACCATGACCTGTCGCAGGCAAGAGACTTGCATCGACTGCAGGTGCGAGCAACCTACTCACTCGCGGGTCCGGACTCGATCGTGTCCCACCTGTCTGCCGCCGCAATGCATGGCTTACCGCTCATCGGCAGGTGGCCCGATCGGGTGCACGTCTCGCGCGTAGACGCTGAAGGCGGAAGCTCCAGCCCCGGAATAGTGAGCCATCGCACCGACGACGTCCCCGACATGGTGATGATTGACGGCGTCGTCGTGACATCGATTATTCGAACGCTCGTGGATGTCGCATGCACGAGCAGCTTCGCTGTCGGCGTTGCGATGACTGACTTCGCTCTCCGCTTTTGCGGGGTAACGGTTGATGAGCTATTGAATGAACTGGAACGGGTCTCGCCGGTATACGGTCGCAAAGTTGCGCGACGGGCATTCGAATTCGCAGATGGCCGGTCGGGTAGTCCGGGGGAGTCGCTCAGCAGGGTGCAAGCGCACCTGCTTGGGTACGCACCCCCCGAACTGCAGGTGCACGTGACCACCGTCAAAGGCGAATTCGACGTTGATTTCGGCTGGCCGGGAGCTCATCGATTCGGTGAGTTTGACGGACTCGTCAAGTACACGCGCGATGCCTACCTCAAAGGGCGAACGATCCAGGAGGTGGTGGTCGAAGAGAAGGAACGGGAAGACGCCATCCGGGCCAAGACGGGCAGCTCGTTTGTGCGCTGGTTATGGAAGGACGCGCTGTCTCCCGCCCTCTTCGCTCGGATTCTCGGGGAGGCGGGCATCCCGCGACTTCGCGGCAGGGGTTAGCGACGCCGGCAGGGGTTGCAACACGTGCGACGGTTCCGTGCCCGGGCGCGGAACACGACGGATGGCACGATGTGCGCGAGGGATGGCAGCCCCGCCCCCGCCGCCCTCCGAGCGCCACTGCCACACTTGAGCCATGACCGAGTACCGCGCCCACTTCGATGCCACTGTTGAGTTCACGAACGGGGGAGGGCTGAGGGCCACCGCGTTCCGCCTCGATCTGCCGAGCCCCGACGCCAACGTCGAAGAGCTCTTCGTCAAGCACCTCGGCCTCGCGCTCGTGAGCAAGGTCGAGCTGACGACCCTGCAGATCGTCGAAGAGCAGCACCGCGGTTCACGCGGAGTCGAGGTTGCCGCGGCGACTGAACGAACAGTTGTCGACCTGAGCCACACGATCAGCGACGGCCTCGTTACCTACCCCGGCCTGCCCGCACCCGTCATCACCCCGCACCTCACGCGCGAGGCGTCGAGCAAGAGCTACGCGCCGGGCACCCAGTTCGCCATGGACATCATCACGATGATCGGCAACACGGGAACCTACATCGACAGCCCCTTCCACCGCTACGAGGGCGGCACCGACCTCGCCGGGCTTGACCTCGCGACACTCGTCGACCAGAGCGCCGAGGTCTTTCACCTGCAGGACTCGGCGGAACGCGGCATCCCAGCGAGCGTCTTCTTTGACCGCGATCTGCGCGGCAAGGCTGTGCTGCTGCACACGGGTTTCGACGTCAACTTCGGCACACCGGCATACGCGAAGGATGCGCCGTTCCTCACGGCCGAGGGCACGCGCTATCTCGTCGAACAGGGGGTGACGGCCGTCGGCATTGACTCGCTCAACATCGATAACACTGATCAGGATGCCGCGGGCGAGCGTCCGGCGCACTCAATGTTGCTCGAGGCGGGTGTTCACGTGATCGAGCACCTCACGAATCTCGGGGCTCTTCCGGCGAGTGGCGCACGGTTCAGCGCCGTGCCGCCGAAGGTCGTCGGGTTCGGAACGTTCCCGGTGCGGGCGTACGCGACACTCGGCTAGCGCGGTGGAGCTGAGGCGAGCGCGGAGCGGTCGCGCGACCCCAGCGCCGAGGGAGCCTGCGACCGAGGTTATGCGACGCCGAACCTACGCCCGACCCGCCGCCGCCCTCGACCGCCGCGACAGCGAGTCGATGATCACCGCGAGCACCAGCACGGCGCCGGTGATCATGAACCTGATCGACGAGTCGAGGTTGAGAATCGCGAGACCGTTCGAGATCGACATCACAACGAGCACGCCGAGCAGGGCCGAGAACGCCGAGCCGCGCCCGCCAAAGAGTGAGGTGCCGCCGATGACGGCCGCCGCGATCGCGTTGAGGTTCGTGTCGCCGCCGCCGCTTGACTGGTTGGCGGCCTGCAGGCGCGCGGCCGCAAGAATTCCGCCCATCGCGGCAAAGGTCGAGCAGAGCATAAACACCGAGATGTAGATGCGGTTGACCCGGATTCCGGCACGGCGCGCTGCCTCGACGCTTCCGCCGACCGCGTAGACGGCGCGGCCCCACTTGGTGCGCGAGAGCACAAAGTTCATAACGGTCACGAGCACAAGGAAGATCAAAAAGCTGACGCTCACGCCGCGCGACAGGTTGAGATACCAGGCGGCGACTCCGAGCACGAGCGCGAGCCCGCCGACGCGCACAGCGATGACGGTTGTCGCCATCGAGGTGAGGCCGGCCTCGGTGCGGCGGCGAGCCTGCGCGAGAAGCTGCCACGCGTATGCGGCGACACTGATTCCGATGAACAGGTACGAGACCCACGCGGGCAAGAAGAACTGGGTGAGAAACTCGACGATCCAGGTCTGGTCGGGAATGTTGATCGACCCGGCACGCCCGAGCACCCAGAGTTGTAGGCCGAGAAACCCGAGCAGTCCGGCGAGCGTGATCACGAAGCTCGGCACCCCGAAGCGCGTGTAGAGCAGGCCGTAGAGCAGGCCGACGGCGGCGCCCGCGGCGAGGGCGACCACGAGCACGATCGCGATGTGCCACCCGGTCTGAACAAACAAAACGGCAAGAATGGCGGATGCGAGTCCGCTCACCGACCCGACCGAGAGGTCGATCTCGCCGATGAGAAGCACAAGCACGATGCCGATCGCGATGGTTCCGACTGCGGCGCTCTGCACGGTCAGGTTGACGAGGTTCTGGCTCGAGAGAAAGTTCGGGTTGAGCACCTGGAAGATCGCCCAGATGATGAGCAGGCCGGCGACGACGGGCAGCGAGCCGAGGTCGCCGGTGCGCACGCGGTCGATGAACGAGCGGGCCGAGCTAGCGAATCCGTAGCGCAGGTCGTCGTCTACGAAAGCCTTCGCGGCGGGCTTCGATGTGTCGCCGTGTGTTGTCGGGCTCACCGTTCGGTCTCCGCTTCGGGGTGGGCGGCAGACTTCTCTGCGGCTCGCTTGGTCGCGCCGTGGTCGGTCGCGCCGGTGATGGCCGCGATGACCTGCTCGCTCGTGACGTCGACGACGCGGAAGTCGCCGTTGTTGCGCCCGAGCCGCAATACAACGATGCGGTCGGCGACGGCGAGTACGTCGGCGAGGTTGTGGCTGATGAGAATCACGCCGAGCCCGCGTTCGCGGAGGCGCTCGATGAGGTTGAGCACCTCGGCGGTCTGGGCGATGCCGAGGGCTGCGGTCGGCTCGTCGAGAATAACAACGCTCGGCTCGCCGATGAGTGAGCGCGCGATGGCCACCGTCTGCCGCTGTCCACCGGAGAGCGAGGCGACGGGTGTGCGCACCGAGGGCACTCGGGCGCTGAGCTCACGCAGCAGCGACCAAGAGCGCTGCTCCATCTCCACCTCGTCGAGAACACCACCGCGGGTGAGCTCGCGACCGAGCCAGAGGTTGCTCACAACGTCGAGGCTGTCAGAGAGCGCGAGGTCTTGAAACACGGTTGCAATGCCGAGGTCGCGAGCGTCTGTGGGGTTGGCGAGCGACTGCTCCTCGCCGTAGAACGAGATTGTGCCGCCGTCTTGGGGATGTACTCCGGCAAGGATCTTCACGAGGGTCGATTTGCCAGCCCCGTTGTCACCGACGATCGCTACGACCTCGCCGGCATAGACATCCATATCGACGTTTGTGAGTGCGCGAACAGCGCCGAAGCGCTTGCCGATGCCGCGCAGTGACAGAATGCGCTCGGGGGTGTGGGCGCTCTTGGCGGCCGTCGAAAGTGTCATCTGAATGTCCTTGTGCTACCCATGGAGGCTACTCGATTCCCGCTTCCGTGCAGGCCGTCGCGTAGGCGGGCGTGCAGATTTCGTCGACCGTGTAGATGCCGTCTTTGACAACTGTCTGCATGATGTTGTCGACGGTGACAACGACTCCGGTGAGCAGGGTCGCGGGGGTGTCGCGGTAGGTGAACTCGCTCGTTACCTCTTCGCCCCGCGCGAGCTTGTCGGTGATAACAGCCGCAAGTTCGGCCTGTTCGCGCATCGCCTTGTAGATGGTGAGGTACTGGTCGCCCGCGACGATGCGCTGAATGGCGGAGAGCTCGGCGTCCTGGCCGGACACAAGAGGGAACGGCGAAACGTTCGCGGCCTTGAGCGCGGCGATCGCGCCGCCGGCAGTGCCATCGTTGGCGGCGTAGACGGCTGTGAACTGGCCCTCGTACTGGGTGATCTGGCCGGCGATCCACTCCTGGGCCTTGTCGGGGCTCCAGTCGGGAGTGTCGAATTCGGCAAGTACCGAGTAGCCGCTCGCGTCGATCTGCGAGTGCGCGCCGTCTTTGAACCCCGTCGCGTTTGCGTCGGTCGGTGAGCCATTGAGCATCAGGATTCCGCCGGTCGCACCGTCGTCATCGAGCTTCGCAACGAGTGCCTCGCCCTGAAGGCGGCCGATCTCCTCGTTGTCGAACGAGATGTAATAGGCGAGCTCGCCGCCCTCGATGAAGCGGTCGTAGGCGATGACCGGGATGCCCTGCGAATTAGCCGAAGAGACAATGCTGGCGGATGCCGCGGAGTCGACGGGATCGAGAACAAGAACGTCGACTCCCGAGACGAGTGCCGCTTCTGCCTGGGTCTGCTGTTTGGCAGCGTCCTGGTCGGCGTTTGAGTAGAGAACCTCGTAGTCGCCGAGGGTCTTGAGCTTTGCCTCGAAGTACGGACGGTCGAAGTTCTCGTAGCGCGCGGTCTTCGACTCGGGCAGGAGCAGGGCGATCTTCGTTGTGCCGGTGTTTACCGGGTCGCCGAGCGTTCCCGTGCAGCCGGTGAGGGCGAGCGCTGTGATTGCGGTTATCAGTACAAAACGGCGGAGGTTGCTCGTCATTGAATAGCCTCTCGAAATGGGTGGAACAGCTGCTGTGCTGTGTGGTGCAGGGGGTTGTGCGTCATGCCCGCAGTCCCGTGGCTGCGGTCGTTGGTGTCGCCGAGAACTGCCGGAGATCGGAGTCGACCCCGACGTGGTCGATCGCCAGTGCGAGGCATCCAAGCAGCTCTGCTCTATCGCCGAGCTCGCCCTGCACGATGTCGGGCACTCCGCCGTCGGGGCGAGCGAGCACCGAGCGCTCGAGCGCGTGACGCATCGGGGCGAGAAGTGTTTCGCCGGCAAGGGCGAGTTCGCCGCCGATCACAAGCAGCTCGGGGTCGAAGAGATTGCAGAGGCTCGCGGCGGCGATGCCGATGTGGCGGCCGGCGTCGGCGATCACGCGCTTCGCGCTCGCGTCGCCGCCCTCGGCGCGCAGCAAAAGGTCACGCAGGCGCTGCATGCCGGGGTCGCCGCGAAAGAGCTCGAGCAGCGCCGGGCCGCCGGCCAGGGTGTCGAGGCAACCGCGACTGCCGCAGCGACAGATGGGGCCGTTCTCGTCGATCGTGACGTGGCCGATCTGCCCGGCCTTACCGCTGGTGCCGCGAAAGATCTGGCCCTCGATGAGCAGGCCGGCGCTGATGCTGTGCCCGACGCGGATGAAGGCTGCGCCGCGCGAGTCACGCGCCGCACCGTTGCGCATCTCGGCGAGACCGCCGAGGTTGGCCTCGTTGTCGACAAAAACGGGGGTTTGGATGCGAGCACTCAACTCTTCGGCGACGTCAACGCCCTCCCAACCCCTCATGATGCCTGGGGTCGAGATCTTGCCCGTCACAGAATCGACGGGCACGGGGAGTGCGACTCCGACGGCGAGGATGTCTTGCAGAGTGCCGTTCACCGACTCGACCATGTCACTCAGCAGAAGTGCTGCGCGGTTGAGCTCGCTGTCGTGCCGGTGGTCGAGCGCGAGGGGAACGTGGTTCTCTGCGACAACGGTGCGGCCAATGTCGGAGATCGCAATGCGCAGATGGCGTGCGCTGAAGTGCAGGCCGGCGACGAGTCCGAGTTGGCGGGCGAGTGTTACCTCGACGGCGCGACGTCCGCTGCGTGAGGCGACGGAAGTGAGGAGCACTCCCGATGCCGAGAGCTCTTTGACGATGTTGGAGACGGTCGCCGGAGACAGGCCGGTGGCTCCGGCAAGTTCTACCTGGGTCAGGTGCCCATGGTGTTTGAGGGAGTCCACGATTCGCGCGCGATTGGCTTCGCGCAGTGAAGTCTGAGAACCCGGCGTTGGGCTACGGCTCGTCACATGCACACGATACACTCCAGCCCCCTTCTGACTAGAGCGCGAGCGAGCCCCCAGAGCGCGGGGTTTGTTGCGACATCCACCGAATTGGGTTTATTGCTTGACCGCAAAATCGCTGCTTTCACAGTGAATCTGACGTTTTGATAACTCTTGCGTTCAACATTTGACGCCAAGGCGCGAGAGGACTAACTTCAGAACGTTGCAGTTTGTGAAGCTGCAGCCCACTTACCCCATGACGAGGAGGTCACGCTTTGGAGCACGCTGTGCACACCGGGCCAAAGATCCTGGAGATGCAATCCATCACCAAGGAGTTCCCGGGCGTCAAAGCCCTCGACAAGGTAAGTCTTTCTGTGGCTGCCGGCGAGATCCACGCGATCTGCGGTGAGAACGGCGCTGGCAAGTCCACGCTGATGAAGGTTCTCTCGGGCGTCTACCCCTTCGGTACGTACGACGGCGACATCGTCTACCAGGGCTCGATTTCGAAGTTCCGCGACATCCGCTCGAGCGAGGCCGAAGGCATCGTCATCATTCACCAGGAGCTCGCGCTCATCCCAGAGCTGTCGATCACCGAAAACATCTTCCTCGGCAACGAGCCGCAGAAGATGCGCGGCGTCATCGACTGGGTTGAAGCTCACAAGCGCACGGTCGAGCTTCTCGCTCGCGTCGGGCTTCGCGACGACCCCAACACGCAGATCAAGAACCTTGGCGTTGGCAAGCAGCAGCTCGTTGAGATCGCCAAGGCGCTTAACAAAAACGTCAAGCTGCTCATCCTCGACGAGCCGACAGCGGCGCTCAACGAGGGCGACTCGCAGCACCTTCTTGACCTCATCCGCGGCCTCAAGGGTCGTGGCATCACGTCGATCATGATTTCTCACAAGCTCAACGAGATCGAGGCGATCGCTGACTCGATCACGATCATTCGCGACGGCAAGTCGATCGAGACGCTCGACGTCAAGGCCGACGGCGTCGACGAAGACCGCATCATTCGCGGCATGGTCGGTCGCGTTCTCGAGAACCGTTACCCGGAGCACGACGGCTCGTCGATCGGCGACGTCTTCTTCGAGGTGCGCGACTGGACTGTGCGTCACCCTCTCGTCGCAGAACGACTCGTTGCCAAGCACTCGAACTTCACCGTTCGCCGCGGCGAGGTAGTTGGTTTCGCTGGTCTTATGGGTGCCGGTCGTACCGAGCTCGCGATGAGCCTCTTCGGCCAGTCTTACGGAACGCTCATTGGCGGCGAGATCATCATGAACGGCAAGGAGATCAAGCTCCCCAACGTGTCAGCGGCCATCGACCACCGCATCGCCTACGTGAGCGAAGACCGCAAGGCGCTCGGGCTGAACCTTCTCGATGACATCAAGACCTCGGTTGTGTCGGCGAAGCTCGCGAAAATCTCGAGCAAGCGCGGTGTCGTTGACGGGCTGCGCGAGCACGGCATCGCCGACGACTACCGCAAAGAGCTGCGCATTAAGACGCCCACCGTCGACGAAGGAGTCAACAAGCTCTCGGGCGGCAACCAGCAGAAGGTTGTGCTGGCTAAGTGGATGTTCACCGACCCTGAGCTTCTAATCCTCGACGAGCCGACGCGAGGAATCGACGTCGGTGCGAAGACCGAGATCTACAACATCATCCGCAAGCTCGCCGAAGATGGCGCCGGGGTCATTCTGATCTCGTCCGAGCTTCCTGAGCTTCTGGGTGTTGCCGACAGGATCTACACGATCTTCGAAGGCCAGATCACCGACGAGCTTCTCGTCTCAGAGGCAAATCCCGAAACGCTTATGAAGAGCATGACCTCATCGAACAAGAAAGACGCCGCATAATGACCGATTCCACAGCTCCTGTGAAGAAGTCCGGGGGAATCCGCGACCTCGGCAAGATGTTCGGTGCGGGCCAGTCGGGCCTCCGTCAGTTCGGAATCCTCGGCGCGCTCGTTCTGATCATCGTGATCTTCGAGATTCTTACCGGCGGTAAGACCCTCGAGCCCGGCAACGTCATCAACATCGTGCGTGGTAACGCCTATGTGCTGATTCTCGCCGTCGGAATGGTCATGGTCATTGTCGCCGGCCACATCGACCTTTCGGTCGGTTCTGTCGCCGCGTTCGTCAACATCATCGTTGTTATTGCGGTGCGCAGGCTCGACGAGGTCATCGTGCTTCCCGAAGGGCAGGAAGGCTTCAAGACGCTCATCGTCGTTTTGATAGCAATTGTGCTCGGCCTCGCGATAGGCGCGGCGGTCGGTGCGTGGCAAGGCTTCTGGGTTGCCTACGTCGGAGTTCCCGCGTTCATCGTCACCCTGGCCGGCATGCTCGTCTTCCGTGGCGCGAACCAGGTCATCGGTAACTCGACGCCGCAGACGGTTCCCGACTACTTCGGTGTTCTCGGTGGTGGCTACATTCCCGACTTCGGTCCGGACTTCGGCTTCAGCAATGGAACCCTGATTCTCGGCTTCCTGGCGGTTGCCGCAGTCATCTTCCAGGAATACCGTCTTCGCCGTCGCCAGACGACGATCGGTGCGACGCCCGCCCCTCTCTGGGTGAGCTTCGTCAAGGTCGGCGCGATTGTTGTTGTCATCCTCTTCGCCACCTACCTCTTCTCCACAGGTCGCGTCGGCACCAGCTTCCCCGTTCCCGGCATCGTGCTCGGCATTCTTGTGCTGCTCTACTCGTTCATCACAAACAACACGATCACCGGTCGCCACATCTACTCGGTGGGTGGCAACTGGCACGCTGCTGAGCTCTCGGGCGTCAAGATCAAGCGCATCAACTTCTTCGTCATGATGAACATGTCGATGCTTGCTGGTCTCGCCGGTGTTGTCTTCGTCTCGCGCTCGCTCTCTTCCGGCCCCGGTGACGGAACCGGCTGGGAGCTCGACGCCATCGCCGCTGTCTTCATCGGTGGCGCGGCGGTTTCCGGTGGTATCGGAACTGTCATCGGCTCGATCATCGGTGGTCTTGTTATCGCCGTTCTCAACAACGGACTGCAGTTGCTTCACGTGAGCTCGGACCGCGTTCAGATCATCAAGGGCCTCGTGCTTCTTGTGGCTGTTGCGCTCGACGTTCTCAGCAAGCGCAGCGGCGGGCCGTCACTCATCGGTCGTTTCACCCGCAAGACAACAAACGCGGCTGAACCGGTCGATCGCCCCGAGGTTGCTCCAACGGCCCCGGCCGAGGAGTCCTCGCGGCCCTCAAGCACTACGCCGAACTAACCCTTCTCCGTAGTTCGCGGGCGACCGCGAAAAAACGCACCATCCCATCACCATCAAAGAAGAAAGTGAATCCACACATGCGCAAAATGGCAATCACAGCCACTGCTGTCGCAGCGGCTGCAGTGCTCGCACTGTCGGCGTGCTCGACGCCTCGCGGCGGCGGAGAAGAGACCGAAACCGGAGCGGGCTTCGAAGCCGGTTCGGTCATCGGTGTAGCTCTTCCCGACAAGACTTCGGAGAACTGGACCATCGCCGGTGCACTGTTCGAAGAGGCAATTGCTGACGCTGGCTTCGAGGCCAACGTTCAGTACGCAGGCTCGACTTCGCCTGCTCCCGACCAGCAGCAGCAGATCAGCACCATGATCGAAGACGGCGCGAAGGTCATCGTTATCGGTGCCTACGACTCCAAGTCGCTCGGTGCGCAGGTCAAGGAAGCTGCTGACGCTGGCGTCACCATCATTTCTTACGACCGTCTGCTCGAAGAGACCGAGAACGTTGACTACTACGTAGCGTTCAACAACTTCAAGGTTGGCGAGCTCCAGGGCCAGGCCCTCCTCGATGGCCTCGAGGCTGCAAAGCCCGGCGGACCCTGGAACATCGAGCTCTTCTCCGGTGGACCGACCGACCCGAACGCTGCTGTCTTCTTCAACGGCGCAATGTCGATCCTCCAGCCGAAGATCGACTCGGGCGACCTCGTTGTCGTCTCGGGTGAGGTCGACGTCAAAGACACCGCAACCGACGGCTGGGACCCGGCCAACGCACAGGACCGCATGGACACCATCCTTCAGGGTTCCTACGGCTCGACCGAGCTCGACGGCGTTCTTTCGCCGAACGACACCCTCGCTCGCGCGGTAATCCAGTCGGTTTCTGACGCCAAGAAGCCGAACATCGTTATCACCGGTCAGGACTCCGAGGCTGCCTCGATTCCTTACATCCTCGACGGTCGCCAGTACATGACCATCTACAAGGACACCCGCAAGCTCGTCGCTCAGACTCTCGACATGGTTACCGCCATCTCCGAGGGCAACGAGGCCGAGACGAACGACACCGCGGACAACGGTACGAAGGAAGTTCCTACCTTCTACCTCGACCCGATCGTCGTAACGGCTGACAACGCTGCTGAGGTCTACAAGGACAACGAGACGCTGTTCCCGCTTACCCAGAAGTAAAACGCTCGCCAGTCTCGACTGGTTGACGTAACGACCGGCCGGTTCCCTCGGGAGCCGGCCGGTTTTTCGTGCGGTGGATGTCGCGGGGCATAATGGGGGCACACCTGCGATGTGAACGTACACATCGCCATGCAGTCGGGACTACCGCAGTGACAGTGGAACCAGAGAAGGTTCGAGCTCCGAACATTCGGGACGTCGCTGCCCGCGCCGGAGTCTCGTACCAAACGGTTTCGCGCGTACTCAACGACAGCCCGAGCATCAAGCCGACGACTCGCGAGCGTGTGCTCGAGGCGATTGCCGAGATGGGCTACCGGCCTAACCAGGCCGCGCGTGCCCTCGTCACGAGCCGTTCGAGAACCATCGGCGTGCTCTCGGCGCAGAACGATGCGTTCTACGGCCCGACGACGGCGATCAACTCCATCGAGCAGTCGGCGCGCCAGGCCGGCTATCGGCTCAGCATCACAAGCATCAACTCGGGGGACTACGCCTCGATCAAGTCGGGGCTTGCCTACCTGCAGAGCCAGTCGGTCGAGGCGATAGTTGTCATCGCGCCACAGACGCGGGTGTTCGACGCGATCAATGACCTCTCGATCGATGTTCCTTTCGTCTCGCTCGAAGCGACGGGGCGCAACCCCGGCCACAGCCTCTCGGTCGATCAGATCGCCGGCGCCCGGCTCGCAACGAAGCACCTCATCGACCTCGGTCACACCGAGATTATGCACATCTCAGGCCCGCAAGACTGGATCGAAGCCGAGGCGCGTATGCAGGGCTTTCTCGAGGAGATCAATGCCGCAGACCTGCGCACGCGCGCTCCGATCCTTGGCGACTGGAGCGCATCGTTCGGCTACTACGCGGGCCTCGAACTGTTGCGCTTTCGCGACTTCACGGCGGTCTTCGCAGGCAACGACCAGATGGCCCTCGGCTTTATGCACGCCTGCCGCGAGGTCGGGCTTGATGTGCCCGGTGACATCTCCATCGTCGGCTTCGATGACGTGCCTGAGGCCGCACACTACTTTCCGCCGCTCACAACTGTGCGGCAGAACTTTGCCGAGCTGGGGCGCCGAGCGATCAACATGATTCTCGCCGACCTGCAGGGCACAGAGGCGAGCCACGATCCGATTCCGCCCGAGCTTGTTGTGCGGCGTTCGACAGCGGCGCTGCAGTAGCTGGGGCTCGGGCCGCTGGTGGTGCGAACTTGTGAGTTGCGCACCGTCGGTCGCGACGGAGGGTACGCAACGCACAATTGCGCGGCGGGGGCAGCGCCAGCCCCGCGGAGGGAGGGCTCGCGCGGGCGTGAGCCGCGGCATCCATCGCCTTAATTCTTGCAAGCGGCAGGGATATACCCGCAGCGCTTGACACGTGTGACCGTTTCGCATGTAACATAGCGACACCGAATGTGAACGGTCACATTCCCGCATCACAAGCTTTGAGCACAGACAATGGAGTCCTGGATTGAGTAAAACCCGCGCGACCGCCGAGCAGTCAGCCGCCGCACACCGTAACCTCTCCAGGGCCGCGTCGATCGAGTCCCTCGTATGAGCGAGCTCAGCCCCGAAACACAGGTCGCCATTGCGCGCACGCGCGATGAGGTCGCGCGCCTGCACGAGCAGCTCACGCGCTACGGTCTCGTCGTCTGGACGGGCGGCAACATCTCTGGCCGCGTTCCCGGTGCCGACCTTTTTGTGATCAAGCCGAGCGGCGTCAGCTACGACGACCTCGCCCCAGAGAACCAGATTCTGTGCGACCTCGACGGCAACGTCATTCCCGACACCCCCGGCTGGGAGCGCAGCCCGTCGAGTGACGTCGCGGCCCACGCCTTCGTCTACCGCAACATGCCGCAGGTCGGCGGAGTCGTTCACACCCACTCCGCGTACGCGACGGCATGGGCATCGCGCGGTGAGGCAATTCCCTGCGTCATCACGGCGATGGCCGACGAGTTCGGTGGCGAGATTCCGATCGGACCGTTCGCGCTCATCGGTGACGACACGATCGGTCGCGGCATCGTCGAGACCCTCACCGGTCACCGCTCTCGTGCCGTACTCATGCAGAACCACGGTGTCTTCACGATCGGCAAAGACGCGAAAGACGCCGTCAAGGCTGCCGTTATGACCGAGGATGTCGCGCGCACCGTGCACTACGCACATCAGCTCGGCACTCCGATTCCGATTCCCCAAGACAAGATCGACTCCCTCTTTAACCGCTACCAGAACGTGTACGGCCAAGCACCAGCGGGAGCCCTCGAGTGAGCGCAGAAGCAATCTCCGCGGGCCGCGCGACACTTGGCATCGAACTCGGCTCCACCCGCATCAAGGCATGCCTCATCGGTGATGACGTAACGACGGTTCTCGCGACCGGATCATTCGAGTGGCAAAACGAGCTCGTCGACGGCGTCTGGACCTACTCGCTTGACTCGGTCTGGGCGGGCCTTCGCGCGGCCTTCGCTGACCTCGCCGCAAACGTTGAGACCGACTTCGGCGTGAAGCTTGAGTCGGTCAAGGCACTCGGCGTCTCGGCGATGATGCACGGCTACCTCGCATTCGATGAGGCGGGCGAGCTGCTCGTTCCATTCCGCACCTGGCGAAACACAAGCACGGTGGATGCCGCGGCTGAACTCTCCGGGCTGTTCGGCGTCAACATTCCGCTGCGCTGGTCGATCGCGCACCTGCACCAGGCCGTGCGCGACAACGAAGATCACGTCGCGCGCATCGGCCACATCACGACCCTCGCCGGTCACGTGCACGAGCGACT
>Ga0247805_1000326_pt1 | contig 26007 bp, 14 predicted proteins | sample UWRJL044104R1_FD_180930 | JGI IMG/M metagenome (GOLD analysis project Ga0247805, IMG submission 180930) | Plant litter microbial communities from Arlington Agricultural Research Station in Wisconsin, United States - UWRJ-L044-104R-1 | ecosystem: Environmental > Terrestrial > Plant litter >... | reverse complement strand
ACTCCAATATTTAATTTCTTCGTTTCTGTCTCTTTTACTATTCCAGGCATACCTTGCCCAGGCTTTGTACCAAATCCAGTCGCGATCCATTTCGAGCAATCGTTCGCCAGTTTTTGTTTTATCAGCTGTGTAAGGCCAATCCCAATAGGAAGCCTGCGGGTATAAATGAAGCGCATTGGCTCCGTGTACGGTGTGCATCGCCTGAACGGTTTTCTGGATAAATTCAGGAGATCCGTAACGGAAAGGCTCCAGATTCGCCAAAATATGCACGTTTGAAATATGAACCGAATTCAGCGAACTTAACTTTTTGTGTATTTCTCCCCATGGTCCGCGAGGCGTGTAAGTCGTCAGCGACTCACCGTTATACTTGTGCATCGTGTACAGGTTTTTATACAACGGAAGCGATTTTTCCATAACCAATGGCGCATCGGTGTCGTGCGCGCGAAGGATAATTGGCGGTTCCTGTGTTTTTGCTAAAGCTTTTAATCCGTCCTGAACGCCCGGAATAATCGTTTTGGTAAACCATTCTACGTCATCGTCGATAGTGTTGATGGCTTCTCCGAGACAAACCAATAGTCCTACGTTTGGATATTTTTCGATAAAAGCGGTGATTGATTTTTTGGTATAATCCGCAATTTCTGGTGTGATTGGACGTGAACGATCCTGTGTTTTGATGTTGTAATGCTCCGCAAAAGGTTTGGAAACGATGATATTGTAGAACATTTGAATCACCCAGATTCCTCTTTTGTTGGCTTCTACTGTTAGGTAGTTATAGATTTCTTCGTTCTTTTTGAAATCTTCTTCGCTTACTTCCAAAGCAAACGGATAATCTTTTAGTTTTACCAATGAAGCAAACGGATGTCCGTTCCATAAATACAGGGAATTTAGTCGGTTGTCGACCATCATATCCAGGTATTTTGTCCACAGTTTTTTATCATAAAACCAAGGGAAAGATTCGGGCGTGTATGGATATTCGTAAACGTCTCTTCCCGGAAGATAAACCGGTTTTTGCACTCCGATACAAGATCCTCTCAAGACCATTTCGGGACTATCTTCAATATTGATTTCTGACGGAATTTCACCTGAAGTTTTGATTCGGTCTGCCAATTCCAAAGCGCCATATAAAGCTCCGGTTGCGTCGGTTCCTTCAATGAAAATGATGTTTTTTTGCGTGCGGATTTGAAAGCCTTCTTTCTTGGTTAATTGACTGTCGTCGATTTTGGCAGTTTTGGCATTCTGTTTCCAGAAATCGGTTCCTTTTTCGCCAATTACGATTACTTTGTCTTTTGATTTTTTAGGAGTTTTGTCTGCAAAAATTACTTTGAATCCTTTTGCTGTTACGGTTTCTGATAGTTTTTCAGCACCGTATTGTGCTCTTGGAGCATTCGCATCACGAACGATGGTGATGTTTTGCGCTGATGCAAAAGTGGTAATTAATCCTAAAAAAAGTAAGCTTAGATATTTCATTGTATTGTTATTTTATTCTTAGACCCGACAGGTTTCAAAAACCTGTCGGGTCTTGATTTCGATATTAATTCTGAAAAATTTTCTTTAAGTAAGCAACGTTGGCTCCGTAATTGGCTTTTACGTTATGCACTTGTGTTACGTCTCTGGAACGTTCTACGATTAGCCAGCCTTTCCAGTTCATTTCGTCCAGCGTTTTTTTGATTTTTGGCATATCGACATTTTTATCATTTTCTAACCAAACGGTATCAGTTGTGGATGCGTGAATTTGTGCCAAATGTTTTTTGCCTAAAATCTTTAATTCGGTTGAAATATCTCTTCCATTGTCAACTGCATTGGCAAAATTGAAAGAGCTTTTGATGTGTTTACAACCAATTTCTTCTAATAATTTTTTTTCATCGGTAGCGTTTAATGAAGTTTCGATGGCGATTACTCCTCCTATTTTACCGACTTGTTTCCCAGCCCATTTTAATCTTTCGATAAGTATTGGACGCAATTCTGGATTTTTAGTCAAATCGCTTTCTGTCCCCAAAGGTAAATAAGCAACTTTCACTTTCATATTTTTCATTGTTGCCACACAATCGTTAATCATCAAGTTAATCGAATCTCTTTTGGCAAAGGATTGTGCATAAAATCCGGACATTGCAATGGAACTGATTGCGACACCTGTTTCTTTGGATTTATCGAGAAACTTTTGTCTTTCAATCGGATCACCTAATTTGCTGTCGAACGTTGGTCTTTTTCCTAAACCTCCCATATCGAGTTCGATTCCGTCAGCTTTTATTTCGCTGGCTAAACCAAAAGCACCGAGTTTTTGTCTTTTTAAAATCATCCAGTCGCAAACAGCTACTTTGTATTTTTGTTTTTTTGATGATTGAGCAGAAACTGTGCTATTGAAAGTACTGCACAAAACAGCAAGGACAATGGCGTTTCTTTTAAAATAAGTTGACTTCATAATTATTATTTTTTATTACTACAGATTAAAAATAATCTGCTAAATCTGCCAAATCTGCGAGAGTAATTTTTCCCGCAGATTTAGCAGATTATGGAGATTAAAATTCTTCTACTGATAATCTGTTGTTAATATTTTTATTCCTCTTCTGCTTTTACAGCTTTCACTTCAACGCCTTCTTGTCCAGGCCAGATTCCATTTTTGATTGGAATTGCTTTTAATTTACTTGGATCAATTTTTACGTATTTCAATTTTTCTCTTCTCCAGGTGTACACGATATGCACCATTCCGTCTGAACTCTGAATTATTGACGGATAGGAATATTGGCTGATTTTTGAATCTTCCAAAATTAAAGTCGCTTTCCAATTGATTCCGTCATCAGAAATAGAAAGATTTAAAGGTGTTCTTGGTCCTTTGGCTTCTTTTCCTGGGGGCAAAACGTGGTTGTAAACCAATAAATGTTTATCGTTTTTCAATGTTACGGCATCGGTTCCGGAATTATTATTTGGCAATCCGATTAATTCTAAATCCGACCAGGTTTTTCCGTTGTCCTTAGAAAAAGTACTAAAAATAGCCCTGTTTTTGGTTCTTCCAATTGCCTGAATGCTTCCGTCTTTATGAAATAAAATACTTGGCTGAATGGCATTTATTTTTTGTTTCCCTCTTGAAATTGTATCGCCCATAACCCAGGTTTTCCCAAAGTCCGGAGTGGATTCCATACGCAGATGCCACCCATTCCCTTCGGTACTTGAAGGAAGCAATAATGTTCCATCACTCAATAAAACCGGCTTATTTTTAATTGGTCCCAAGAAATCTTTACTTGGCATATCAATTTTATCAGACCAGGTTTTTCCGCCATCAGAAGAAGTTCTGTAAACGCCCCACCACTCGGATGGTTTTGGTCCTATTTTATAAAACAACATCAAGTCGCCTCCGGGAATTTGGTATAAAACAGGATTCCATGTCGGAAATCTTGTTCCATCTTTCATCACGCCATCTGCAACCTTAATGGGTTCACCCCATTTATCGCTTCCTTTTGGTTTTATGGCCGAATAAATACAAACATCCGGATGTCTTTCGTGTGATCCTCCAAACCAGGCCGAAACCAAATCTCCATTGGTTGCTTCCACAATCGTTACGGAGTGGCAGGACGGATAAGGCGCTTTGTCGTAAATGAATTCATCTACCAAAATTCCTTCTTTCCAGGTCTTTTTCTCCAAAGCCGATTTACAGCTTCCCAAAACTAGCAGTCCAAAAAAGGCAATCGTTATGTGTTTGAGTTTCATTATTTATTTTTTAAGTATTTATGATGTTTATTTTCAATGGATTATGCAAAAACAAGCCTGCAAAAATTTATTAAGTGTAAAAATAACACTAAATAAATGATTTTGCAACCTGTACAGTCCTGAATTAGGAAAATGTGTTTTTATTTAACACTCAAAACATACGTACCCGATTCTAAAGTCAGGACAATGTTGTTATTTTCTGTTTTATATGAAGATGAAAATTGAGTTAGTTTTTGCTTGTTTACAGTTACTGATGAAGCATTAGCTGTTGGCAAATAAACCTTTGCCGATGAATTGGCCGGAATGGTAATTTTCCATTCTAAAGTGTTTTTGTTTTTCTTCCAGTCGCTTTTAATCAATCCGTAAATCGATTCGTAAGAAGCATTTACAAAAGTCAGTCCGGCATTGAAATCCGGTTTCATAATGATTTGTTTGAAACCCGGAGTTTCAGGATTGCTCTTGATTCCCGCCATATTTTCGTAATACCAAATCAATAAATCGCCCAAAAGCATCACGTGATTTTGTGAATTCATCGTTGGGTCGGCGGTGTTTCCATTCCATAATTCCCAAATGGTGGTGGCCCCATTTTCGACCATATAGCCCCAGCTTGGATACGTTTTATTTGAGGCTAATTTGAAAGCCAAATCGCCTCTTCCGAAGTTCGTCAGCGTACGCATCAAAAATTGTGTTCCGATTACACCTGTACTGATGTGGCCATTTTTAGTTACCTCAACTTCGTGAACCATATTTTGGAAAACTTTGTCTATCAAATTTTCAGGAACCATCCCGAAAGCCAAAGGCAATACATTTGCTGTTACGGTATTATTGGCGTAAAAGTTTTTCTCCGAATTTAAAAATTTGGCATTGAATGCTTTTTTAATTCTCACTGTCAAATCATCATAATGGGCAATATCGGCATCTGCATTTGCGATTTTGGCAAACTTTTTCATAATGCCCAAAAGCTGATAATAAAAAGCACTTGACAACAATTGCCCATCCGTTAAACGGGCAGGATCTTTGGAACGAATCAACTCTAATGATTCCGGCGGAACACACCAATCACCGTATTTATCCTTGTCCATTAAATCATTTTGAAGATAATTTTCTTCCATATACACCATCCATTTTTTCATCGACGGATATTGTTTTTTGATCACTTCTGCATCGCCAAATTGTTGGTACAACATATCGCCCACTGTGATATACGTTCCCGGCCAGGTCACATTATCCCCGTAATAACGCCAAAATGCCGGCGCCACATCTGGCAATCCTCCATCCTGGGTTTGGGAGTATTTAATATCATCCAGCCATTTGGCATATAAAGTCTGGTTATCGAATAAAAAACTTTCTCCATAAGCACCTGTCGTTCTATCTCCCAACCAAGGCTGACGCTCGTTTCGCTGTGGACAGTCTATTGGCATTCCTTTGTAATTTCCGCTGATTCCCCACCAGGCATTTTTGAAAATCTGGTTCATCGTTGCATCCGAAGATTCGAAAGTTCCGGTAGTCTTGATATCGTCATACACCACTTTTCCAACAAAATTATCCAATGTTGGTTTGGTCGGAAAACCCGAAACTTCTACAAATCGGAAACCGTGAAATATAAAACGGGGTTCCCAGATTTCTTCACCTTCTCCTTTTAAAGTATAAACATCAGTAGTTTTGGCATCACGCAAATTGGCAATGTACAACGAACCATCTTTCTGCAATGATTCGGCAAATTTCATCGTGATCTGTTCACCGCTTTTTCCTTTTACTTTCATTTGCAGCCAGCCCACCATATTCTGACCCATATCCAAAATATACGTTCCTTTGGCAGTTGCTTTGATCGAAATTGGTTTTACCTCGCCCATTATTTTCATATTCGGCGTCATTTGCGCTTCATAAAAACCGCCCGGTTCCTGAACGTATCTGACATTTACCCAGCTTTTGTCATCAAAATTGGTCGTAGCCCAGCCTTTCATTTCCTTTCTGGCATCGTATTCTTCGCCGTCGTACTCGTTGTTGGACAAAATCGGTCCATCAGTGGTTAATTTCCAGGTGTCGTCAGTTCTGATGATATCTTTGGTTCCATCGGTATATTCGACAAACAACTGCAAAGCCATTTTCGGGAAACCAAATGATTTGATTTTATAGGGTTTGTAATCCTGACGCATTGCAAAAAATCGTCCGTTCCCTAAAATCGTTCCCAGCATATTTTTGCCTTCTTTCAATTGCGAAGTCACATCAAAAACATTGTATTTTACGTTTTTGGTATAATCCGTCGGAACGGGTGCCAAAACCTGATCGCCAATTTTATTTCCGTTGATGTACAGCTCATACAAGCCCATTCCCATTATGTAAACTTTGGCGCTTTTGACTTGCTTTTTCAGATTGATTTCTTTTCGCAAATAACGAGCAGATAATCTTGAATACTGGGAAACGCTGTCATCTTTCGATAATTTTTCATAGCCAATCCAGCGTGTCGATTTCCAGTCAGCATAGGTTAAAATTCCTATGCTGAAATGGGCATTTTCAGTTGATTTGATTTCTCTTCTATTCGTAAAAACGGTTACTTTCCAAAACGCATTTTGTCGGTCTCCCAACTTTTTTCCGTTGTAAATAATATTGACAGATACATTGCTTTCCACTTTTCCGCTATCCCATAAATCAGCTTTGTTTGCATTCAGATTTTCCAAAGTCGAAGCAACTAATATTTGATAAGCAGTTTGTTTTACATCATTCACATCCGACTTTATCTGCCAGCTCAAACGCGGTTGAACCACATCAATTCCTTCCGGATTGTTCAGCATTTCGCATTGCAGATTGGTTACGCTGATTTTATTTTGGGCTTGCGCCAAAGAAAAATAGAGTAATGCAATTAGGATGAATATATGTAGAAATGACTTTTTCATAAGTTTTATTTTTTTGCCACAGATTTGAATGATTCTCACAGAAAGAAATTCTTCGAATTGCTTTAGATTAATTAGTTAACAAGGTTTGCAAAAGGTCGTTTAGAAAACTCTAATACAAAATTTTTTATTAATTCATTTTCTGTTATTCTTGGATTTTCATTTGGCAAAGGTTTCCAACAAACAATTAAATCGTTAGCATTTTTTAATTGCCAAATTAATCTACCTCCCCAATGTCCTACCTTTTTACCTTGTCCAAAACGAAAATATTGTTTCAGTCTTGAGTTTAATGTTGCTTTACTAGTTTCGCTACCTGCCTTACCTATATAAACAATAAGAGAATTATCTACCCAATTCAATTTCAATTCGTCAAGCGAAACATTTGGATTTTTTTCTTTAAAATAACCACCTGTGCCAATCTCTAGATATTCTGCATTTTTATAGTCTGGATTCAAAATAAGGTATATTCCTTTTATTTTAGAAATTGACGAACTATCGATAAACAAATCACTCATTTTTTTGAAACCTATAAATCCTGCTTTCTTTATTTCGTCTATATTATTGAAATTCATTCTTTTACTCTTTAGTTCACTTATTCCGATACTAATTTCTCCAATTTTTCTGAAACCCCAATCTCTTTTCCGTTTTTAAAAATCCTAAAACCTTTTCCTTTATGATATTTCTCCCCTGTTTTATCCCAAAGAATCGTGATGATATTCCCGTGATACAACACATTATCCAGACAAAACCAATCCCATTTTTCCTGTGGAATCAACGGATTTACCTCAATTTTTTCATCTGCTCTCGGGCGTAAACCAACCAATCCCGTAATCATCAAATCGTTAAAAGTCGAATGATTGTAATAACGGCTTCGTTCTTTGTCGCCCATCAGCCAATATCCGGTTGTTTCGTCCAGATATTCTCCAATGTATGGCTTTCCTCTATAATATTGTGACTGCACATATAAATCCATTTGTTTGAAATAATCGGTTTTGGCTACGAAAGTCTGATTGTAATTATTCAGAACATTTGCCAAAGCAGTCAAAGTCTGTGAACTCGCAAAAGGCCAAATCGCTCCGTCCCATTCACAGGTTCCGGTTCCGTGGGTTCTAAAACGCGGACTTCTGCGCTCTGCTGTTGTCAATCCAAAAGGAGCCGAAAACCCTTTTTCGTCTTTAATCTGTTCCCAGGCTTTTTCAAAACCTTTGTCTTTTTGTGGCAGATTAAAATACCACGGAATAAATCCAATCGCCTCTCTCACTTGTGCCAGCGTATCTTTTTCGGTAAATGTTTCAAAGAATTCACTTTTCGGATTCCATAATTTCGTTTCCACCAATTGTTGTAAAACATCCGCTTTGGCTTTAAATTTAGCCTCCATTTCTTTGTCGCCTTTCATCGATGCCATTTTCGAAATCGCCACAGCATTTCCAAACATATAACTGTTAATCGTCGGTCTTGCATTTTGTACTTTTCGCCCGCCACTCAACGATTCTTCCATTCCGTCCTTTACATCGTGTTGCCAAAACAAACCGTCTTTACGCTGACGGTCTTTTTCCCAAACCGCATAATCCGTAATCATATCGGGGTACAAATCCAACAAGAATTTTTCATCCTTATTCACCAAATAACGGTTGTATAACGCATCAGCCGTCCAACTACTGAATTTATACAATTTGTTCATCGGTTTTCCTTCATTGCCACGGTACCAAATTTTCACATCCTGCTCAATGTACTGCGGATCGTGCACCCAACGAAATTCATTAATATGATGCCCCACCGCACAAGCAATCAAATTGTATTTATCGGCATAGGAACGATCGACCAAAAACTCAGTAATTCCATAACCTAAAGGCGTTTTTTTGATGTGCTTTCTTGCACTCCACCAACGGAAATAATAAATCTCCTCAAAATTCTGCTGTGGACATTCAAACAACGGAACATTCTTTTCCATCCACGCCCACGAACTGTCATTCGGAATCGCAAAATTCAGATTTTCATCTTCCATCCTGTTGAAATAATCCACATAATGCTTAAAATTATCGGCTTTCAAAACAACAGAAGTTCCTTTTTTAGATTGCCCCGCACCCGATTTACATCCGCTGTTCAAAGCTGAAATCAGGATTACAATCGCCATTATTTTGTATTTAAATTGGTGTAACATATTCAAATTATTTTAATTTTTTGGGCGTGACCCTTCGTGAAAAACTTCGGGTCGTGCTGTACGTTCCCGCTTTTTTTTGTTCGGCTGAAAAAAGCCTCTCAAAAAAAGAGCTCCACTGCCATCACTCACGCGGATAGACGTTCTCGGTTTCTCACTGCTTTATTTACTCTATTATTTCGTCAAGATGCGCTTTAACATAGTTAATCCTTAATTCACCATAATGATCCAATTCATAAAATTTGTCATCTAGAGGATCAAAATAAGGATTTCGGTCACTTGTATAAAGCTCTTTGTCTCTTAAATAAATTTCTTTTGATTTAATTGCAAGTTCAAGAAATTTGGTTGCCCCAAATTCACGTAATCCATCTATTGCGTCGTCAATATATTCGTCTTCGTTATTTAAGTAAAATTGGTCAAAACCTCCATTGAAAACTTCATTATCAAGAATATTTGTTGATACAACTTGTCTCTGGATTTGACTAAGAGGCTTTCCATCAAATTTGACTGTTAACAAATAATCAGCTACTTCAAAATCAAAATCGTCATCAGATAGAATTTTAAGTTTTTCCTTCAGTTTTAATAAATCAATGTTCATATATTTTCATTTGTCATTACAGTTAATTTCAAAATAAACAATTCGTGGAATTCGTGTCCTTTTTTAATTCGCAGAAAAACTATAAGTCTGCCCCGCTTTCATCACCACATCATATTCATTGTACTTTGGCAATTGTACTTTCGGCAATTTCGCTTCTTTAGAAATAATCGGTTTTTTCACTTCCACATCATAAAACAACGGATTCGGGTTTTTACCTTTTGCTTTTTTAAGCGCTATTCCTTTATCTGCTTTTAAAGTGTTTTCCAGTTTCAATCGGCAGTTTCCTCCTAATTTTGAATAGACTTTTAAAGTCGAAACTTTATTGTTTTTCCAAGTCATATCAATTACAAAACCGCCTCGGGTTACCAAACCTTTGATGCTTCCGTCTTTCCAAACCGTTGGTAAAGCAGGCAATAAATGAATCGCATCTTCCTGACTCTGCATCAGCATTTCGGCGATTCCGGCAGTACAGCCAAAGTTCCCGTCAATCTGAAACGGCTGGTGTGCATCGAGCATATTTGGGTACGTTCCACCACCTTTTCTTTGGTCGGCGGTTACCAAATGCAATTGATCCTGAATCAGTTTGTAAGCGTGATTTCCATCTAATAATCTGGCCCATAAATTCACTTTCCAGCCCATTGACCAGCCTGTAGATTCGTCGGTTCTGTAAATCAGGGATTGTTTGGCTCCTTCAAATAATTCAGGCGTTTTGATTGGCGAAATCTGATTACTCGGAAACAAGCCATACAAATGGGAAACGTGTCGGTGATTGTCTTTCGGATTGTCCCAATCGTCTTGCCATTCCTGCAACTGACTGTGTTTTCCAATTTTCATCGGAGGCATTTTAGCCAGAGCATCGCTTAATTTTTTCGTGTAATTTTCATCCGGAGCAACCAGTTTCGAAGCCTTAATCACATTCGAAAACAAATCAAAAACCAATTGATTGTCCATCGTAGTTCCCGAAGCAATAGTCGATTTTCCGGTTCCGCCTGCGTGTGTGTTTTCAGGAGAACTCGATGGAACCACCACCAAATATCCTGTATTTGGATCGGTAATCATAAAATCCAAAAAGAAATCCGCAGACCCTTTAATTATCGGATATATTTCTTTTAAATATTTGATATCGCCTGTGTACAAATAACGTTCCCACAAATCCTGCGAAACCCAGGCACCGCCTGTCATCCACATTCCTGACGCAGCCGAATCAACTGGAGCGGTTACTCGCCAAATATCAGTATTGTGATGCAAGACCCAACCGTTGGCATTGTACATCGTTTTTGCTGTTACTGCTCCCGTAATACTCAATTCTTTTGCCATTTGAATAAAAGGCTCATGCATTTCGGTAAGATTGGTTACTTCTGCTGGCCAATAATTCATCTCGGCGTTGATGTTTGTGGTGTATTTAGAATCCCAGGGCGGAGTTACCATATCGTTCCAAATTCCCTGTAAATTAGCAGGCTGACCTCCCGGCTGTGAACTGGAAATCAATAAATAGCGTCCGAATTGAAAATACAAACTCGCCAATTGCGGATCAAATTGATTTTTGAAATCACGGATTCTTTCGTTTGTTGGTTTTTTGATGGCATCGTTTGAACCTAAATCCAAAGCAACCCTGTTGAAGAATTTTTGATAATAGGCAACGTGCGCTTTTTTGATTTCATCAAAACTTTTCGGTAAAGCTTTTTCTAAAAACGATTTGCTTTTTGCTATTTCGTCTTCAGTAATGTCCTGATAGTTTTTGAAATTGGTCGCTATCGAAATGTAAAGCGTTACCTCATCGGCTTTGTTGATGATTAGGATTCCGTTGCTTGCCGAAACTTCTCCGCCTTTATTTTTGGCTTCGATTCGTCCCTGAAATTTTACTTTCCCTTTTACGTTTTCAAAATTAGTTCCCACTCCCGAAAGTATAATTTGATTCCCTTCCGTTGACGGAACCGTTTTGTCAATTGGGCTGTTCATAAAAACATTCGCCGTAATCTGTCCCGGCTGACTCGCCGATAATTTTACCACAATTACCTGATCAGCAAAAGCAGTCAAAATCTCTCTTGTGAATTCCACTCCGTTTACGGTGTATTTTACTTTTGCCGTAGCGTTTTCGATATCTAAATCGCGGTAATAATTGGTGTATTTTTGATGTCCCGGAAACGAAATATAAGCACTTCCAAAAGTCTGGTAAGGCATTCCGTCGTTAGTTTGCGACATAATATCCTGTGTCGCCAAAGCCTGTGCTTCATCAAATTTGCCTTCGAAAACCAGCTTTCTTACTTTTGGCAAAGCTTCGATTGATTTGGTATGCGCGTTGCTGTTTGGCGAGCCTGCCCAAATGGTTTCTTCGTTCAATTGCAGACGCTCCACTGCGGGATCTCCAAAAACCATCGCACCCAAACGGCCGTTACCTAAAGGCAAAGCTTCGTTCCAGATGGTTGCGGGTTTGTCGTACCATAATTTTAGTTCGCTTTTGGTTTGGGCTGTTGTAGCGAAGGAAACAATTCCGAAACAGATTGCTGTTATTTTACTTTTTAACTTCATAGCTTGTGGTTGATGGTTAATAGCTGATTGTTGTTGGTAAATCAATTATTAAATTCATATTTTTTTATTCCTAAATTTTTATCAAAAGATAAATGTTCTTGAATTGCGAGAATGCGTGAGGGATAGAAGCTGGCTACCGAAGTAGCGCGGATAGCCCGACCCGATTTGGGAAAGGGGGCGACTATGCGGTTTCGAGAGTTGCCCCCTTTTTCAAATTGGGTCACGCCCAACTATTACTTCTTGACTTCATATACTTTCAGATTTTTTTCTCCGAACATTTCATATAATTTGTTGATGTCTTTTAGTGCGTTTTTAGGCAGATTTTCGGCTTTGTTGCCAAAAACATATAATTTGTCGTAAGGTTCAATCACACAGGTCGATTCGTCGATTTCGCCTTTTTCGTTCTTTACTTTGTTGAGATCCAGACCTAAATATTTGGCCATAAACGGGTACAGTGCCATACGTTTTGAAACGCCAAAATCGTGCCCTTCCTTAGCAAAATGGGCATTTTCTACGAGATTTTTTTTGCCGTACAAGTCGTAAGTTCTTTGGATAAAAGGGAATTCCAATTCGGGAACGGCCAGTGTCCAGTCCTTTCCGTCTGACACAATCAACTGCGGTTTTGGCGCCATCATTGCGGAGATTTCGGCATTGTTGGTTCCGTTTCCGCAAAGGTGAATTCCGCGACCACTCTCGCACGGACAACCGCCCGAAAAATGCGAAGAAACCATCACCACGGGAGCCGAAACCTTGATTCGATCGTCTAAAGCGGCCAGAAACATCGTGTGCGAACCTCCGCCGGAACCGCCCGTAACGCCAACTCGCGAAACATCGGCATTTTTGATGGTTGCCAGATAATCCAATAATCGGATTCCGCTCAAGACCTGAACAGTTGAGGCGATGCTGTTTCTGTGTGTTTCTTCGGGGAATTGCAATAAAGATTCACCCCAGGCAAATAAATCGTAACTCACAACAATCGCACCCATTTTGGCCATAATAGCACAACGGTACTGCTCATCTTTTCTATATCTTCCGTCACCGAAATGTCCGTCTGGCGTTAAGATAATCGCTGATTTTTTGTTTAATGGATAGGGTTTGTAAATCGATCCTGTTGTGTAAACCCCTGGCAGAATTTCCAACGCAATATTCTCGACGCTGTAATCTTTGTAAATTCGTTTTGGCGTCAAAATCGGTTTTGATTTGGGCATTGACGGAGCTTTGTCCAAACCGAATGACGTGATCATACAGGCTTTTATTTCTTTTTTGCGTGCTTCCCAATCTGTTGTGTTGGAATACAGAGTCGTCAAATAATTCAGGCGCTCTTTTCCTTTATCGACCGAAACTTTATGGTTTTCGTATTTTCGGATGATGTAGGTTCCGTCAGGCTGTTTGAAATACATCAATTCAAACGGAGCCAGAATATTGGTCAGTGAAATTGGAAGATTTCCGGGTTCGATTCTCCAATCAGCATAATCGAGTTCTTTTCCTTTTAGCAAACCTCTGTCATCGTTGATGGTTACGTTGAAAATGGTTCCAATTTTTTGAAGTGTTTCTGAAACGGGTTTTCTGAAATTAGTATCCGATGTGCATTGTGCGTTTGAAGCCGTCAATGTGAACATTGAAACTAAAAAAGCAAACAGTATTTTTTTAATTGTAGTCATTTTTAAATCTTATATTTTGCATTCAATTGTGTATTTTCCTGAACCTAATCTCAAATTTTTAGTCGTTTTTCCATTCACTTTTATTTCAGAATCTTTCGTCGAGACCGGCAATTTTATTGTTGCTGATGTATTGGCAGGAATTTCTACTTTCAGGCTTAATTTTCCGTCTTTCTTTTCCCATGCTGAAGCAATTTTTCCGTAAATGGATTGGTAAGTGGCTTTTACAAAAGTCATATCTCCTACGATTTCCGGCTGAATAAAGAAATGTTTGAATCCCGGATTTTTTTCATCAGGTACAATTCCGGCTAAACTTTGATAGAACCATTCTTCAATCTGTCCCATCATAAAATGATTCCACGAATTTCCTTTGCGCGGATCCCATTGCTCGGTTAATGTCGTTAATCCAAATTTAATCTGAAAACCATAACCCGGTGCATCGTAATGGTTGTTCATTTTGTACATCGTTTCGTTTTCGCCGTTTCGTGCTAAAGCCTGAAATAAATAACGGTTTCCAACATCGCCAGTCGTTAATCGGTCGCCTTTTGCTTTGATGTCGTTCAATAAATTCTGCATCACCGCTTGTTTGTATTGCGGTTCTACGATATCCATAAAAACGGGAACGGCATTGCTAAACTGACTGCTGGTTCCATATTGTTTGGTTTCTATATTAAAAAATTTGTCGTTAAAAGCCTTTTTAATATCGGATGTCAAAGTTTCATATTTTGCAATATCATCAGTTTTATTCAGCAGTCTGGCAGCTTTTGCAACCAAACTCGCTCCATAAAAATAATGAGAAGTTGCCGAAAGCGCAATCGGGCTGTTTTTGGAATAACCGGCTGCATGTGCTCCGTAATCGTACCAGTCGCCCAATCCGTGCGAGACGATATGATTGGTGGCTTTGGTTCCTAAATAATCCACATATTTTTTCATTACGGGATAATATTTCTCAATCAATGAAGCATCGCCATAATATTCGTAATACATCCACGGCAGAATCACGCCTGTAACTCCCCATTCCGGTGAATCAGTAAAGTCGCCTCCAAAAACTACATATTCGGGAACGATGGTCGGAATTAATCCGTTGTCACGTTGCGAATCTTCAATGTTTTGCATTGTTGCCGGAATAAAACTTTCGAGATTATAATTGAACATTAAACCTGGTCCGTTTAAGTGAATTTCTTCCAGCCAACCCAATTTTTCGCGTTGCGGGCAATCGGTGAAAACACTTTGAAAATTACTTTTTATAGCGTTGTTAATCAGTAAATGAGTTTTGTTGAAAATATCATTAGACGATTCAAAAGTTCCTGCTTCGCCCGCCGAATTGTAAATAAAATTCGATTTCAAATCTACCAATGTCGGCAGATTTTTATCTTTCGTTTCTTTGTAATTGATGTTCTCAATCTGCACATATTGAAAACCGTAATAACTGAATTTCGGTTGCCATTCTTCAACGCCTTCACCTTTTAACGTATAGTCATAATAATAGGGTTTTCCGGTTTTTCCCTGACTGACAGTTCCGTCTTCATTTAAACTTTCTCCTACCCAAACACGAACAGTCTGCCCTTTTTTTCCTTTGACTTTTATGGTCGTAAATCCGGATAGGTTCTGACCCATATTGAAAATAAAGAAATTCGGTTTCAACTCTTTTACTTCTTTTACATCATAGCGTTTCTGAATTGTAACTGGTGTTGTCGTCTGTGCTCTTAAAACTCCTTTTGGGGCTTCCTGAACAACTACTTTTTTCCAATTGTTATCATTGAATCCAGTTTCGTTCCAGCCTTTTTGTTCCAGATTGGCGTTGTAATCTTCGCCTCCAAAAATACTGTTGTACGTAATTGGGCTTTTGCTGTATTTCCAGGTTTCATCTGATTTTATAAGCTCTTCTGAACCGTCTTTATAAATGACTTTCATTTTGAAAAATAAAGTCGGCGGACCAAAACTCACATAAAATTTCGAATAACGTTCGGCAAGCGTATTGTACATTCCGTTTCCTAACAAAACGCCAATTATGTTTTCTCCGTTCTGCAACTGATTAGCCGATAATTCGTAGGTGTTGAAATTAACGGTTTTATCATAATCCGTCCACAAAGGAGCAAATTCGCTGTTCCCAATTTTTTTTCCGTTGATGGTTAATTCATAATGCCCCAAACCTGAAATATACACTACGGCTTCCTTAATTTCTTTGTTAACCGAAAATGGTTTGCGAAGCATAATACTTCTGCGTGACAACGAATCGGAAGCGTTAATTAATGATGCTTTTTTTTCTTTGTTGAAAGTGGCGGTATGGTAATTTCTGCCTTCCGGTAAATGGCTGTCGGCTTTTGTAATGGCACCAATCCAGATTGGATTCAATGCTGAAGGTGCAATTCTGAAAGATGCTGTTTTGCTCCAACTCGAAGCTTTGCCTTTTTGATTCCAGACTTTGACTTTCCAGAAATATTTCGATTCGTTTTTTAATGGAGTTCCACTGTATGGGATTTGAAGATTCTTATTAGAAATTACTTTTTCACTGTTCCAAATATCTCCTTCGTTTTTGTTTAATTTTTTTTCTGATGTAGCTACTAAAATTTGATATGCATTTTGCGATACGTTTGATTTTTTGGAAACCAATTGCCAGCTTAATCTTGGTTGAGTTGTGTTTACAGCCAATGGATTTTCTGTCATTTCGCATTTTAAATGCACAGCAGAAATTTGTCCATTAGAAATGAAAGATGTCAGAAGATAAAAGAGGAATACTATTTTTTTGAAATTCTTCATATTTAATTTTTGCACGCAGATTGAGCAGATTGGACAGATTTATTTTTTAATCTTTAAATATTTCAATCTTATAATTTCTTTGTGACCAATGATTTAATATTAAAAACCGCTTCCGGAATTAATTTTCCTGTATCCTGCAAATCGGTGAAATCCGGTGTGTCCGGTTCTGTATCTGCATTTGGTGTGTAACGTTGATCGCCTGTGCGGAACATAATGCGTGAAATTCCATCAACAGGAGCATAGAAAATTTTGTTGGTTTCTTTGCTGTTATTCACTTTCACGGTGTACGAACGGGAAGTTACATCTAATTTGACGGTAATCACATATTCTTTTCCTGCTTCATATTTTCCAATTCCGCCGTGACGTGCTCCGTGTTTTACTTTTATTTCTCCATCCGAATCGAAAACGATGCGAATTGCAGGTAATCCTTGTTTGTTTTGGAATTCCACCTGCAATAATCCGTGATTATTTTGTTCCGGTTTTACGGTAAAAGTCGCTTCCATTTTTTGTGCAAACGGAATCACACGTTCTGCACGGGAATAGTCAAAAAAGTCCTGATCTCTTAAGGTCAGCCATTTTTTGCCGTCTGTTTTCTTTTCAATTTTGGTGGATGCCCAGGATAAATCGTAGGTGTTCCATAATTTTAATTCATCTCCGTTTGCCAAATCGTTGAAAACATCATTTGCGTTTTCTTTGACTTCGCTAGTCACAGGAACCGGAACAGATGCTACCCAAATATCCTCTTTGTTTACGCTGTAACTTATCCACAATTTTCCGTCTGGCGGAGTTCCGTTGCCTTCAAGGATTCCGCGAATGTATTGCGGGCCTGCAGATTTATAGTTACCACCGTAACGCATTGGACTTACTTCTCCGTGAACCAATAATAAATCTTTGTAATTCAGTCCGTCGTCACTGGTGGATATGGCCAATGGCCAACGGTATTCTGATGGATTATAAACGGTTGCATAACGATTATCGGAGGTTTTTTGACCCCAGATTTTGGCGTTACTGTTTACAAATCCCGGTGCTCTTAACGGTGTGTATTCCCATGTTTTTCCATTGTCTTTACTTAAGGAGGTCAAAGCAAATTTCCATAAACCAACTACGTTTCCGTTTGGTAAATGGTAATAATTGAAAGCTTTATATTGTTTTTTTAACGGAATCAAAGCGTCATCACGATCGGCTTCTTCGACCCATTGTTGCATCAGTAAAGGTTTTGCCATCAGCTCATCACAGGCTTTGATAAATTTTTTGTCTTTGCTCTTGGTATAAAACGGAAATGTGGTTGGCAACGGATTTCCGGTTTTGTTGTATCTGATAAAATAAATAGGACCATACGTTCCGTCTTTATAAATTTCTCTAATTACACGACCAATTCCTTTTCCGTCATTAGGGTCGTCTTTTTTGTCTAAGGCGACTCCGTAATAACCGGTTGCCAGTAATCTGTTGTCTGATGAAACATAAAAGCCCATTCGCTGGTGCATTATCGCATCAATATTTTTGGCAACGCCTTCTACTCCTTCTTTTTTGAATCCGTCGGGAACGTGATAAATTGGAAAAAGCACGTCCGGTTTTGTCCAGTTCACACCATCTTTGGAAGTCATCATAAAAGTCTGGCTCGGCGGAATGTGTTCTCCGGATGGGTCGCTTAAATAATGCAGGTAAAACGTGTTGTTCCAATATGCCATCATTGATTGGTGGTTGTACGTCCAGCCAAAACCATCTGCTTTTTCCGGATGTTCACGGCTGGCGCGCATAATTTGTGTGGCGTGAACACCAACCGCTGGACTTAATTGTCCATGGTGGTAATCGACATTGGAAAGTGTTTTGCCTGTATATCGTATCGTGTCTTGTTGGGCTTGCGTCGAATTGACTGCGATACAGCTCAACAAAATGGTTGTTGCTGTTACGATATTGGTTTTTATGTTTTGAAATGCAATCATTATTTTCAACTTTTTATCTGCTCAATCTCCCAAATCTTCGAGAAAATTTACTCTCGCAGATTGCTTCGCCTGTTCGCTTTCGCTCGGGTCTGCAGATTTAGCAGATTATTTTTTACTTCTTTTCAATTAATCCTTTTAGAACGGCTGACGAAATTGTTGTAATCGTTCCGTGTTTGTGTCCTTCGGGCAATTTTATTTTTGAGGAAACATCTTCAAAATTTACAAAATCTGATGTGCTTAAGGCTTTGTAATTTTTGGATCCGTAATTGTCATAATACAGCAACCAATTTTTACCGACTTTAACAACCGTTGGGCCTTCTGATAAATATTCGGTTAAGGGTTTGGATCTTTTTTCGAATGGCCCTAATGGAGATTTCCCAAAAGCTACTTCTATGTTTCGCATTGGTCTGGTATTGTCTTTTAAAACCAAAACATAATCCTTTTTACCTTTTTTTACAATCACACAATCGATGACGCTGAAACCTGGGTCGTAATATAATTTCGTATCCGAAAAGGTTTTGAAATCCTTTGTCGTTACATAATACATTCGGTGGTTGTTTTTCTCGTCTTCTACTCCTTTTTCGAATCGGAATGGGATGGTTGATGCCCAGATAATAATGTATTCTTTTTTAACATCGTCATAAAAAATCTCGGGCGCCCACACGTTTACGACTTCAGGTTCGTGTTTCATTACTGGAATATATTCCTGTTTTGACCAATGGATCAAATCTTTGGAACTGGCGTAGCCGAAACCATTTCCGCCTTTCCAGTCGGTTGTCCAGACTATATGGTAGGTTCCGTCTGCGCCTTTGGTAATAGATGGATCACGCATTATTTTGCTGGCTCCGATTTCGGGTTTTAGGAATGATCCTTCCAAACCTTTCCAGTTGTAGCCGTCTTCACTGTAGGCCAGATACAAACCTTCGGTAGCAGGTTCCCTGAAAGAGGTGAAAAGAAAAATTTCCTTTTTTTTCTGGGAATAGCTTACTGCGAAAAGTGAAAGCGTTAGTATGATGAATATTTTTTTCATTGTTATTTGGTTTAATCTTTGTCAAAGTTTTGAACTTTGACAAAGATGTTTAAACACGAATCTTATTCTATTTTCCTTTTTGGATGATTTCTAAAAATCCAAATGTTTCTCTTAGCCCCGATTGCAGTGGAAATCCTTATAAGCCGGGGTTCGGCTTATAAGATTGTAACGGAAAGCGGGACGATGTTTCCTAAAAATGCCCAATATTTCTGCTCCTGAAAATAATTACGTTATTCTGTAATTGCTTTTTTATCCAGGTCTTTTCCTTTTTTCAAAACTGTTGTTACATTGTTGAACACATTGTTTTTAAGGAAGATATTTTTGGTGTCTTTTCCATTGGCTTCGATGAAAATATCGGTGGCGTTGAACGGAAAATTGTTGTTGATCATAATGTTCGAAGCATTGTCGATTTTGATAACCGGAACTCCTTTGATTGGTGTCGATGAACCTACGTTGTCCAAAATCAGGTTTTTGGAATCGCTGATTTTGAAAGAAGAACCGACTGTTGCGTTGACTTTTACGTCGTGAAATTCTACATCGGTCGCCGTGTTTATGGTGAAACCTTCCTTGCCGTCCATATTGATGTTGGAGAACGTGATGTTCTGGATTGGCATTTCAACAATTCCGCGAACGAAGCCGGCTTTGTTGACGTTTCCGCCCGTAACGTTGCTGATATGGATGTTTCTGAAAATCGGCGTGCGCTCGGAAACGGGCTCTACTGGATTGTCTTTGTCGTAGAATAAATCCAGAATAATGGCTTCTTCTTTGATGTTTTTCATTACGATATTGTCGACGCGAATGTCCTCGACCACTCCGCCACGACCACGAGCGGCTTTGATACGGATTCCTCTATCAGTTCCGTCGAAAACGCAGTTGGAGATCGTGATTTTTTTGATTCCGCCTGACATTTCGCTTCCGATAACTACACCTCCGTGACCGCTTAACATTGTGCAGTTGGTAATGGTTACGTTTTCGGTTGCTTTTCCGTATTTACGGCCATCTGCATCGCGACCCGATTTGATGGTGATACAGTCGTCGCCTACACTGATGTGGCAGTTTGAAATGTGAACGTTGGTGCAGGACGAAGGGTTGATTCCGTCTGTGTTTGGGGAATGCGGATTGTTAATTGTAATTCCCGTTATGTTTACGTTGTCACAAAATTCAGGATTTATGGTCCAGAAAGGCGAGTTTTTGAAGGTTACGCCTTCGATTAAAATGTTTTTGCAATTGTAGGCCTGAAAAAAAGAAGGTCGGAAAAAGTGTTTGTCAATCGTTCTTTTATAGTAAGGCTCGTAAACGATTCGTTTGTTTTGCTCGGTCCACATTTTTTGGTATTTCGTTTCCGGAATTGGACCTTTGGCGGTTTCGATTCGGTACACTTCATTCCACCAAGCTTTTCCTTGTCCGTCGATTACGCCTCTTCCTTTGATGGTGATATTTTCGACGTCTTTGGCGTAAAATAATGGGGAGAATGACTGCATCACGATTCCTTCGTAACGCATTTCTACATACGGAAGATAGTCATCGAAGTTCTCGGAAAATTTTAAAAGTGCACCGGAATCTAAGTGAATGGTAATGTTGCTTTTTAGTTTTAAGGCTCCTGTTAAATATTCGCCGGCTGGGAAAAATATGGTTCCACCTCCGTTTTTAGATGCTTTTTCGATAGCGCCTTGAATGGCTTCGGTGCATTTGATTCCTTTGTTGTTTCCGCCTTCGTTGAGGATATTTAACCAGCCGTCATTTGCGAAAGCGGTGTTTATTCCTGTGATGAAGAAGAGTAGTATGATGATATTTTTGATTTTCATGGTATTGTTTTTTGGTTTCACGCAGATTTAAAAAAGATTTGAGCAGATTTAAAAAGATTATGTTTTTAATCTATTAAAATTTATTTTTATCATTTTTGATCAGCTTAAATCTGCAAAATCTGCGTGAAAATTAATTACAGGTTTTAGCCAATCTTTTTATTTGTTTGACGTTAGAATTAAAACCCAGTCGTTTCCGTTTTCTTTTTTGCCGGAAGGCTGGAATTCTTTTGTTCCCTTGTTATCAAATATTCCAATCTTTGTTTTTTCACCATTTCTTGGATTATACCAAGTTGCGGTTACTTTATCTCCTGAAATTTTCCCCATATTCAAGGTAATTTTTCTTCCGGTATAAGTATAAATCAAAGCATAATCATTTCCTCTTGTTGCCACTTGGTAATCGTATTTTTTGCCTTGATTGGCCACTAATGACTGATCCGGAATTCTTTCTAAATATGGAAATTCCAACATCAGATTTTTGATGTGTCTCATTTGTCCTGCTCCGGGTGCATTGATAGCGTCATTCCATAATTCTTTGTTTCCGTAGGCTGGATTGTCGCCTTTTCTGAACATTTGCATTACGGCATTGTGTCCGTAAGTGTAACCTGCTCCGCCTGCGAAAACCGACCAATATCCGTAGCGACGTACATCGCTGGCAGTCCATTTTGGCTGTAAGGTATCGTGCAGACCGTGTGGAATTCCTTCGTATGATGGTTCTCCGTCCAATGTTGGTTTGGTTGGTTTTAAATCCCAGTCTCTATGGACAAATTTGTAATTGTCTTCTTTGAATGGTTTCACCGAATCCTGATCATATCTTCTGTGACCTGATTGAAACATATTGAAATCCAGCCAGCTTGCATTATGAAAATTCTCTGAAGAATCGGTTCTTCCGAATGGGTGAAAAGTCACTAACTGATCTGGGTTACTTGTTTTTAAAATACTTCCGAGTGCGTTCCAAATGTCCTGAAATTTGTCTCCGTAGGTATCGCCACCGTTCAGCCAGATTACATTGGTTTTGTTTTTATATCGGTCGGCTAAAAACTTGGCGTATTTTTCAACATCCGCTTTCGTAACTTTGCTTTTGGCACTACTAATATTAGTTCCCCAAACCGGAACCATTGCTAAATAGATTCCGTTTTTTTGGGCAACTTCCAAAGTGTAGTCTACGTGGTCCCAATAATCATATTCCGGAGCATTATTTGGATCGTTGCCCGGTGAAGTAATCTGATGTGACAAATTATCATTCATTAATGCCTGATCGCCATAAGCATTTACAGCATTCACATTATGCAAAACCATTACCTGAACGACATTGAATCCTTTTGCTTTTCGGTCTTCCAAATATTTAACAACACCTTCTCTGTCTAATTTTCCGAACGTCAGCCAGCCTGTATCGCCTAACCAGAAAAAAGGTTTTCCGTCTTCGGTAACAAAATAATGCTTGTTTTCAGAAACTTTGAGTTTTGGTAAAGCTTTTGATTTGGCAGATTGAGAAAATCCGCTTTGTGCTGTCAACATAAAGCTTATACAAAGGGTGTATAAATATTTAATTTTCAGGTTCATTTTATTTTTATTTTGAATTATGTAATTTGTTTTTCTCGCAAGTTCTGCAGATTTTTTTAACTTTTCTTCACTACGAATAGTACTTTTTCTTTGATTTCAGCTTGTGGAATTACCACTTGTTTTCCTCCGCTGATATTCGCTTTTTTGGTGATAGTTCCATTGGAAGCATTAATTGTATATACTTCGAAAGTTCCTTTATGATTGGATAAATCGACAGAAACATCCTGATCGTTTTTCAGATAAAAAAGATAGGCATTGCCTTTATTTTCCAGTATCCAGAGCTTGTCTGAAAAAGTAGTTCCTTCTGCAAACTTCATACCAGCAAGGGCAGAATGAAAGGCAGAAAGTTCAATTTTTGGAACATTTGCCAATGAAGCTCCCGCCATTAATGCCGGCCATCCAAAACGTGGTGCTCCCATTGTGGAATATAAGACTGCTTTTTCCGGATATTTTTCACGGTATTCACGAACGGCTCTGTAAACTTGGTCGTCTGTTTCTTTTCCGGTTTTAATTTTACGGGCGTGCTGGCGAGGTGCTAAATTCTTTCCGCCTTCTGGAGCATACAGCGTTCCGTCTTCTTTATAATACCAATATCTGATATCAATTACATCAACGGTTTTTGCTCTTGTTTCGTCATTTAAGATTTCATCCTGAACGTCTTTTGTGGCACTTAAAGCTATTTTGGATTCATTTTGATTTGTCTTTTCGTAATTGGCAATCACATCAATCCAAAATTGCATAAAGCTTAACGGGCCTGTATATTCGGCACTTGTGAGTTGCAGAACGTTAGCATTATCTTTAAAGTTCTCCAGATTTTTTTCAATGAATGCTACGTGCAGTTTTCGAATGTCTGCATTTTTTACATCATAAAACTGCTCGGCAAGAAAAATCCTTTTATCACCTGCATACGGGGGTGGTTCCGGCAATCCGGTTGTATTGATATTATTCGCTGGACGCCAAGGGGAGCTAGACCAATGTGCTCCGGCTTCTAAAATGTTATGCTGAAAATAGGCTTCGTTTAAAAGTATTTTATTTTTTTGACCCGCTAATTCTGCAAAAGTTTTCAATCGGTTCCAGTACCAGGCGTTGTATCGGGTCAAATCGTATTTGCTCAAATGATCCCAGGCGATTCCTTGTCCGCTTCTGTCGAAAGGCTGTTCGTAAAACGGTGCCCAGACATCGGCATCCATCCTTCGGATACGTTCGTGATCGGCCATTCTTTGTTCGTACCACAATCCATAATTATGGTCGATCGCTGATTTATTGTTTTCGACTAAATAATTTACGGTTTCTTCCAGATTATCGGTGTAACCCACTCCATAATGTCCAGGAACAAATCGGGTAATGTGCGGTCTTGATTTTGCAATTTCAGATTCACGCAAACTGCCTCTCCACCAGGGAACATCAATAACTTCTCCGGTAATTACTCCTTTTGAAGTCGTCAAAAATCCGTTTGTTATGGCGATTTTATCCGAGTTAGAAATGATTTCAGTATTGACTTTTACTTCCTCAATGCGTTTTGCTTTGGCATAATCAATCGCAATTGGATTTCTGGTTGATGCTTTACTAATAAACTCTTTTAAAGTTTCATTTAATTTATAAGCTTCGGCTGTTAAAGCTGTCGCTTGTTCTATCGTTGGGCTTGAAGAAGGTTCTGAACCTAAATCCATAATCTGAGCATCCATCGGTAATTTCCCCAGACGCTGTTCCAGCAAAGCATAAAATAAACTTCTTGGGCTGATGTGATTGTTCACGTCTTTCCAATGCCCGTTTCCTGCCCATTGCGCCCAAACTCCAAATGCCCAGTTGTTGGCTGTTGGCGGATTGTAAATTTCTATTTTGGATGCGGAAGTTTCCCAGATGACGCTATTGGCAGCGTTCCACCCTAAACCTCTTGCATCCTGTTCTTTGTTTTTGAAACTGATGGCATTTCCATCAATTAAGGAAACATCAAAAAGGATTCCGGTTGCCCAGCTTCCAACTGATCCACTGAAACTGTATGGTAAATGTGATTCGCATTGCAAAAAAACGTTTGGCCCTGCAGTGGCGTAACCTCCGACTACAAAATCATTATATCCAAATTCAGAATAACAACGCTGAAACAAAGTTTGCTGACCTTCTGTATAGAAAGTGTTTCTTCTATGAGCTGCAATTTCCGAAATCGGGTTTAAAGCCAGACAATCTTCAACAGTAATTCTTTTGGCCGTTTTTAGAATTGAAACTGCACCGCCAGCAAACTGTTCAAAATTGACTTGTTGTACCCAAACATCTTCTGCATTTTCGATAGAAATTCCTGTCCATCTGTGCTGTTCGTCTTTTGGATTTGTGGTATCGTAATCTGATTTTAAAGTAAGGTTTTCAACTCCTACATTATTTATTCTGCCTGACCAGATGTAACTTACTACAGTTGATTTTGATAATTCTTCGTCTAAAGCATTCGTTAAAGGCGCATCAATTGTAATTTTATTTCCCTGAACATTTGTAATTTCCCTGTCGGCACGAATAACAAAATCATCGGCTTTCCAGCCAATCCATCCGCTTTCTCCACCAAAATCATTCATTGACAAAAGATTAATCCATTTTTTTGTGATGGGTGTGTTGACTACAATATGATCTCCTTTTTTGAGATTAGTTGCATTTTTTAGGGTTAAAGTAGTTGCTCCTAATGGCGTGTAATTTGCATCTAATTGGAATGTTTCCTTTAAAAGCTGATTATTAATTCCGCTTATATTGACAATTGCTTTTCTGTTGGTTGTGGTTCCTAAAAGTACCGTTCCGTTATTTCCTGAACCGCTTCCTCTTAGTACAATTCCGCTTTCCTTAATATTGATTTCACCTGAAATTTTAAAAATTCCTTTGTCTAAAAGTACAGTTCCTTTAAAACCGTTTTTATCGGCTTTCAATTTGGCAACATAATCTATTGCGGATTGAATTGTTTTTGTGGCATCACCATCGATATGCGGTACATACGCTTTAACAGCCACATTTGGAATCGCAGCCGAAGAAGCTTTATAGCCGGCAAAAGAAAAATCCGGAATCTGGTTTCCTTTTGTATCGGCTGTTCGTTCCAGTTTTCTTTCTTTGGTTTTTGTAATATCGGGGAATATGTTTTGGGCGAAACTGCTGCTAATGCTAAATAACACAGCAAGACCAGACAAAATTATTTTATCTTTTTGAAGAGAGACTATATTTTTTAGCTGGATGAAATTCACTTTAAAATAGTATTTGATAGATTTATTTTTATGTGATTAGACCTAACAAATTTTAAAAAATCTGTTAGGTCTGAAAATTGTCAGGCTTAAATTTAAGACTTTATTGCAACAATCCTTTTGATAGTTTTGCCAATGTATCGATGTTGTTTTCGGTTTTTGTC
>Ga0247805_1000323_pt1 | contig 26067 bp, 25 predicted proteins | sample UWRJL044104R1_FD_180930 | JGI IMG/M metagenome (GOLD analysis project Ga0247805, IMG submission 180930) | Plant litter microbial communities from Arlington Agricultural Research Station in Wisconsin, United States - UWRJ-L044-104R-1 | ecosystem: Environmental > Terrestrial > Plant litter >... | reverse complement strand
GATAGCAGGGGTAAAGATGCCTATAACCTGAAGCTGTCCCAGCAAAGGGCGCAATCGGCAGTGAATTATCTGGTGAGTAAAGGGGTAGCGCGGGACCGGATGGAAGCTAGGGGGTATGGAGAGACCAGGTTGTTAAACCATTGCGCAAATGGGATTGAATGTCCTGAGGAGGCACATGAGGCGAACCGAAGAACGGAGATTAAGGTGTTGAAGTTTTAAAGTTGGGTGAGGTGCGGCCAAATTGATTCGGGCGAATGAATTATTTCTTTCGCCCGAATCAATTTGGTTACAATTATTGCTGTGACTTAATAAAGTCAGTTATAAGGTAGCTTATTGCTTTGGCTGTGGTTGAACTCGTTCTTCCGTCTGTTAATTCAACAGCGCCCTCGCAAATGTGTAAATAAGAGAAATTGTAAGGCGAGGTTAACACCAGCTTCCGGATTTCATTGAGGGAAAAGCCTGAAGGGGTCATAGCACTGGAAAGCATGTCTGTAATACAATCCAGGTCTATTTCCAGTCCGGGTGTTCCATTTACATCTTTGAAGAGTTTGCGCCAATAAAATTCCAGCGGTTGATTACTTTGGATCAGATCGTCAAAAAATAAGGCATGGATATCGTCATTTTTAGCAATCTCAGTAATCATCGCGTCGTTGTTATAGCTTTGATGTAGTCCGAAAATGACATAGTTTTTTAGAAAGCCATCTTTTATAGCATAGCTGAAGCCATTGCCACTGTGCCGTCCCTGAGTTGCCCGCAAATCAGCATGTGCATCGATGTTGATGACGTCAATGGCTGTGTTTTTCGCTGTAGATACGCCCCGGATAATTGGATAGGCATTGTTGTGTCCACCACCTATTACAATGGGTATTTTTCCGGCAGCAGTAATTTTAGCGATGACAGGGGCAACGAGTTCGTCAATCTGCTTGACCTTTTCCTGCAGGCTTTGTGTGCTGGTATCTTCAGGGGCTGCGATTTCAAAATGTCCGAGTAGAAGCAGTTCCTGGCCTTTCAGGAAGGCATTACTTTGTACATTTAAGAGTGATTTTAAGCTTGGCTGCCAGGCGGTTGCTGTCCCTCCGATACCATGGTTGGCAAGCACACCGATATCCTCCGGAATGCCCAGCAATACAAAACGGGAAGTAGCGTTTTTAAGATCTTCCAGTGAAGCAACGAATTGAACCTGCTGGCCTATTTTTATTTCTCCGTCGCGGTGGTTAATCAGGGTTGCGACGTCTGCTGCGGTGTAAATTTTTAATCCTTCTGTCATTGTATTTCTCCATTAAGTACAACTGTTGTAATTTGTGACTGACCAAAACTATAAGGTAGGAAGGCCAGGGAAGGCATGGGCCTGGTGACAAAATAACTTGCTTTTTTGTACAATTGTAAGCTGCCCATCTGCTCGGAAAGTTCCATGGCGGCAGCACCATTGATGGTGGCTGCATTGATGGCTTCTTCGGGCTGCATTTTTAGTTTAAGGCAGGCCAGGGATACCACAAAATTCATGTTCCCGGAAGGTGTGGAGCCTGGATTATAATCGCTGGCAATAGCCACGGGGATGTCGGCCTGTATTAAGCCCCTGGCATTGGCATATGGGATGTTGAGGTAAAATGAGCAAGAGGGTAGTAAAGTAGCAATGGTATTGGTATTGACCAGGTTTGCGATCACCTGCTCATCGGTTGCCTCCAGGTGGTCTACCGAAATGGCGAGGTTTTTTATGCCAACTTCTACGCCTCCGGATATGGAAAGCTGGTTGGCATGTATTTTTGGGGCGAGGTCATATTTAGCTGCTTCCTGGAGCAGCTGATCGGTTTCATCGACTGAGAAAAAACCCTTTTCACAAAATACATCCATGTAATCTGCCAGGCCTTCGTCAGCAATTTTTGGCAGCATTTCTTCTGTGATAAGCTTAATATAACCCTGGTGGTTGTTTTTATATTCTGGTGGGTAGGCGTGTGCTGCAAGAAACGATGCGCGGATCATAACCGGCGAGCTTTCTTTAAGTCTGCGGATGACACGCAACATTTTCAGTTCACTTTCAGTGGTCAGTCCGTAGCCGCTTTTGATTTCTACAGCGCCTGTACCTTGCATAATCATGTCCTGAAGCCTTAACGAGGCCGATTCAAACAATTCTTCTTCCGAAGCCAGTTGAAGTTTTCGGGCAGAATTGAGGATGCCTCCACCTGCGGCGGCAATTTCTTCATAACTTTTCCCGGCGATCTTCATCGCAAATTCTTCCTCCCGGGAGGCCGCGAAAACGATATGGGTGTGGGAATCACACCAGGAAGGGAAAACAAAGCCGCCTTTGGCATCAATGGTCTTTACATTCACAAAATGTTCTGGCAGCTTGTCCATACTGCCAAAGCCACTGATGATGTCGTCATGGCTAAGCAACCAGGCATTCTCCAGCCTGGGTAAGTCGCACAGTTCTGTTCCTTTAAGCGCCCAGGTACCTTCTGGGTGCATTCCGACAAGGGTTCCGATATTGATGACAATCAGGACAGCCATAGCTTATGGGTTTAATTCTAATAAAATTGGACAATGGTCTGAATGAACAGCATCGGCAAGGATGGTAACATTTTTGAGCTGATCCAGCATAGGTGCGCTTGCAAGGTGGTAATCGATACGCCAGCCCAGGTTCTTTGCTCTGGAATTGGCACGGAAGCTCCACCAGGTATAATGATGGGGATCTTTGTTGAAGTGTCGAAAGGTATCGATAAAACCAGCTTTCAGGAACAATTCCATCCATTCTCTTTCTTCAGGTAAAAAACCAGATGAGTTGGCGTTGGATTTTGGATTATGGATGTCTATGGCGGTATGACAGATGTTATAATCTCCGGAGATGATCAGGTTTGGAATTTCTTTTCGCAATTCTGCAATATATCCATTGAAAAAATGTAAAAATTCATACTTTTTAACCTGTCTGTCGTCTCCACTTGATCCAGATGGCAGATAGAGACTCATCACAGAACATTTGTCAAAATCGACCCTTAAAATGCGTCCTTCTTTGTCGATCCATTCTTCACCGCAACCATATTCCACGTGATTAGGTTTGATGCGGCTAAGGATAGCAACACCACTGTAGCCTTTTTTTTCCGCTGGAAACCAGTAATGGTGGTAGCCAAGATCTTCAATCATTGCGATGATTTCAGGAATCTGACTCGGCATGGCTTTGACTTCCTGAAGGCAGACAATGTCGGCATCAGTAGCCTGTAACCAGCCTAAAAAGTTCTTGGTGGTGGCAGAGCGAATGCCATTGATGTTGTAAGATATGATTCTCATTTGTGTGTGTTTAAACTTTGATGGCCTGTTTAGCGAGTTCTTTTTCGAGCTTTCTGGCTTCTCTTTTTTTGAGGATGACAATATCCATTTTGATGTCGTTCAAAGGGCGGTTGTTGCTGTCGACCGGCAAGGCTGCAATTTTATCCACAAGTTCGAGCCCCCTTACTACCTCTCCGTATACCGTATAGCTACGGTCGAGGTGTGGCGATCCGCCAAGGGATTTATACACTTCGCGCTGCGTAACCGGTAATTTAAAATGGAGCCTGTTCTGCTCCAGGTTGTCTAATTGTTCGTCGGTAAATTTTTTCCCCTGTACAATGTAGAACTGGCTACCGCTGGACGCTTTTTCGGGATTGTCATCCCTTGCTGCAGCAAAAGCGCCTTTTTTGTGAAATAAACTATCCTTAAACTCTGCGGGTACGGTATAGCCGACAGTTCCTTCGCCTAGAAGCGCACCCGGTTTGGCCGTTTTTGAATCGGGGTCACCCCCCTGGATCATGAAGTTTTGGATCACGCGGTGGAATAGGGTGCCGTTAAATGTACCTTTTTTAGTGAGTTTAATGAAATTATCGCGATGCAGCGGCGTTTCGTTATAGAACATCACGACGCATTCGCCGAACTCGGTTTTGATTTTAATGTACCGGTGCTTTGGCTTTGCAGAGAAGGCGCTTAAAAAGCAAGCACAGAGCAATATGGTTAGATAAGACTTCATTGAAAACATATAATAAGCTAAGTTAAGCTAAATCTCCTTTATACTGATGTTAAATTTCTTACCATACATCAACAGTTTGAGCTCCTGAGGTTTGTTATCTTTGTGTGTTCCCTATTTTACTAACTAATGTAATGGACAATTTATTTAATTTCAAAAAATATACAAGTAATTTACAGGAAAAAGATTACCTGATGCCAGTTTTGTTTATCGGACATGGTTCTCCGATGAATGGGATTGAAGCCAACGAATTTAGTTTGCAATGGGCGGCGCAGGCGCGCGATATTCCTGTGCCAGAAGCAGTGCTGGTCGTTTCTGCGCATTGGTTTACGAATGGGACACACATTACGGCAATGGATTTTCCGCAAACGATACACGATTTTGGGGGATTCCCACAAGCCTTGTTCGATGTGACATATCCGGCGCCGGGGAGTCCCGAGCTTGCTCTGGAGACGGCAGGACTGATTCACAGCACGAATGTGGGGCTGGATCACGATTGGGGCCTGGATCATGGGGCCTGGACTGTAGTAAGGCACATGTATCCGGATGCGAATATTCCGGTACTTCAGTTGAGCATTGATTATACACGGGATGCCCGTTACCATTACGACCTTGCGCATGAACTTTATGGTTTACGCAAAAAAGGAGTACTGATATTAGGCAGTGGCAATATGGTACATAACTTGCGCATGATGAGCTGGGAAATGATTCATGGCGGGGGGTATGATTGGGCTTTACAGGCAAACGATACCTTTAAGCGGCTGATTTTAGCCAATGAACACCAACCTTTGACGACCTACGCGCAATTGGGTAAGGAAGCCATGCTGGCTATACCAACACCAGAACATTATTTACCGCTGATGTATACGCTGGGGTTAAAAAATGACCGGGAGGGGGTCTCCCTGTTTAACGATAAAGCTGTTGGTGGTTCCTTAACAATGACTTCAGTTCGGATTGGCTGATTACATGATTTTATGAAGTAAGTTCAATACCCAGTTTTTTTTGGCGTAAGGAGGATAAATCAAACTGGTCATGTTGAACCTGGACTGAAAAACTACAGCCCGTTCATGGGAAAAGGTTTTGAACCCAAAGATGCCATGGCAACTTCCTGTTCCACTTCCGTTAATCCCACCAAAGGGAAGTTTGGGATTGGAAATGTGGATGAGCACATCGTTGATACAGGCCCCGCCGGAACTGGTATTTTTGAGTATCTGCCTGATGTTTGTGCGTTTTTGACTAAAGAGATATAAAGCCAGGGGTTTGCTTTTGTCATTGATAAATTGAATGGCCTCGTCCAGTGTCTGATAGGTGATCATGGGCAGTATTGGTCCAAAAATTTCTTCTTTCATGATACTGGCATCTGCCGGAACCTGGGTTAATACCCAAGGGCCAATGGTATGCTTTTGCGTATTATGATGACCTTCCAGCGCAGCTGAAGCTCCCTTTTTCAGCGCATCTTTGACCAGTGCTGTCAGCCTGTCGAAATGGTGCTGACTGATGATTTTTGCATAGACAGACTCATCGATGATTTGCTGATCTTTAAAAAACAAATCCTTTACTGCTTTTATATAATGTTGGATAAATACATCTTGTAGTTTTTCAGGGATGAGCAGATAATCTGGTGCAATACAGGTCTGACCGGCATTGATGAGCTTGCCCCAGGCGATTTTTTGTGCTGCCTGGGCCAGGTTAGCCGTGTCGTCAATAATGACTGGTGATTTACCGCCCAGTTCGAGGGTTACTGAGCTCAGGTGTTTCGCGGCAGCTGTCATGATGATTTTACCAATATTGGTGCTTCCGGTAAAAAAGATGTGATCAAAAGACAAAGTAAGCAGTGCGGTAGACATTTCTGCATCGCCTTCAAAACAAGCTATTTCTTCCTCCTCGAAACAATCCTCAATGATTCTTGCGATGATTGAACTGGTTTCCGGACTCAGTTCAGATGGCTTAAGAATTACGCAGTTGCCAGCTGCAATGGCGGAGACTAAAGGACCGATCATCAGCTGGAAAGGGTAATTCCAGGGTGCGATGATCAGGCATACACCTTTTGGTTCGTAATAAATCCTGTTTTTTGCAAGAAAGTTGCTGATGGTTTTGCCCACTTTTTTTGGTTGCATCCAGTCGCTGATGTTTTTAACGGCAAAATCGATCTCGCTGTGGATGAAAAGAATTTCAGTTACAGCCGCTTCGAAGGTGCATTTTCGGAGATCGCTTTTTAACGCCTCGTAAATTTCGCGTTCAAATTTACTGATGCTATTTTTTAATGCCGTTAATTTTTCAATTCTTTGCGTGGCATTGCTGTTTCGAAGCGTATATTTATGTTTCTGCTGAGCCTCAAAAACAGAATTGATGGTGTGCATCAGTGTCATAGGGATACGCGGTGTTTAAATTGCTAAAATACGTTAAATGGTAGGAGCGGTCGTTACACTAATGATAAAGTTAATTCATTTAAGCGATATTGCAAGGCGATACCTGCTTGAGTAAAAAATATGTTCATGAAATCTTCATTACCTTTAAAAAATAGAAGTATACGGATAAAAAAGATCGGTTTGATTATTTGTGCTTTTGTTCTGCTTAGCCAGATTACATCCGCGCAAACTGCAAAAACAGGGGTTTTGATTATCGGAAACGGAAGTGCTGCTCTGGCTGCCGGTATACAGTCGGCCATGTCTGGTGCAAAAACTACTTTGCTGATCCAAGCTCCGGAGTTTGTGCTGGCTCCATTGGAGCAAAACATTCATTCTGGCCTTGAAGCCGAATTTTTGCAAAAAATGCGTAAGGCTAAAGGTATCAAAGATGCTGAATCCCCGGTTTACCTGGACCAGACCAGTGCCAATGCTGTAGTGAAGCGTTGGACAGATAGTGTAAAAAACTTAACGCTGATCAGTAACATCAAGTGGTCGCGTATTAAGCGTTCTGGCGGTGGCTGGAATGTTTTGCTGAGCAATGGAAAAGCCATCAAGGCGGTTGTATTGGTAAATGCGGATCAAAGCGGAAATGTAGGTGCGGCTATTGGTTTGCCTGTAGCCCCGGTTACGCGTTGGCATCCCTTTTCTTATGCGGATGATGTGTATAAAAACAGCATCGCTTCGGGAGCTTATGATGTGGGGACTGCTGTTAATTATGCCTTGCTGAAGGATTTCCAGGTGGAAGGACAGGAGAATTTACTGCATGTAAATACCAGATCTGAAAGTATGATTGCGGGACAAGCGGTGGGTGCTGCGGCGGCCTATGCAGCTTTCTATGACACCAAGACCTCTAAGGTGAATTTGAAGATGACCCAGGCCGAGCTGATCAAATTCCGCTTGTCGTTGGTTCCTTTTATCGATGTATCCAATGTTGATTCAAACTGGGTTGCGATACAGTTTGTTGGTCTTTCGGGCTTTTTAAAAGGAGAGGTTGTCAATGGTAAGCTCCGTTTTTTACCAGAGCAAAAAGTAACTACTGCAGAAATCAGGGATATGGTGAAAGCTTACTATTATAAAGCGCAGATCTGGTTTGATGATTATAAAGCTGAAGGAATGACGATTCAATCTACATTGAGCCTGGTTTGCTTTGTAGGGAATAAATCTCCGGAGCATACGCAGGCAGAGGTACTGAAAAAATGGACGAAGGATTATGGCTTTAAAAGCGACTTTGATTTAAAGCGAATGATTAGCCGCAGGGAATTTGCAGTTCTTGTCAATGCATATTTAAAACCATTTGACGTGAACATTGATGCCTCCGGCCGGGTGATCCGGTAGCTACTTCAAATAGAATAAAACTAATTTTGTATGGTTATGTATAGTTTTTGACTATAGTGTTATCAATATTAAGTATGTGTTATATCTCCAATTTGGTTGTTTTTGAGTGGATATAGGCTTACCTTTGCACTGTCAAAAAAGAACATTAAATACAAAAATAATTATGGCAATAGTAGGTAAAAAATTCCCGAGTGTTAGTATCGATGCGATGTCAGAAATGGGTGATGATTTGAAAATCAACATCTTTGAAGAAGCAGTAAATAAGCAGAAAAAAGTATTATTATTCTGGTACCCAAAAGATTTCACTTTCGTTTGTCCAACAGAACTACATGCATTTCAAGCAGCATTGCCTGATTTTGAAAAAAGAAATACCCTTGTAATTGGCGCATCTTGCGATACCAACGAAGTTCATTTCGCCTGGTTAAATACGCCAAAAGATAACGGTGGTATCGAAGGTGTTACTTATCCGATTTTAGCGGATACCCACAGACATCTGGCGAATATTTTAGATATCGTTGAACAGGAAGTAGAGTATGATGAAGAAGGAAGAGAAGTATTTACGGGTTCAAATGTAACTTTCAGAGCAACTTACCTGATTGATGAGACTGGTAAAGTATTCCATGAAAGTGTAAATGATATGCCTGTAGGTAGAAATGTAAAAGAATATTTACGCTTAATTGACGCTTATGCTCACGTACAAAAGCATGGTGAAGTTTGTCCTGCAAACTGGGAAGAAGGTAAAGAAGCAATGAATGCCAACAGAACTGGCGTTGCTGAATACTTAAGCGCTAATTAATAACAACAAAAATTATGTTTTTAGAATTAACAGAAGATAATCTTCAACAATATGTTGCTGAAAACAACAAAGTAATGGTTCAGTATGCCGCATCCTGGTGTGGAAACTGCAGGATCATGAAACCGAAGTTTAAGAAACTGGCTGCTGAAAACGAAGATGTAACCTTTTTAATTGTGGACGCCGAGAAACTTCCGGCTTCACGTAAGCTTGCGAACGTTGATAATTTGCCGACGTTTGCTGCCTTTGAAGGCGGAGCGTTGGTTGAGCAGGTTCAGACCAATAAAGCAGAAGTGTTGAATGAATTATTTGAAAAAATAAGATAATGAAAATTCCGGTAATAAAACAACTGTTCCAAAATAATACGCCTGAAAATCTTGAAGCTACGCTAAGCGTATTGGAAGCTTTTTGTGAGTTTAGAGGTGTGAGCGAACAGGAAATTGATGTGGCAGGAGAACTGATCACAAATATTTGCGGGGCGCTTGAGGTACATGAAAGTGTAAAAGCCGGCGCTGCAGAGAAAGACGCGTTAAATGCGTTTGGACAAAAGGTCATGGGCTCTATTGACAGAGGTTAATTTAGCTATAGGCATAAAAAAAGGCGAACTCATCGAGTTCGCCTTTTTTTATGCCTGGCTTTTTATGCTAAATTCCGGCCGGCATTGACAATACCGTAAACGGTTCTGATGGCTAGTTTTTCATAAGCCTGTTGCTCCTGATCGGTCACTTTATTCTGCAGCATTTCCAGTGCATAGTGCTGGATGAGTACAAGTGGCAGCACAATGCGTTCTCTGACTGCAATAGAGCTCTTCTCAACGGGGTAATTCTCCATGAGGGTCTCGTGGTTCGACAACTTTAATAACATCGTTTTAGAAAGCTCAAATTCGTCGTGCAGCATTTTCCAGAAAGCGCCATATTCCTTGTCGTTTGCAAAATGGGCGGTGATGGAGAAATCTGATTTACTCATCGACATCATACAATTGTCGATAATGGTTTTAAAATATCCGGATTCCTGATAGGTTTTAACTACTTTATCCCAATTGCCCAGTTCTTCCTGACTCTTCAAAGCTGTTCCCATACCATAGAAACCAGGAATGTTTTGTTTAAGCTGGCTCCAGGCCGTTACGAAACTGATGGCACGAAGGTCTTCCAGTTTTAATGCACCACCGGAATTTCTTTTGACAGGGCGGCTACTTATCGTAATTTTCGACAGCAGGGTTAATGGAGAAAAACGCTCCAGGTAGCTTAAAAACAATGGGTGTTTACGCAGCGCTACAAAAGAATCATAGGCTTCAGTAGCCATGGCGTCCAATAGATTTTTATGTAAAGGATCTAAGAGGATGTTGTGTTTTTCTTTGACGCCAGCAGAAATCCCGGCATTGATCAGTTGTTCGATATTGAATTCTGCACTGTCAATGGAGCCATACTGTGAGCTGATGGTCTGGCCCTGTATGGTTAACTGGATGTTCTTATTGGCAATTTCTTTGCCCATAGAGGCATAGAAACGGTGGGTTTTACCTCCGCCGCGGGCTGGTGGTCCACCCCGGCCGTCAAAAAATGCAAGTTGTATGTTGTGTTTATTTGCGGTTTCTGTTAAAGCTACCTTGGCATTAAAAATCGACCAGTTGGCCATCAGATAGCCACCATCTTTGGTGCTGTCGGAGAAACCGAGCATGATGTCCTGTTTATTGCCTCGCTTTTGTAAGTGCGCTTTGTAGAATGGGTGCGAATACAGTGTTTCCATAATGACCGCAGCATCTGCCAGGTCGTGTACTGTTTCAAACAGGGGAACGAAGTCGATGGATAGATTGTCTTCTTCCCAGCCATTCCAAAGGAACAATTCTATCAGCTGCAAGATGTCGCTGGCCTGCTGGCAGTTACTGATGATGAAACGATGACAGGCCAAAGCACCATTGCTTTCCTGGATCTGTTTGATCTCGGCAATGGTTTGGAGGGTATCATCTACCAGTGGGTCTGATGATTCCTCATAGTTTACCCGGGCACTTTTGAAAGAAAGGGCTTTAATTTTTTCCGCTTCTGATAAGCTATCGTAATTTTCCGGGAACAAAGAGATGATCGGTTTGCTTTGACGGCAATAGGCATGCACATCTCTCAACACACGACTGTCCTGTCTGATGTCCAATGAAGCGAAATGGCTGCCATACAGCTCAACTTTACGGATCAGATCGGAAGCCAGGTCTGCAAACAGGCCATTGTGGTCTTCGATCAACGTAGTTTTGATCTTATTCAGGTTTTCGATCAGGAAGTCCGCAATGTTTTCTGTTTCCATGTTTGGATCGAATGCATTTTTATACAAAACATCCTGTATGGTGGCGATGGGTTCTTCGACACCTCTGAAGGTAATCCTTCTCTTTAAGTTTCTAAAATCCCGGTAATAGCACCTGAAGAGAATCTGACGCAACATTTTAGACACCTGAATGGTAGATTCAGAATGTACATTTGGGTTTCCGTCACGATCTCCGCCTGGCCAGAAGCCAAGTTCGATGATCTTTTTTGATTCCAGGTTATAGTCGTTTAAGCTGCGGTCTATTTCGGTCTGGATATTTGCAGCGGCAAAATAGAACACATTTTCCAGGTACCAGGCTAAACTTAAAGCTTCATCTACCGGGGTTGGCGATTTTTTATTGAAAAACGGGGTCTTGCCCAATTGCTGCAACAGGAGGTTGATGGTCGAAATGTCATTGGTTTTAATGGCGGAGGTTAAGTCTGTAATGATAGACAAAACACTGCCTGGATAAAACTGTGTCGGATGTGCCGTGAGTACCAAACGAAGGGAAAAGTCTTCGATCAGGGCTTCGATTTTATCATTTAAGGCTTTGTTATCGATTCCTTTCTTCAGATAGGAGAGTAAAGTATTTTGTTCTTCCGAAGCATTTAACTTATTAAAAGAGGCATCTTCTACCGCATCAAAAAGGACAACCTGACGTTCGATATACTGGATAAACCGGAATAAAAGATCGATCACGTCGGTGTTCGAATTGTTTTGCGTGTACTTCTTAAAAAAGGCATCAATGATCTCTGCTGGGGTTTCATGGCGGTTTACGCCATCTTCGCAGTATTTAATAAAAAGAGGTAAGAGGGTACCCGTATCTTTTATTTTGTAAAAGGGAAGGGTAAGAAAAAGGCTATTGTAAAGTTCGAAACGCGACACAACTTCATTGTTGAATATCGATTCTCTCTGGCCTTTTGCACGTAGTTTTTGCATCATTTTAGGAGGTATTTTTTCGCGCTTAAGCTAGCAAAAATGATCCAAAAAACAGCGTAAAAGGTGTTAATAATTTTATTTTGATACTTCTGCTAAAATCGATAACTTAGATTTACAGAGATTGAATAAATCTTTTTAAAGTATTTGCGGGCCAGGCCTGTGATTCTAATTGTTATTTTTTTGGGGTATAAAACAGCCGTTAAGATTCCTTAACGGCTGTTTTATTGGAGTTGAATAGCTTAAGTTTTAGTGCAAATCTGCTGGAACTTCTACATTCTTTTTGAATTTCTGTAAATACAACAATGGGATAGAACACAAGAGTACCAAACCGGCAACCCAGTAAGCGTCACTATAGGTTAGCAATAAGCTCTGTTTGGTGACGGTTCCTTCTATGGCTTTTGCAGCCAGGTTTTTAGCATCCAGGTAATTGTATCCTTTGGCCATAAAATTATGGATGAAGGCATTGAAGCGTTCTGTAAAGGCTGGATTATACTCATTGATGTTAACCAGCAGATTGCTGCGGTGAAAACCCTGACGTACGTGGATTAATGTAGTCAAGGCCGCGATACCGAATGATCCGCCCAATTGTCTCATCATGTTGTTTAAGCCTGAACCTTGCCCGATTTCTGCACCTTTCAGATCCTGAATGGCTAGGGTAGTCAGCGGAACGAACAATAATGCCATTCCGACACCCCTGATGACCAATGGCAGGAAGAAGTCGTTTGTTCCTGATTGTAAAGTCGATTTACTCAGCATCGAGCAGAATACAAAAAAGAGGAACATACCTATGGTAGCCATAAACTGCGCTGGAATACCTTTTTTAAGGAAAATCCCAATGAAAGGCATCATCAAAATGGTACATAGCCCACCCGGGAATAACAGCTCCCCCGTTTGAAGTGGTGAGAAACCCAATAAGTTCTGACAGAAAACAGGGAATACAAACACCGATCCATACAAACCGAAACCGAGAATAAAGGAAGTGAACATCCCTATTGAAAAGCTTCGGTGACGCATGATCTTGAAGTTCACAATCGGGTGGTCGGTGCTCATTTCCCGCCAGATGAACAACAGCAAGCCAAGAACGGATGCCACAGCAAGTGCTGTAATGTATGGCGTTGCAAACCAGTCTTCACTTTCTCCTTTTTCCAGGACCGTTTGTAAACTTCCTACTGCGATGGCCAGTAAGGCAATTCCCCACCAGTCGACCGGCATACCTTTGCCATCTTTTGGCGTCTCGCGCACAAACATATAGGTACAGTAGGCCGCGAGGATTCCGACAGGAATATTTACGTAAAAGATCATCGGCCAGGTACTGATTTCCAATAAATAGCCACCAATGGTTGGGCCAACGGTTGGTCCAACGACGGCGCCCAGTCCAAATAGAGCTGTGGCAATACCCACATCTTCTCTTGGCCAGGTTTCAATTAGGATGGCCTGTGCAGTGGAGATCAAACCACCACCAGCAAGTCCCTGCAGGATCCGGAAGGCGATGAGTTCTTCCAGATTGGTTGCGTTACCGCACAAAAAAGAAGCGATGGTGAACAGGATAATGGAAAACAGGAAATAGTTTTTACGTCCGAAACGACTACCGAGCCATCCGGACATGGGCAATACGATTACATTAGCAACCGCATAGCCGGTAGATAACCAGGCCACATCCTCGAGGGTTGCGCCCAGGTTTCCCTGTATTTGGGGTATGGCAACGTTTACAATCGTGGTATCAATCAGCTCCAGTAAAGAAGCTGTGATCACTGTAAACGTGATTACCCACTTTTTTAAACCTTTCTCGGCCATTTTTAGTCTTTTATAGAAACAGAAACTTTAACACTCATGCCCGGGCGCAATTTTTCTAACACGTCTTTAGGGGCTTTCGTGATTTTAATTTTAACGGGAACACGTTGTACTACTTTCACAAAGTTTCCGGTTGCGTTGTCTGGAGGCAGTAAAGAGCCTTTTGCACCGGTAATTGGCGCAAAATTGTAAACTTCACCTTCTACATCATCTTTTGGATAGGCATCAACTTCAATTTTTACCTTAGAGCCTGGCTTGATGTCCTCCAATTGTGTTTCTTTGAAATTTGCAGTTACATAAATGCTGTTTTCATTTACAATCGAAAATAAAGATTGTCCAGCTTGTACCAACTGGCCTTTTTGTACATTCTTTTTAGACACGATACCAGTAGCCGGGGCTTTAATTTCTGTGTATGACAATTGCAATTTTGCAAAATCAACATCAGATTGACGCTGACTTACACCATTATGGCTTACTGCCAGTTGAGACTGTGTTGTTCCTACTTGTTTAACAGCAGCGGTATATTGATCCTGCGCAGCGGTGTATGCCGCCTGGGCGGATTCTTTTTGCGCTTTGGCCTGATCAAAAGCCTGTTGTGTTACTGAGCCATCTTTAACCAGGTTGGCATAACGGTCGTAATCTTTTTGGGCAAGGTTTAATTTAACCCTTGCAGCTTCGATATTTGCTTTGGCTGTACTGGTATTGGCAGCTGTAGCGGCAATCTGAGATTCGGATACACCTACGCCTGCACTTGCACCTTGCTGACCGGCCATTGCTTGTTCCAGTTTTACTTTATAATCGCTGTCGTCCAGTTTAACAAGTATATCGCCTTGATTTACCTTGGTGTTTTCTTCAAATTTAATTTCCTGTACGTAACCACCAACGCGGGCAACTACCGGACTGATATCGCCGTCGATTTGCGCATCATCGGTATCCACGTGTTTACTATAATAGATATATTCTTTAGTGCCGAAAAAGGCACCTATAATGATAAGCACGCCTAAAATGATAGGTATAACTTTATTTTTCTTTTTTGTTTCCGTTGTCATCGCTTGATTTGTTAAGGTATTATTGAGAAATTTTTCCTGTTGATTTTAATAAAGTGTAATAAGCCAGCCCGGCATCGGCTTTGGCCAGTTCCAGATTGATTTTTGCCTGGTACAATAACGTCTCTGCATCGATGCGGTCAATGGCGGATGCTACGTTGTTTTTGTATTTAGATTCCAGCAATTTATCATTTTCTGTAGCCTGGGCAATAGAGGTCTCTAATACTGATATTTTACTTAGGGCCAGTTTATAATCCTGATAGTTCTTATTGATTTCAGTTTTTACATTATCTGAAATCAGATCTTTCTGGATGTCAATGCTTTTTTGCTGGATACGGGCTTCTGACACCTTGTTTTTGTTGGTCCAAAGGTTACCGATGTTCCAGGAGATGTTCGCACCAATGGTTATCGGAACGATATACTGATTGGTTGGTGGAATGAAACTGCCACTTGGGTTTATATAATATAAATTGGCACCTACACCTACAGTAGGTAAGGTGTTCGCTTTAACCGATTTGATGTTTACATCGGCTACCTTATTTTGAAGGTCCAGTTGTTTCAATTCTTGTCTGCTAGCAAAAGCGGCCTCCATGTAATTGCTTAAAGGAGCCAATTGTTTGATTTCTTTATCCGGATCGGAGATTTCAATCTCCGTATTTTCATTCAGACCCAGCAGAATATCCAGATTATAGTTGATGATTTTTCTGTTGTTTTCAATTTCCATTCCGGTGAGGGAGATGTTTGCCTGTTGCAATTGAAATCTCAGCACATCATTCTTGGTTACGATTCCCTGTTCAAAGAAGCGTTGAGATTGCTTCAGTTGACCGGCAATGGCTTCCAGATTTTGCGCAACTACTTTTTTGCTTTGCAATACCTTGAAGAGTGAATAATAGGTGTTGATTACGGCATAGCTGATTTCTTCCTTGCTTTTGTCGGCGTCCAGTCTCGCTACTTCCGTGAGCAATTTGGTTGACTCTTCAGCATACCTTAGCTTGCCACCACCATAAATCAATTCTTCAACAGCAGCAGTCCCTACGAAAGCATCTGCACGTTTAGGCAAGTGAAGGGGATCTGCGCCTCCAATAATTAAGGTATTGGTTGGGATTTCTGCGTGATTGTATAAAAACGAAGCTTTTGCGGTAGGCAAGGCATTGTCTTTTACTACATTTAAGTTGGCAATGGCCTGATCAATTTTGTTTTGAGACAGCTTCAGATTTTTGCTGTTCTCGATACCAAGGGCGATTGCTTCCTGTAAGCTTAGTTTTTTGGTTTCCTGGGCATATAAGAGTCCGGGAAGCAAAAAAGCCAGAAAGCTTAATTTGATAGATTTGTGTATCATTGTTTGGATGTTAAATACGTGGTTATTAAATCTTTTAAATAGTCGACCAGCCGTTGAGTGATCAGCTTTCGGTCTTCCGTGTTGTTGATGTCGAGGGCGGTTCCGGAAGTTATTTTTGCCGGATTAATGGCCACATTGCTAATCGTCCCCATAAGCGAGGCGATAAACATTCTGACGTCAACCTGTCGGAAATCTCCGGCCGCAATGCCACTGTTGATGAGTTCTTCGACGATCGCCTGGTTCTCGACCATGGCATTTTTAATTTTGAAAAACATTTCCGGACGATGTGGCAGTGAAAGTTCCCTATGCATCATTTTATGTAAATTGTGGTTACATAAAATCCGGGTTGCATAACCTTGAATGGCTTTGATCAGTTTTTCTAAATGAGGCAGATCTTCTAATTTGATGCTGTTTAGCTGGTTGCTGAAACCAGCAATGCGGTAGCTCATGATTTCCATGAATACGCCTTCTTTAGAACCAAAATAATAATTGATCATAGCCATATTAGCGCCGGCTTCCTTTGCGATTTGCCGGGTTGAAGTAGCCTCGTACCCGAGTTGTGAGAACAGTTTTTCTGCTGCCTCCAGGATATTTGCTTTTTTATCTACTTTTTCCATGTTGAATTTGACCCGACAAAATTAATCAATCGATTGATTAATTTTAAGAAAGAAATGATTCTAAGTTAATAATGACTGAAGGCTGACAGTGCAAGCTTTGAAATTAAAGGGGCCTGTGCGCCTTGAAGCGTAGAATTTTGATGGAAATCTGTCAATAATTGCATAGAGATCAAATAAATCAATATCTTTGGCAGCTAAGATTTAACATGATGATTAAACAAGAAGACAACAGTAAATACGACTGGGCATACTATGTATTAGGTCTGGTTTTTGGAATTTTAACAGCAGCAATCATTTCAGGTAGTTTCCTTTGGTCTGTATTAGGCGGAATTATCGGCTTTATATTTGGCGCTGTTTTCTTAAACGGTATTGTTAAAGGTCGGGAATATTAATTGATACCGACGTTATTGTCAGGAACATGAAAAGACTGAGCTTTATTGTATTGGCAATGTTTAGTTGTGGTGTTTATGCGCAGGAGCCGAAATTTGCTCCTGTGGATACCAGTCCGGCCGACATAGTTTATTTTCCATTAAATGCAGCTAAAGCTAAAGACGATTCTAAACCGCTTGTGAAATTGGTTTATTCAAGGCCAACTAAAAAGGGGCGGGAGATTTTCGGTGTTCTTGAGCAATTTGAAAAAGTATGGCGCCTGGGCGCCAATGAATCAACGGAGATTAAATTCTACAAACACGTTCGTATTGGCGGCAAGCGGATTAAAGCAGGTACCTATAGCCTTTTTGCGATTCCAGGTCGGGAAAAATGGACATTTATTGTCAATAAACAGGTTGACCGTTGGGGCGCTTTTAGTTATGATGTGAGTAAAGACCTGGTTAGAATTGAGGTGCCTGTAATCCAGTTACTCAAGCCCATGGAATCTTTTTCCATGACATTTGTTACGCAAACTTACGGTGCAGATTTAACAATTGGCTGGGACACCACCATGGTGCAGGTGCCCATCCAAATCAAATAGGTTAATGTCCGCCAGCTATAAACTTCAAGCCTAAGATAGATCCGATTAGTGTGGCGATGAAAAATACGCGCCAGAAATTGACCGGTTCTTCAAAAAATAAAATTCCGACCAGAACGGTGCCTACAGCACCAATGCCTGTCCAAACCGCATAGGCTGTACCCATTGGCAAGGTTTGTGTGGCTTTATTTAGCAGTAAAAAACTCAGGGTTATACAAACAAAGAAGCCAATACTCCACTTGAGGTTGCTGAAATTATTCGAAAGTTTTAAGCAGGTGGTAAAGCCGATTTCAAAGAGGCCGGCGATAATCAATACAATCCAATTCATATTTTTTTTATACAAAAGTAAGCTTTGCGGCAAGGACACTTTTTTACAAATGTTAAAAAATGCGGTCCAGGAGATTTATCTTTACAAAAACACGAGCATTTTGCAGCATATTTTAGACAAGCTTACGCAGATTTACCCTTTAGATGAACGGCATATTGCACAACTGCGTGGCTTAATGCGCAGGGTTGAAATGCCTAGAAACAGGGTTATCATCCGCGCTGATCGCGTCGAAAAATCCATTTACTTTATTGAGAAGGGGATTGCAAGGGCTTATTGTGATGGGCCAGATAACCAGATCACCTTTTGGTTTGGTATGGAAGGGGATTTGATTTTTTCCTATAACAGTTATATCAATGGGTTAGCAGGTTATGAAAGTGTGGAATTGTTGGAGGCCTGCGTTTTACATGAAATTAATTTGGACGATTTGCAGCAACTTTTTGATTCGGATGTTGTGTTTGCGAACTGGGGGCGTAAACTCGCTGAGCGAGAGCTGATTAAAACAGAAGAAAGGTTGATAGCCAGGTTGTTCAGGTCGGCTACTGAGCGTTATCAGGAGCTTCTGAGCAGTAACCCCGCGTTGATCCAAAGGATACAACTGGGTTATATTGCCTCTTATTTAGGTGTTACACAGGTAACCCTAAGCCGGATCCGAGCAGAAATCAGATAGTTATACCATTTTATTCAGTATGGCAACTGTTAACCTGCTTACACAGTTCATTTTTCCTTTATCGTTGTAAATTTTGATTTCCCAAACATGGGTTTTAGCCCCGATGTGTAATGGTTTACAGATTCCGGTGACCAGACCGCTTTTAACAGGCCGGAGGTGGTTTGCATTAATTTCCAGGCCTACAGCCTGATATTTATCCGGATCAATAACCATAAAAGAAGCGATACTACCCAATGTTTCTGCAAGTACAACAGAGGCTCCTCCGTGTAAAATACCTGCAGGTTGGTGTGTTCGTTCATCGACTGGCATAGTCGCCGTTAAAGTATCTTCCGCTACCTGGGTAAATTGGATATCCAGGAAAGCACCCATGTGATTTTTGGGTCGGTCGTTTAACATTTCAGGTGTAAAATTTGTAAACCAGATCATAAGTAACGCTCTTTGATGATTTGTGTATGGTGGATCAGGTGACCTGCAATTACAAAAAGCAGGGCCCTGACAGAAATTTGCCTTTCTGATGCTGTTCCACTGCGGTTTAATTCCTTTTCTGTCAGGCTTTGAAACAGAAATAAGTTCGCTTTTCTGAGTAAAGAGAACTCTTCGGCCAGGCTGTGAAGGGTTCTGTCCTGAAAATGCGCATTTGCTACATATTCATCCTCTTCAAAGCCTGGTAAGGCATGAATTTCCCCGCGGGCAAAGCAGGTAAGGCGATATGCAAAAACACGCTCTGAATCGATGATGTGGCCAATCAGTTGCTTGATGGTCCATTTTCCCGGCGCATAAGCATAGTCGCCCTTTTTTCCTAAACCGCTGATAAATTCAGGAAAGTCCGTGGCTTGTTTTTTCAAGATCTTTTGTACATCTGCATCTACCAGGGATATGTACGCTTCAGCCCATACGGGGTACTCATGTGTTTGAGGTAGGTTCATAGGTTATGCTGCTTTTTAAAACAATTCGAAATGTAGTTCCTTTACCAAGTTCAGATTCCCTGACGAAGATCTGACCATTGTGATAGTTTTCAATAATCCTTTTGGTTAAAGATAAGCCCAGGCCCCAGCCGCGTTTTCTGGTGGTATAACCTGGTTGGAAAACTGCATCGAACTTGGAACGGGCAATGCCTTTTCCGGTGTCGGTCACATCAATAAATACTTCTTCCTTAGTCAGGTTTTCTATGATGTCTATGGTGATATTGCCTTCGTTTTCAATGGCATTGGCTGCATTTTTAAGTAGATTTTCTATGACCCAGTCAAACAAAGGTACATTCAGTAATGCCCGTACCTGCTCGTCGCCTGTAATCTTGAAAACGATTTTATCGGATGTGCGGAGTTTAAAATATTGGACAAAATTATAGATTACGGTATAAACCACATGATCTTCTACAATGGGTTTGGACCCGATCTTAGAAAAACGATCGGTAATGACCTCGAGTCTTTTGATGTCGTTTTCCATTTCGGCAATCAGCGGGTCATCTTCCGCGTCAAAGCGTGATTTCATCAGTTCTACCCAGGCCATGAGCGAGGATATGGGCGTACCCAGCTGGTGTGCTGTTTCTTTCGCCATTCCGACCCATACCTGGTCTTGTTCTGCCTTTCGGGCAGAGCTGAAGGCTACGTATGCGGTAAGCAGGAATAAGGCTATTACTGCCAGTTGAATGTATGGAAAGTATCTCAACTGTGTTAATGTCGCAGAGTCTTTGTAGTAAATGTACCAGCGGTTGCCGTCTAAGCCAATGATTGGGGTAGGCGGATGCTGCTGTTTCATTTTTTTAAGTTCACGGGCAAAATAGCCAGGATCATAGGTTTTATTCGGTTGTTTCTCTACCTCGTAATTGGTTTTGGTCGAGTCCAGACCCTGATAGGAAAGAATGGTACCGCCGGAATCGATCATGATTACCGGTAGTTTTGTATTTGTTCTGATCAGGTCAATTAAACTGGTGTAGCGGTCGTCATCATACATCACCATCGATTGCTCTGTTACTTTCACAAAGAGCTGTAGCTGGATCTGCTCTTCGCGTTCCATTTTTTTAACAAAGGAGTCGCTGTAAAAAACTGATGCAGTGCCTATAACGATGGCAAAAACAAGCAAAAAGAATTTCCAGCGGCGTTTTTTTTCGTATGGATTCATATCTTAAGCAGGCAAATTACAAAATAGCAATCAAAAATGTATCAATTGAATGGTAACGCCTAAAAATATATCTTTGTACCTAATAATATGGAAAAGAAAGTTAGAGTAAGATTTGCCCCAAGTCCGACAGGAGGATTGCATTTAGGTGGTGTGCGTACCGCGTTATTCAATTATTTATTTGCTAAGAAGCACAATGGCGCCTTTATTTTGCGCATCGAAGATACAGACCAGACCCGTTTTGTACCTGGTGCAGAAGACTATATCGCATCCTGTTTGAAATGGTGTGGTATGGAACCTGATGAAAGTCCGGAGTTAGGTGGAAATTACGGACCATATCGCCAAAGTGAGCGAAAGTCTACTTATAAACAATATGCAGATCAGTTGATTCTGGACGGCTATGCTTATTATGCTTTTGATACGCCGGAAGAGCTGGATTCGAAACGTAAAGAGGTTCCGAATTTTACGTATGGCCTGGCGACAAGGGGACAAATGAGAAACTCACTTACTTTATCTGAGGCAGAGGTGGAGGACTTGCTGGCCGCCAATACCCCGCATGTTGTGCGAATAAAAATACCTGAAAATGAGGTTGTTTCTTTTACAGATCTGATTAGAGGCCATGTGAGTTTTGATACTAATCTGGTGGATGATAAAGTATTAATTAAAGCGGACGGGATGCCAACCTATCACCTTGCTGTTGTGGCGGATGACCGGGCTATGGAAATCAGCCATGTGTTTAGGGGAGAGGAATGGCTGCCATCTGCACCAATCCATATTTTGCTTTGGCGTTATTTAGGTTGGGGAGATGAAATGCCTGCCTGGGTACATCTGCCTTTAATTTTGAAACCTGATGGCCATGGTAAGTTGAGTAAACGTGATGGGGACCGGCTGGGTTTCCCGGTTTATGCTCAAAACTGGACTGACCCTAAAACTGGCGACCTGACCAAAGGATTTAAAGAGCTGGGCTTTATGCCGGAAGCTTTTGTGAATTTGTTGGCGATGCTTGGCTGGAATGATGGAACCGATCAGGAATTGTTCTCTATGGCCGATCTGATTGATAAATTTTCTGTGGAAAGGATTAGTAAGGCAGGAGCCAAATTTGATTTTGAAAAAGCAAAGTGGTATAATCACGAATGGATTAAAAATACAGCAGCAGCTGATTTGCTGGAGCCGGTGAAAGCGGTATTGCTCGCGCAGGATCTTTCAGTGGCTGATGACGAATATACTTTGAAAGTGATTGATCTGATTAAGGACCGTTGCAACTTACTACTTGATTTCTATCCGCAAAGTGCTTATTTCTTTACCGCTCCTCAAGCGTATGACCTGACTGCGGTTAAGGGTAAATGGAGCCCGGAGAAAGCATCCTTCTTCAAGGATTTTGCTGCAGGGTTGGCAAGTTTATCACCAGTAGTTCAGGAAGAGCAATTTAAAGCATTGGCTGCGGAGCGTGCTTTAAAGCCTGGCGAATTGATGTTGCCTTTCCGATTGATGTTGGTGGGGGGTAAATTTGGGCCAGGCGTCTTTGATATTTCTGCTGCGCTAGGTGTTGAAGAAACCCGGAAAAGGATTCAGCATGCATTGACTGTTTTCGAATAAATCAACCAATAATTTTAGTTTGGTATAACTATTGACGCAAGTTGAGCTATACCAAACTAAAAGTGTTGATATGAAATTTTTCGGTAAAAGTAGCGACAACGTCGAGGATGCGAGAGGCAGCTCAGGCGGTGGAAAGGTACTGGGAGGTGGCATTGGCATCATTATCGTCATTGTCGGCTTATTTTTCGGTAAGGATTTAACGGGACTTGTTTCTCAAATGCCTGTAGGCAATTCTGAACAAACTCTTGTCCAAAAAGGAGCTCCTACGGATGCAGAAGGGAAATTTGTAGCCAATGTGCTGGCCTCGACAGACCAGGTTTGGGAAGCAGAATTTAAAAAAATGGGTAAGTCATATGAAAAGCCCGTGCTTCGGCTATTTACTGGCGGAGAACAATCTGGTTGCGGTTATGCCAGTTCTGCTGTTGGTCCTTTTTATTGTCCGGCAGACCATAAAGTTTATATTGATCTTGATTTCTACAAGGACTTGAAAACGCGTTTTGGCGTTAACGGTGATTTTGCCCAGGCCTATGTGATTGCCCATGAAGTTGGGCACCATGTGCAAAATCTTTTAGGCATATCAGAGAAGTTGGAAAGGGCTCGTCAGCAGCTTAGCGAAAAGGAATACAATAAATTGTCTGTTAAACTTGAACTTCAGGCCGACTTTTTTGCAGGGTTATGGGCGCACAATGCGCAGCTGATGAAAGATATTGAGTTGGAAAATGGCGACTTAGAGGAAGCACTGAATGCGGCGAATGCAATTGGAGATGATAAGCTGCAGAAACAGGCTCAGGGAGAGGTGATTCCTGACGCTTTTACACATGGCACTTCCGCACAAAGAATGTATTGGTTTAAAAAAGGTTTTGATACCGGAGATATCAATCAGGGCGATACTTTTAATGCCGCGACTTTGTAACAGATTCAATAAAATTTTAAAAATATAAGGTTAAACACCTAATGTTGTATAACTTTAAGGCAAAGTTTTTACACAAAATCCATTGTTCATCAATTTCAGAAGCCTTATTTATTATTCGTAAATGATATTAATTGTAGATGATACCCCAGAAAACTTGATTTCCTTGAAAAAGGTTCTGGAGAGACATAATTTCGAAGTAGATACCGCATCATCAGGTGAAGAAGCATTAAAGAAAGTTCTTAAGAATGAATATGTACTGATCATTCTCGATGTACAGATGCCTGGAATGGACGGATTTGAAGTAGCTGAAGCGATTTCAGGCTATAGTAAAGCACGTGAAACGGCAATCATTTTCTTATCTGCGGCAAATACCGAACTTAAGTTTATTACCAAAGGATATTCTTCCGGAGGCTTGGATTATATCACTAAGCCTGTTGACATGGGCGTATTGTTGCTGAAGGTTAAAACTTTTTACCGGATTTATGAGCAAAGCCGTAAACTCATTGAAATTCAAAAAGCATTGCTGGATGAAATTGAGTTTAGAAAGAAAGCAGAGCGAAAAAAGGATGAGTTTATCAGTATTGCAAGCCATGAACTTAAAACGCCGTTAACCAGTGTAAAGGGTTATGTGCAGCTACTGGGCAGAAGTATAGATAAAGGTGATATAGAGACGGTTAAAAAGCATTTAAGCAAGGCGCAGGTTCAGCTGGATAAATTGAATGATCTGATTGCAGATTTGCTGGATATTTCTAAAATTGAAAGTGGAAAGCTGAAATTCAATAAAAAGTACTTTAACCTGGACCAGGTATTGGATAATGTAATTGAGGTGATGCATCAGGCAAATCCGGAATTTACCATTACCCGAAGTGGTAAAGCACCCAAAGAGCTATATGGTGATGAAATGCGCATTGAACAGGTCATCATTAACTTTCTGACCAATGCGATTAAATATTCGCCCGGGACCAATAGAATACAGGTTAACGTACAGGTTAGAGAAGACATGCTGTATCTTGGTGTGAGGGATTATGGGATCGGAATTGATCCTGAGTTACAAAAGAATGTATTTGAAAAATTTTATCGCGTGGAAGAAACGGCCATCCATTTTCAGGGATTAGGTATTGGGCTTTACATCTCTGCTGAGATCATTAATCGTCATGGTGGAGAAGTGGGGGTAGAAAGTGAGTTGGGAAATGGATCTGAGTTTTATTTCACTTTGCCTCTGGATGTAGTACCAGAGGTTGAATAAAGAAACATTATGAGCAAAACGTCTATTAAAAATAATCTTCGTGTTGGTTTGGGGCTGTCGTTACTGATTCTTTTTGTAACCTCATTCGCCTCATTCATCAGCATTAGAAACTTAATTAAGAATTCTGACCTTGTTGCACACAGCAATGAGGTATTGTCCAATTTGGATGGTGTGCTTTCTACTTTAAAGGATGCAGAAACTGGGCAGCGCGGCTATTTGCTAACTGGGGAAAAGGAATTTTTGGAACCTTATAACGGGGCTAGACAAACTTCATTGGAATTGTTGAATTACATTCATGTTCAGACCCGTGACAATGCTTTCCAGCAAGCTAATGCTAAGAAACTGGAAGAAATCATTCAGGGGAGGATGGGGATATTGGAAAGTACCATTGCCGTTAAAAGCAGGGGTGGAAACGTTAGTATCGCGGAGCTTAGGAATGGTAAAACCTACATGGATGCGGCCAGGGTTTTGATTAAAACCATGAAAACAGAGGAGTTGAGGCTTTTGGATGTGAGAACTAGAACCATGAATACCCTAGCCAGCTATACGCCGATACTCATTCTTCTGGCCGCCGTTTTGGCGGTTATAATCACGTTATCTTTCTACAGAAGAGTAAGCAGTGATTTCAATAAAAGAGCACTGCTGCAGCGGGAGCTACAGGAGAAAAATGAAGAAATTGACAAAAGAATCCAGATCATCCAGGGCGTAGCGGGTAAGATTTCTAACGGAGATTACCAGGTTAGGATGGATGAAACTGTTAAAGATGGCCTGGGCAGCCTTTCTACCTCTTTGAATGCCATGGCCGAATCGCTACAATATTCATTTACGCTGCTTGCCGACAAGGAATGGCTGCAGTCTGGTATCGCCAATCTGAATAACAAAATGGTTGGGGAAAAGGATGTGCCTGAACTGGCAAAAGATATCCTGGAAAGTATTGTAGAACATGTCAATAGCCAGGTTGCCGCATTTTATCTGGTTGAGGATGAAGAATCCTTAGTGCTGGCAGGAAGATATGCCTTGGTTGAAGATCATAAAAAGAACATGCTCAAGTTTGGAGAAGGTTTAGCGGGCCAGGCTGCCCGATCCGGCAAACAGATGTTGATCAATGACATCCCGGACGGCGAACTGACCATCAGTTATGCCGTTGGAAGTACGAAACCCAGAAATGTGGTAGCTGTTCCGGTATTAAGAGATGACATCGTTGTGGGGGTAATGGAGTTTGGTAGCTTAATTGGTTTTACACCAGTTCAACTTGACTTTCTAAATGGTATTTCAAATAATATAGGGCTGGCTATCCACGTTGCCCAGAACCGTAGAAAATTACAGGAGTTTCTAGAAGAGACCCAGGCTCAGGCAGAAGAGCTGCAGGCACAACATCGTGAGCTGGAAGGTTTGAATGCAGAATTGGAGGCACAGACACAACGTATCCAAACCTCTGAAGAAGAACTGCGTGTACAACAGGAAGAACTGTTACAAAGCAACCAGGAGCTGGAGGAACGGACCAGTTTACTGGAAGAGAAAAATCAGTTGATACAAGAGCGAAACCTGGACATTCAGCAAAAAGCAGAACAGCTTGAACAAAGTACCAAATATAAATCCGAGTTTCTCGCCAATATGTCGCATGAGTTGCGTACACCTTTAAATTCTATTTTGCTGTTGTCTAAGCTCATGTCTGAGAATAAGGAGCTAG
>Ga0247805_1000322_pt1 | contig 26237 bp, 24 predicted proteins | sample UWRJL044104R1_FD_180930 | JGI IMG/M metagenome (GOLD analysis project Ga0247805, IMG submission 180930) | Plant litter microbial communities from Arlington Agricultural Research Station in Wisconsin, United States - UWRJ-L044-104R-1 | ecosystem: Environmental > Terrestrial > Plant litter >... | reverse complement strand
CCATCCCGAACAGAGAAGTTAAGCCCAGAACCGCCGATGATACTTGGGTCAAACCTGGTAAAGTAGGTAGTCGCCACAATACCATTACACAATCAAAAGCCACTCTGAATTAGGGTGGCTTTTTTTGCTTAAGAAAACTTTATTTTATGTAACTATTGCAAGACTCATTTCCTTTTTAATATATTTGTATAGACTAAAATTTGTCGAAATTAAATATGACAATTACTTCAAATATTACATGGTGGTGGCGTGCACGTCTTAATAAGGTGGACGAGTAAGCTCTATTGTGTAGTATAAGATATCTAATATACTTTCCAAGCGGCTAGCTGTTCATCTGACAGCTAGCCGCTTTTTTGTTATATCTATTCCAACCGAAAATATGTCCTCTTTAACTAAAACTTATTCCATCACTACCCGGCACAAAAAATTGCTGGCAGATACGCTAACCCCTGTTTCCATTTATCTGAAACTTCGGGATCGTTTTGTTAATACTATTTTACTTGAAAGTTCGGATTATCACGGCAACGAAAACTCCTTTACCTACATCTGCTGCGATCCTGTATCTTCATTTAAGCTTAACGAGAATATTGTCACGCAGAAATATCCGGACGGCTCTACTGACACATTTACCCTTGCCAAACGTAAAGACGCCGTACAAGCTCTATATGGCTATGCACAAAGCTTCGTATCTGAGAAAAGCGGATTCCCGTTTATTACAAATGGCCTCTTCGGTCACATGACTTATGATGCCGTTACCTATTTCGAAGACATCGATATTCAGCCAACGAATGCTGAAACGGAAATCGATCAGATTTTATACCAGGTTTACCGGTATGTCATTGCCATTAACCACTTCAAAAATGAACTCTACATTTTTGAACATCAATACGGCGAAACTAGCGATGAAAGTGGATTGGATATGATCGAGGGATTGATCAAAAACAGAAATTTTCCTAAATACGATTTCCATATCACCTCAGAAGAAACATCAAATGTTACCGATGACGAAATGAGAGGTGTAATCCAAAAAGGAATTGACCACTGTTTAAGAGGCGATGTATTCCAAATCGTCCCATCCCGTCGTTTCAGCAGAGATTTTCAAGGTGACGAATTCAATGTCTACCGTGCCTTGCGTTCTATAAACCCTTCTCCGTATTTGTTTTATTTTGATTACGGTAATTATAAAATTTTTGGATCTTCTCCTGAAAAGCAAATATTCATCAAAAACGGGCAGGCTGAAATTCATCCTATCGCAGGTACTTTTCGAAGAACCGGCGACGATCAGGCAGACGCAGAAGCTGCACAGCAGTTGCTTAATGATCCGAAAGAGACTGCTGAACACGTGATGCTTGTTGACTTGGCTCGGAATGACCTGAGCCGTAGCTGCGATGCCGTAAAAGTCACAAACTACAAAGAGGTTCAATATTACTCTCACGTTATTCACCTTGTTTCCAAAGTAGTAGGAAAGATGAATGAAGGTGTAAATCCCTTGCAGCTGGTAGCTGATACATTTCCGGCAGGGACGCTTTCCGGAGCTCCCAAGCATAATGCCATGAAACTAATTGACCAGATGGAAACGAGCAATCGCAGTATTTATGGAGGCGCGATTGGGTTTATGGATTTTAACGGAGATTTCAATCACGCCATTGCTATCCGTACCTTTTTAAGTAAAGATAACACGCTGTTTTACCGGGCAGGAATGGGCGTTGTAGCCAAGTCAAATGTGGAAAGTGAATTGCAGGAAATTAATAGCAAGCTGGCCGCGTTACGTAAAGCAATTGATGTGGCTGAAACGATCTGATAAGATATGGGACAGGTAAAGATTTATGGAATACGGGAACATTTGATGCCAATACGGAATAAAGTTTCTGATGTTTTGCACACATGCATTGTAGAAGCTTTTAAATATCCCGAAAACAAACGCATGCACCGGTTCTTTTATCTGGAAGAAGAAGATTTTTACTATCCTCAGGACAGAAGTAATCGGTATACAATTATTGAAATTTCGCTCTTTGAGGGACGTTCTGTTGAATCCAAGAAATATCTGTATCAATTAATTTTTAATCGGTTCGAGCATAAATTAGGAATCACCTCAAATGATGTGGAAATCACTTTAACAGAAACACCTCTCCATAATTGGGGCATTCGTGGAAAATCTGGTGACGAATTGATCTTAGATTATAAAGTTTCCGTATAAAATACCTGGCAACCTCAAAAAACTTTACCCAAAATTATATCTCTGAAAATGAAAATTCTTGTTTTAGATAATTACGATTCCTTTACCTACAACCTGGTTTACATTCTTCGTGAACTGCATGGCGAGGTAGACATATACCGCAACGATAAAATTACACTTGAAGAAGTAGATCAATACGACAAAATCCTTCTTTCTCCCGGTCCCGGAATTCCTTCCGAAGCAGGAATTATGCAGGATCTTATTCGTACATATGGACCAACGAAGAGTATTTTAGGAATTTGTCTTGGTCATCAGGCGATTGGCGAAGTGTATGGTGCTAGTCTTGAAAATATGACCGACGTGTTGCACGGGATCAGCGATAAAGCGATCGTGACAGATTCCACGGACCGTATTTTCCAGGGTCTGCCATCAGAAATTCAGGTGGGACGATATCATTCGTGGACCGTTGTTCCTGAAACTTTTACCGATGATCTGACGATTACTGCATTGGACGAAGCCGGGCGGGTTATGGCGCTTTCGCACAAAACATATGATGTAAAAGGAGTTCAATTTCATCCGGAATCCGTTTTGACTGATCACGGAAAAGCAATGTTACAAAACTGGTTAAACCTGTAATCCTTCTTAACTTTTTAATAAAGGCGTAGCGCCATCTATGGATTTAATAGCATGAAAAACATTCTCGGACATTTATTTGAATACAAAGTATTAAGTAAAGAACAAGCAAAGGAAATTCTGATCGGTATCAGCTCCGGTCGGTATTCGAATTCGGAAATAGCCTCTTTCCTTACAATTTACGCCATGAGAAGTATCACAGTTGAAGAACTGGAAGGCTTCCGCGATGCAATGCTGGAAATGTGTCTGAGGGTGGATCTATCTGCTTACGATCCAATCGATGTCTGCGGAACAGGCGGTGACGGAAAAGACACTTTCAATATATCAACCCTTTCCTGCTTTGTCGTTGCAGGCGCAGGACAGCACGTGGCGAAACATGGAAATCACGGTGTGTCGTCAATGTGCGGCTCCTCAACCGTTCTGGAATTTCTGGGAGCAAAATTTACCAATGAAAAATCCATTCTGGAACGCCAGATCGAGGAAGCCGGTGTTTGTTTTTTACATGCTCCGCTTTTTCATCCAGCCATGAAAAACGTTGCTCCGGTACGCAGAGAACTGGGTATTAAAACGTTCTTTAATATGCTCGGACCGATGGTAAACCCTGCCTCGCCAGGAAAGCAGCTTGTTGGTGTTTTCAGTCTTGAATTAGCGCGACTTTTTGCTTATCTTTACCAACAGACTGATAAACAGTTTCTGGTTGTTCACGCCTTAGACGGTTACGATGAAGTGTCATTAACAGGTGCATTTAAAATCATAACAGCTCAAATAGAGCAAGTTCTTACTCCTTCCCATTTAGGGTTGGATACTTTGCGCGCCTCCGAACTTTCGGGAGGAGAAACGGTCGAAGCCTCCGCAAAAATTTTCATGAATGTTTTGAATAATGAAGCTACTTCGGCCCAAAAACAGGCTGTTCTGGCTAATTCAGCATTGGCATTGCATTGTGCTAATCCGAAGTTGACCTTACTGGACGCCGTAGAAGTAGCGCGAGAATCGCTGGAAAGTAAAAAGGCCTTACAAAGCTTTAAAAAACTCACAACAGCATGATAACATACCTGGATCAACTTGATTTAAAAGCAACATACAGCTATGTCGATGATCCAAAACGGCAATTTGAAGAGCGCTTAGAGTTGATCAGGGAAAAAAATATTTAAGATGTCACCGGCTCTGGCCCGCCGGTATCAGAAACGATTTTTGCATATGGTTTAAACGAGGAAGGAAAATACATTGGACTACATCTCGTCACAACAGCCGATGTTCTCACTACCAATGACCTTTCTGATTTTAAACTAAACGTTGCCGATATTTTCAAAGATTAAAAAGATGATCAGACATTTTTGGACCATTTGTTTATTTGCGATTTTAAGTATCTGCTTGTTTTCAAAAACAAGTGCAAAAAACAGCTGCTCTAATCTCCCTGAAAATGTCACCATAGAACAAAAAAAATACAAATATCTGCTCTATCTTCCTAAGGATTATAATACCACAAAAAAGAAATATCCGCTGGTAATTTATCTCCATGGCAGCTCACAACGAGGAAATGATATAGACAAGCTCAAAGCATACGGCCCTCCTCAGCTTATAGAAAAGGGACGAAACTTTGAATTCATTATTGCCTCGCCACAATGCCCCTCAGATGTCAGAAACTGGTCTGCAGAAAACTGGTTTGAAACGATGTTTGCTGACCTTAATTCCAAATACGAAATTGATCCGGACCAGATTTATCTGACCGGAGTGAGCATGGGCGGCGGCGGAACCTTTGATCTTGCCAAAAAATATCCGGATAAGTTTGCCGCTCTTGTGCCTTTATGTGCCTGGGACAGCGATGTTATGAATCTTTGTAATATTCGTCATATACCAATCTGGACATTTCATGGCAAACAAGACGACGTGGTACCCGTTTTTGAAACCGAAGAAAAGGTAAAAAAACTGCGTGATTGCAAAGGAAATATTGAATTAACAATACTGGAAAATGACGGACATGGTATCCAGTGGCTTTATGAAAAACAAGATACTTACGACATCTATAACTGGATGTTGAAGCACAAAAGGAGAGCTAAATGAATATATTAGAAAAAATTGTTGCGCGTAAAAAGGTCGAAGTTGAACTATCCAAAAAGATAAAAAGTATCGCTGATCTTGAAAAAGAGGAATTATTTAGTCGTACCTCAGCTTCTTTATCAGATACTTTACGGAATTCTTCGACTCCCCGTATTATTTCTGAATTTAAGAGAAAGTCTCCTTCAAAAGGGATTATAAATGGGAATGTTTTACCGGAAATCGTTACAGCGGACTATGTTTCGGCAGGTGCAGCTGCACTTTCTGTTTTAACCGATATCGATTTCTTTGGCGGATCTTTTGATGACTTTTTAAGAGCCCGTAAAGCAAATCCACACATTCCTATGCTTAGGAAAGATTTCATCGTTGATGAATACCAGCTTTTTGAAGCAAAATCCATTGGTGCCGACATAATTCTTTTAATCGCTGCTTGCCTAGAACCATCTGAAATAAAGTCACTTAGCCAAAAAGCACACGACCTTGGACTGGAAGTTCTTTTAGAAGTTCATAATTCAGAGGAGCTGGCACAAAGTTTGTGCGAAACGGTCGATATCGTAGGAGTAAATAACCGGAATCTCAAAACTTTTGAAACATCCATCCGAACCTCCATCGAATTGAGTGCACAAATTCCTGATTCATTTGTTAAGATATCTGAAAGTGGATTAAGTGATGCAGAAACGATCATTGAGCTATTTACTTACGGTTACAAAGGATTCTTGATTGGAGAAACATTCATGAAAACAGACAACCCGGGAGCAGCGCTGGTAACCCTGCAAAATATTTTATCACAAATTGGTAACAGTAACCCTCACGTTATATGAAAGTTAAAGTTTGCGGAATGCGCCAGAAAGGCAACATTGAAGAATTGATAGAATTGCAGCCAAATTTTATCGGATTTATATTTTCCGAGAAATCACCTCGTTTCGTGGGTAACGACCTGGATGCAGATTTTGTTAAAAGCATACCAAACTCCATCAAGAAAGTGGGTGTGTTTGTGAATGCTAGTCCGGGATATATCCTGGATACTGTGAAGAAATATGATCTGCAATATGCGCAGCTTCATGGAAATGAATTGCCGGACATGTGCCGCAGCATTCGCCAAAAAGGTGTGAATATTATCAAGGCATTTTCAATTCACGATCAGTTCAACTTTGCTATGCTGAACAATTACAAATCTTATTGCGATATGTTTTTGTTTGATACAAAAGGGGATAATCCAGGCGGAAACGGCAAAGCTTTTGACTGGAGTCTTTTAAAGAGATATGATAATGAAAAACCGTTTTTCCTGAGCGGAGGAGTCGGTTTAGAAAATATAGATGAAGTAATCGCCCTGTCCAAAACATTACCTATTTATGGCATTGATGTAAATAGTATGTTTGAAACAGAACCAGGCGTAAAAGATATTTCAAAATTAAAAGTGCTTTTCGATAAGGTAAGGGTTAAAAAAGAGGAACAGGCAGAAGCATAAACTTATGGAAGCAATACACGAAAAAAATTCTTACCAGGCAAGCAGCCAGGGATATTACGGAACATTTGGCGGTGCATTTATTCCGGAAATGTTATATCCAAATGTGGAAGAACTGCGTGAAAATTATCTTCAGATTATTTCAGCGCCATCTTTCAAAAAGGAGTATGACGACTTGCTTAAAAACTATGTTGGTCGCCCGACGCCACTATATCGCGCCAACCGACTTTCGGAAAAATACGGAACGAATATTTTTCTGAAAAGAGAGGATCTTTGTCACACCGGAGCACACAAGGTCAACAACACAATCGGACAGATTTTACTGGCTCAAAAGCTTGGAAAAAAACGCGTTGTAGCAGAAACAGGCGCAGGACAGCACGGCGTGGCTACGGCAACGGTTTGTGCGCTGATGAACATTGAATGCATCGTCTACATGGGCGAGCTGGATATTGAACGCCAGGCTCCAAATGTCGCGCGTATGAAAATGCTTGGTGCGGAAGTGAGACCGGCAACCTGTGGTTCAAGAACGCTGAAAGATGCAACTAATGAAGCGATGCGTCACTGGATCAATAACCCTGTTGATACGCATTACATCATCGGTTCTGTCGTTGGGCCTCATCCTTACCCGGATATGGTTGCACGTTTTCAATCCATCATTTCAGAAGAAATAAAATGGCAGTTGAAAGAACAAACAGGTAAAGAAAATCCTGATTACGTCGTTGCCTGTGTTGGTGGAGGAAGTAACGCTGCCGGCGCATTTTACCATTATCTTGATGATCTTGAAACGAAACTGGTCGCCGTTGAGGCGGCAGGACAAGGCATAAGCTCAGGTCATTCCGCAGCTACAACGGCTTTGGGTACACCGGGCGTTTTGCATGGAAGCCGTACAATTTTAATGCAGACAGAAGACGGTCAGGTCGTGGAACCATATTCTATTTCTGCCGGCTTGGATTATCCTGGAATTGGTCCTCAGCACGCCTATCTGTACGATAGCGGCAGAGGTACTTTTTTATCAGCTACGGACGAAGAGGCGGTTGCAGCGGCTTTTGAGCTTACCCGTATGGAAGGAATCATTCCTGCCCTTGAATCTTCACATGCATTGGCTGTGTTAAACAAATTGGGAGCTACGGCGAGCGAAACGGTGGTTATCAACCTTTCCGGTCGCGGAGATAAGGATATGGCAACTTATATGAAATATATTAATTAATCAGATGCTGGCTATTAGCAGAGGTGGATGTGCCGTCGAAAGTTGCCCCTGATAGCTAATAGCCAAAAGCTATTTCAATATAATTTACTATGGCAACACTAGCATTACCAGAAGTCTTTGAAATGCGCCTTAAAGTACAGGAACTTGAAAAGAAAGTGAATTCAGGTGAACTATCGTTATTTGAAAGATGCGAAGTAGAGGATGAAATTCTTGAATTAAAGGAACAATTAGGTGAGTTTGACCGCCTTAAATTTAGCGACGAAGGCGAATGTTTAAATTGCTCAGCATAAAATAGTCTTGATACTCAGCGCAATCATGATCGTATTGTAACCATTACCATTTGATTGTATAATGAACACACGCACACTATTTACCATTGGCCATTCCAGCCATTCGCCAGATTATTTTCTCGAATTGCTGAAACATTTTTAAAATCACTTGCCTCATCGACGTCAGAACTGTTGCGGCAAGTGCCTTTAATCCTCAATTCAACAAAGAGCCAGTAGCTGCCTTTTTGAAGAATAACGGTATCAAGTATCTTCATTTTTCTAAAGAATTTGGAGCCAGACATACGGATCCGGAAGTTCTGGACCGTGAAGGAAAAGTGGATTTTGAAAAGGTCAGGAATTCAGATCTTTTCAGGAATGGAATTCAAAGATTAGTCCAGGGTTTCGAGAAAGGCTTTACGATTTCTCTGATGTGCTCAGAAGCTGAACCGCTGGATTGCCATCGCTTCTCAATGATTTCTTTGGCTTTGGCACAGCAGGGGTTCGAAATAAATCATATTCTTAAAGACAAAACACTGGTTTCCAACGCTCAGCTTGAAAAAGCGTTAGTAAAAAAATTCTATAAAAAATTACCCGTTCCGACAGTGTTTGATCCCGATATTACGATACAGGATCAGATCAATGCCGCTTACCGTTTCAAAAATCAGGAGATCGCTTTTTCTCCATACACACACCATTCAGAAGAAAATTTATGATTAATTTATTCACCATTGGTTTTACCAAAAAACCAGCGGAAACCTTCTTTAAGCTATTAAAGGATTCGGGTGTTAAACAAATCGTTGATACACGGATCAATAATGTTTCCCAACTTTCAGGTTTTGCAAAAGGATCTGATCTGCAATTTTTCGCAAGAGAAATTGGAAATATTTCTTACGATCACAACATCGATTTAGCCCCGACCAAGGATCTATTATCCTTATACCGTACAAAGAAATTAACCTGGAATGAGTATGAAACGGAATATCTGAACCTGCTCGATATCCGGAAAATCGCTCAAAAAATTAACGTCGAAAATCTTCACCAAAATTGCCTGTTATGTAGCGAACATAAACCTGATAGATGCCACCGCAGGTTGCTTGCTGAATATTTCAAACAGGTAAGAAATGATATCCAAATTACGCACCTTATCTGATCACGGTACGTGACAATTCGCTTTGTCTGTTTAGCCAATTCTGTAAAGGAAGGGGGAAGATGCCTGGCTGGCATCGAGCTAAACAAAAACAATGAACCGATCATTGTAAAAAATGGCCCGAAATGGATACGTCCGATATGCAAAACCCAACATGGTAAAATTTATACGCATTGGGTTACTCATATTAAATTGCTGGATATTGTCGAGATAGAATCAACTGGTGTTCCCGTTAAACCATCATATCAATCAGAAAATATTTTCTTTAAAGACGAAGATTTAAAAATTGTCGGCAGGTACGATCGGAATGGATTAAGCCGGTTATGTGACAACCGGTATTACATTTTTGGAAACTGGGGGAAAACACTTTCAACGGATGAAATTGTGTTTCTGGACCATTCTCTGGTGCTTATTCATGTGAATCAGTTTCAAATCACAGAAAGGATTAATCCGGATGATCCCGGTAAGAAAAAGATTCGTTTACGGTTTTCATACAATGAAACAAATTATGATTTTCCCATAACCGATCCTGTCTTTTTACATCTTTACAGTAACAATCACGCTATTTTGAAGGTTATCAGCAGCTTGTATTTATGCGTTTCGATAAGTATAAATTTCAATGGTTGGTATTATAAACTCGTGGCTGGAATTATTCCCGCTCCATCCTAATTCGGATTATTAATTATAAATTGCTTTATTTTTAATTAAACCTAAATAATAAACCTATTCAAAATGAAATACATTTCTTTATTTTTGGCCGGTTTTCTACTTTTTGGAACAATCGCTTACGCAAATTCGGACAAAAAACCTGCCGCTAAAAAAATGCTACGTCACGCCGTATTGTTTAAATTTAAAGATTCTGCCACACCGGCGCAAGTAAAAGAAGTTGAAGATGCTTTCCGCAAACTTCCTTCAAAAGTAAAAGAAGTGAAAGGTTTTGAGTGGGGAACGAATAACAGCCCGGAAGGACTAAACCAAGGTTTTACACATATGTTTTTCGTATCGTTTGACAGCGAAGAAGGACGTGCGGCTTACCTTCCTCATCCGGAACACAAAGCTTTTGTGAAAGTTTTGGAGCCACATTTAGACAAAGTTTTAGTGATTGATTACTGGACACAGGAATGAATAGAATAGTTGATCTTTTTAATACAAAACCAACGAGCCAGCCCGGAGAAGGACTGTTGAATGTTTATTTCACAGCAGGTTTCCCTGAACTGGACGACACCAGAAAAGTTTTGAACGCTTTACAGGAAGGCGGCGCAGATCTGGTTGAAATTGGAATGCCCTATTCTGATCCGGTTGCTGACGGCGAAACCATTCAAAAGAGCAACGAAAGAGCTCTGGAGAACGGTATGACCGTGAAGCTGCTTTTTGATCAGTTAGAGGATATGCGCAAAACGCTTACCATTCCTGTTTTGCTGATGGGCTACATCAATCCCGTTATGCAATTTGGTATAGAAAATTTTTGTAAAAAATGCGCAGAAGTTGGCGTCGACGGACTGATACTCCCGGATATGCCAATGGATGTTTATCTGAATGAGTACAAATCAATTTTCGATTCCTATGGAATTCTGAATATTTTCCTTGTAACACCACAGACGTCAGAATCGCGCATCAGACAGATTGATCAGGCAAGTGAAGGTTTTATTTATACAGTTTCCTCTGCCAGCGTCACCGGCTCAAAAAGCGGTGTAAGCACAGATATGGAGTCGTATTTCAACCGGATTAATGCGATGAATTTGAAAAATCCGCGTTTGATTGGTTTTGGTATCAAAGATAATGCAACGTATGTGAAGGCCTGCAATTATGCCCAGGGCGCTATTATCGGAAGTGCATTTATACGGGTTTTGGAAGAAACCAAAGACCTGGAAAATGATGTTCGCCATTTTGTTCAGGAAATAAAAAATCCGGCTTCGGTAACATTAGACGCCTGATTTATTAAAGACATTGGCATCAATTTTTTAACAAACAATCCTGCAAACGGGTTGTTTGTTTTTTGTTTTGAGCCTATGAAAACTTGTTCCAACATTATCATACTGATATTATTAACCTGCGTAGTTCATCCTTCAAGTGCACAGTTTAAGATCGATCTGGAAGGCGGAATCATTCCTGGCACAAATTATAACCGGGTCCGTATTCCAAGCAGCGGCGGTACCCGCGTAAATTTATCTGATGATCTCAATAGTAAGACCAAGGCCTTTTACAGGATCAGGCTGGGATATACTTTCGCAAAAAGACATAATCTTCTACTTTTATATGCTCCGCTGACCCTGAAATACAACGGGCGTTTTGACCGGAACATCGATTTTAACGATCAGAATTTTGCAGCCAGTTCTCCTGTCGACGTTTACTATAAATTTAATTCTTACCGGCTTACTTACCGCTACAATTTCATTGAGCAAGGGCGCTGGCAGGTTGGTGCAGGTTTAACTGCTAAAATACGTGACGCGGATATCCGCTTCAAAAACGAGATAATCGACACGCATTATGATAACGTTGGTTTTGTTCCTATCATTAACTTTTATGCGCGTTACAAACCGAATTATCACTGGTCATTTTTGGTCGAGGGAGATGCGCTTGCGGCAAAACAGGGACGAGCCGAAGATATTTTTGCGGGAACAAGTTATCAGATCAATTCTTCCCTGGGCGTAAAACTGGGTTATCGTGTACTTGAAGGAGGTGCGGATAACGACAAAATTTATAACTTCAACTGGGTAAATTATATCAGTGCCGGAATTCTGCTTGCGCTTTGAAATCTTTCAAAATAGCATAAAAAAGATTATATTAGTCCTCTCTATGGTTGACAGAGGAAATCGTACTTTTTGCTTTGTTAAATCGTTACCATAGTAATCAATACAATCCCAAATCCTATGGCGGCTTTTACACCAGTGATGGAAGGACTTCTCCTTCGTATTCAGGAATACCGGCAAAAGTATTATCAAAATCAGCTTTTGAAAGGCATTATCTTTTCGGCGGCGTTGCTTTTGAGCGTATATCTTATTTTCAATACACTTGAATATTTTGGTCGTTTCAGCTCTGGCGTTCGGGGAACATTATTCTTCGGTTTTTTGGCCGTTCTGATGTTTTCGTTCTTCCAGTGGGTGATACAGCCATTAATCCATTTATTTGGCCTGAGCAGGCCGCTTTCAGACGAGGATGCCGCTTTGCAAATCGGGCAGTATTTTCCCGAAGTAGGTGATAAGCTCTTGAATACTTTACAGCTGAGAAATCTTTCCGGAACGCAATCTGATCTTATTGAGGCTAGTATCCGTCAGAAATCCGGACAGCTTTTGATCGTTAAATTTTCGGATGCCATACGTTTTAATGAAAATAAAAGATGGATTAAATACGCCATTTACCCGCTAGCAGCAATCAGTGTTATTTTGCTTTTCAACCCGTCATTTTTTACTTCAAGTTCCGACCGGATTATCCATTTCCAGAAAAACTATACGTATGCGCCGTTTTCATTTGTTTTAGAGAACAAAAATTTGAAAGCCTTTCGCAATGAAGACTTTATACTGAAATTGACACTGAAAGGAGATGCTTTGCCAAAAGATGTTTATCTGGTGCAAAATGGCACACGTTTTAAATTAAATCAGGAGGGTAATCAGCATTATTCTTACGTTTTTAAAAATATTCAGCGCGTAGCGGCTTTTTCATTTGAGGCTGCCGGATTTCTTTCCGATGAATATAAAATTACCGTAATTGAACGACCGTCCTTGTTATCTTTTGACGTAAATCTGCATTATCCGGCCTATCTGCATAAACCTTCGGAGGGATTAAATAATGTGGGAAACTTATCGGTTCCGGAGGGGACAACGGTTGAATGGAATTTTAATACATCATCTACCAAATCTTTGGCAATTCGTTTTGAAAACGATTCACTTTTATATAAAGCATCTGAAAATGATGACGAAGGATTTCAGGTGACAAAACGTTCTGTCCGCCGTTCAGCTCAGTATCAGATTCAATTAAAAAACGATGAAGCTGCCAATTCCGACAAAATTGGCTATTATATCAACGTGATTCCGGACAAGGTTCCGGTAATGTCTCTGGAAAATTTCCAGGACACAACGATGTATAATTATTTGGTTGTGGGAGGTTCAATCAGTGATGATTATGGTTTTTCACAGCTGAAATTATTCTATTCCGTACAGCGGGAAAACGAGAAAAAGGGGTCTGCTCCAAAATCTATCCCAATTCCGTTTAACAAAACAGTCAACACACAGAGTTTTTACTTCCAATGGTACGTTGATAGCCTCAAACTGGCTCCGGGAGACAAGATCGAATATTTTGCTCAGGTGTGGGATAATGATGGCGTCAATGGCGCAAAAAGTGCCCGTTCGAGATCGATTCAATTTACTGTCCCTTCAAAAGATCAACTGGAAGCTGAAATTCGCAAGTCTGAGCAGAATACTGAAAATCAGATTGAGTCAGCAATGAAAAAAGCACAAAGTCTTGAAAAAGATCTTACTGCTTTGGACGATCGCCTGAAAAGTAATAAGGAACTGGATTTCAAAGAAAAAAAGCAGATTGAAGAAGTCCTGAAAAAACGTGAGGAGCTGATGAAAGAACTTCAATCGTTGCAGGAGAAAAACCAGTCAATGAATGAAAAATCCAAACAATTTAGCCAGCAGAGTCCTGAACTTCAGCAAAAACTGGATCAACTCCAAAAGTTGATGAAAGAGTTAATGGATAATGATACGGATAAGCTTTATAAGGAACTGCAAAAACTTCTTGACCAGAAAAAAAGCGAACGTATGTCGAATACGCTCGATAAATTAAAAAATAAAGAGCACAATCTGGAAAAGGAGCTTGAACGTACTATGAAGCTTTTCAAACAGATGCAGATGGAGCAGAAAATGGAAAATCTGGTAGACAAGCTTGATAAGCTGGCAGATAAGGAAGAACAGTTAGCGGACAAATCCCAGCAAAATGATAAGAACAAAAATTCTGAAGAGAAGAAAGGGAAGAACGAAGATTTGAAAAAAGAGCAGGAAAAAATTCAGGAGGAGTTCGAAAAAGCTAAAGAAAATACCAAGGAAATTGAGGAAATGAGCAAGGAGCTTGAACAGCCGATTGATCCGAAAGAGGAAGAGCAGAAAAACGCTTCTGAGCAGATGAAAGAAAGCAAGGAACAACTTGATAAGCAACAGAACTCCAAAGCTTCTCAGGCTCAGAAAAAAGCAGCTAAGTCAATGCGGGACATGTCCAAGTCGATGGCAGAAGCTATGGAGGCGCAAGAGGCTGAACAAATGCAGGAGGATATGGATGCATTGAGAGATATCCTTGAAAATTTGATTACGCTGTCCTTTGATCAGGAAAAATTGATGAAGGATTTTAGAGGCGTCAATTTACAGGACCCACGTTTTGTAAAACTTGGGCAGCAGCAATTGAAATTAAAAGATGATGCTAAAGTTGTAGAGGATAGCCTTTATGCGCTAGCCAGTCGCGTTGTGCAAATTCAGTCGTTTATAACTAGGGAATTGAACGATATGAAGCAGTATATGGATGAAAGTGTTAAAAGCATTAAGGATAGGAATATTAATGTGGCTACGTCGAAGCAACAGTTCTCTATGACTTCAATGAATAACCTTGCTCTGATGCTGAGCGATGTTTTTAAACAAATGCAGCAGCAGATGGCCATGGCAATGCCCGGACAAGGCAAAGGTAAAAAAGGCAAGCAAAAGGGTGAACAGCCTGGAATGGGTGAAATGCAAGAGAAGCTGAACGGAAAAATTAAGCAACTGGGATCCGGAAAAGAGGGGCAGGGCAATTCCTCTGAGCAGCTTGCGAGAATGGCTGCAGAGCAGGCAATGATACGTAAGATGGTTGAGGCGATGAAAGATGCTCAGAAAGGCACAGAAGCTGGAAAAATGTTCGGAGAAGAGCTTCAGGATATTATTGACAAAATGGACGAAAACGAGACCGATCTTGTGAACAAGCGCGTTACTCCGGAACTGATGAAAAGAAATCAGGAAATTACGACACGATTACTTGAATCCGAAAAAGCGATGAAAGAACAAGATGAGGATGAGCAGCGTAAGGCGCAAACTGCTAAACAAACACCGCGTCAGCCACCTGCTGCTTTTGAAAAATATATTCAGGAAAAGGAAAAACAAACTGAACTGCTTCGGACTATACCACCAACTTTCTCACCTTTCTACAAACGAGAGGTGGATTCTTACTTCCGCAAATACCAGGCCAAGAACTGATTAGTTATTCGAATTGTTACTCTTTAACCTATTTTAAGAATCAAACGAATCTTAAAATAGGTTAAATATGACATGAAATTAGACGTTAATTAAATCGTAATTAGATACTTACTACCTTTACGCCAAATTTCCTTCTCGGATTTTTAAAAAATTCGTGGTTATTTTGGTATAACTCATTATAATACAGTCATTTCCAAATTAATAGTATGCTTAAATTCTTCTCAGAGGAGATTGATTTCAAACTTCCGTTTCCACAAAAAACTTCCAAATGGATTAAAACTATCTCAATATCAGAAGGTTACGAAATAGGTGATTTAAATTATATTTTTTGCTCGGATGATTACCTCCTTGAGATTAACAAACAGTATCTTGATCACGACTATTATACGGATATTATAACGTTTGATAACAGTGAGGAGGAGGGGAAAATTGAGGGAGATATTTATGTCAGTGTTGATCGTGTAAAAGAAAATGCCATAGAATTTGGAGCAAATTTTGAGACGGAATTGCGTCGTGTTTTGATTCATGGGCTCTTACACTTAATGAATTACACAGATACCAGCGAAGAATTGAAAGCTCAGATGCGAGCAAAGGAAGATGAATGTCTTCTGATTTATTAAATATTTCCACGTGGAACATTTTTGAAAATTATAAAAATTTCACGTTTCACAAAAATTGAGAAAAACTTAAAACTATGTTTCAAGAATATGATGTAATCGTAGTAGGAGCCGGCCACGCCGGCTGTGAGGCAGCTGCCGCAGCTGCAACCATGGGCTCCTCCGTTTTACTCATTACAATGAATATGCACACCATAGCGCAGATGTCCTGCAACCCGGCCATGGGTGGTGTTGCCAAAGGCCAAATTGTGAGAGAGATTGATGCGCTCGGAGGCCAGTCAGGAATTGTAAGTGACAAGACCATGATACAGTTCCGTATGCTGAACTTATCGAAAGGACCTGCCATGTGGAGCCCACGTTGCCAAAGTGACCGGATGATGTTCGCACTTGAATGGAGATCAATTTTAGAAAACAACCCGAACGTTGATTTTTGGCAAGACACCGTTAAAGAAATTCTGCTTGACGGCGATCAGGTGACAGGAGTAAAGACAAGTCTTGGAATTGAAATCAAATCCAAGTCTGTAGTTCTTACAAACGGCACATTCCTGAATGGCCTAATTCATATCGGAGAGAAAAATTTTGGTGGCGGACGAACCGGAGAGAAAGCTGCAACTGGAATAACCGAACAATTGATCACGCTCGGCTTCAAAGCTGGCAGAATGAAAACCGGAACACCGCCTCGAGTGGATGGAAGGTCCCTGGACTATTCTAAAATGGAAGAGCAACCCGGAGACGAAAACCCGGCAAAATTTTCCTATACGGACACAAAAAAATTAACCAAACAACGTAGTTGTTGGATTACCTATACCAACAACGAAGTGCATGAAGTATTGAGAACAGGATTTGAGAAATCTCCCATGTTCTCCGGCCGCATTAAAGGACTAGGCCCAAGATATTGTCCATCTGTAGAAGATAAGATCAATCGTTTTGCCGATAAAGATCGTCACCAGATTTTCGTGGAGCCCGAGGGGTGGGATACGGTCGAAGTTTATGTCAATGGTTTCTCTACCTCGTTACCTGAAGATGTTCAATATGCTGCGCTTAAAAAAATTCCTGGATTTGAAAATGTCAAAATGTTCAGACCGGGTTATGCAATCGAGTATGACTATTTTCCACCGACTCAATTAAAGTCAACCCTTGAGACGCACAGAATAAAAAACCTCTTCTTTGCCGGACAGATCAACGGAACAACCGGATATGAAGAAGCAGCCTGTCAAGGATTGATGGCTGGTATCAATGCACATAGAAATGTTAAGGCTCTAGAACCTTTTGTTCTTAAAAGATCCGAAGCATATATCGGTGTTTTGATCGACGATCTTATTAATAAAGGTACAGAAGAACCGTACAGGATGTTTACATCACGTGCTGAATACAGAACATTACTTCGCCAGGATAATGCAGATATTCGTCTTACCGAAAAAGGTTTCGAAATAGGCCTGGCGGATCAACAGCGTCTTGATAATGTTTGTAGAAAAGTTCAGCAAGTAGAAGAGATTATTACTGAGTTCAACGGACACAAACTGTATCCAGAAGAAATCAACGAAACCCTGGAAGACTTAGGATCTGCGCCTATCCGTGAAAAAACTTCAGTGACGCAATTACTTAAGCGTCCCCAGATTTCGATTGACAAAATTTCTGACGCAAGTCCAGTCATATCCTCAATTCTGGAGAAGTATGGAGAAGACACAATCAAACAGGCCGAGATCCATGTGAAATATGACAGCTATATTGAAAAAGAAAAGTTGCTCGTAGAGAAAATGAACCGTCTCGAGGACCTGAACATTATAGAAAACTTCAACTATGATGTTGTGACTTCTCTCTCTTTTGAAGGACGAGAAAAACTAAAAAGGACGAGGCCTTCAACAATCGGTCAGGCATCAAGAATTAGTGGTGTCAGTCCATCGGATATTTCGGTGCTCATGTTATTTATAGGAAGATAAATGTCTTTAGAAACTTTAAGTCAGTGTCCGGTTTGCAACAGTACCAGCTTCAGCAATTATCTGAATGTTGATGACTATACTGTTTCCAAGAAGGAATTTACAATCCAGCAATGTAACGCATGTTACTTCCTGTTCACAAATCCACGTCCGGATATTAATTCCATTGGGGCTTATTATCAATCCGAAGAATATATTTCACATCACGACGATTCACAGGGTCTGATGAGCAAGGTGTATACTTCAGTTCGGAATTATACCATCGGAAAGAAGATTGAATTGATTCAAAACCTCTTTTCCAAGAAAGGAAAGCTTCTGGACATTGGATGCGGTACAGGCAATTTCCTTCAGGCCGTAAAGCAGGCAGGATGGGATACATTTGGTACAGAACCAGATAATGAAGCGAGGAAAATAGCGTCAAAACGAGCTGGATTAAACATTTTTGAATCTATCGATTCGCATGAGCTAGAAAGGGAAAAGTTTGATATAATTTCGCTCTGGCATGTACTCGAACACGTCCATTTATTAAATGAAACGGTTGACTGGCTTACAAAACACTTGACTGAAGATGGGAAAATTATTATAGCAGTCCCCAATCCGCAGTCAGCCGATGCTGTTAAATATAGCCGCTTCTGGGCTGCTTATGATGTACCAAGACACCTTTACCACTTTACGAAAGCCTCTATGGCATCGCTGGTAAAAAAGCATGGATTAATGATCGATACGATTCATCCCATGTGGTTTGATTCCTTTTACGTCAGCATGCTAAGTACAAAATACAAGGGTAAAAAGATAAATATTTTTGATAGTATAAAGACAGGTTTGACATCCAATTTAAAAGGCAATTCTAGCTCTCCTGAGAGTCTTAATACGTCAAGCTTAATCTATGTTATCTCCAAAATTTAATTGACCGTAAAACCTATAAAAACCCTCAATACATTGTCAGGTATTGAGGGTTTTTGTTTAAAATTTTAAACTATGTTCAAGAAGTATTTTTTGCCGATCGCTTGCCTCCTTTTACTCGCAAAATGTGCTCAGCAGGTAGCACCAACGGGTGGTAAAAAGGATATAATTCCACCGAATTTAATCGAAAGCGATCCGCCAAACCGTACGTTGAATTTTACAGGAAATAAGATATCTCTATTCTTCGACGAGTATGTCGTTATAGATAATATCACACAAAAACTAATTATTACTCCAGAGGCAGATAATCCCTATAGCTTCAAGCAAAAGGGTACCTCCGTCGAACTGAATTTCAAGAAAAAATTTGAGGATAGTACCACATACACCTTGAATTTTGGCGATGCCATCAAGGATTATGCTGAGAAAAATCCTGCTAAAAATCTTAAGTTGGTTTTTAGCACAGGGAGCTCTTTAGACTCAGGCAGGGTATATGGAACCGTGAAGGATTTACGTTCCAATAAACCACTTTTTGATGCACTTGTAGGGCTGTATCCAATTAGTGATACACTAAATATAGTCAAACAAAAACCCTTCTATTTCTCAAGGACGGATAGCAGCGGTCATTTCAGTATTGAAAATGCTCAAATAAAAGACTACAAATTATTTGCTATTGATGACAAAAACCGAAATCTCCTTTACAATGCGAAAGATGAACGAATAGGTTTTTTACCCAAACCTATCAATGCCGGCTCTGACTCATTGACATATGACGTCTCACTATTTTTATCAGATAATACACCTTTCAGGGTTCAGAGAACCATCCCAAAAGTTAATAACTATACAGTTGTTTTTAATAAAGGAATAGAAAAAGTTGATGTGAATTTTATGAATAAAGACACGCTGCCTTACGTAGTTGAAAATAATCAGCAGCTCAAATTTTTCAATATCCAACCACATCCTGATACGACATATATTCGAATGACTGTGACGGACTCACTCGGAACGTCAGCGGAGGATACCATAAAGGTTTCATTTCTTCAGCAACGTGGCAAGGATAGACAGAAAGATCCTTTTACTATGACTTCAATACCAGCGCAAAATAAACCGCTCTCCAAGGTCTTTGATTACGAACTTCAGCTAAGCAAACCAGTAAGTTTCATTGATGACAAAAGTATCCAGCTAATCAGCGACAGCTTGACCAAAGAGCCCTTGAGCAATTTCAGATGGAGCTGGAACAAATACCACAATCAGATAAAAATCAGTGCAAAATCATCAGCTAAGGACAGCATCAAATGGGATATACCAAAGGGAAGTCTAATTAGTATTGAAGGCGATACGCTTGCCAAACTGCTTATTAAACACAAAGTCTTAAATGAAGAAGATTATGGTTTGTTAAGAGGATCGGTAAATGGCGCAGACACAACACACTTTATTGTTGAATTGGTAGACCAGGAATATAAAATTCTTCAGTCACTTTACACAACACCCTTCACATTTCGAAATATTCCTCAAGGAAATTATTTTCTAAGACTCATTATTGACACAAATAATAACAGGAGATGGGACACAGGCTTGCCTAGCGAAAACCGCCAACCAGAAAAAATCTATTATTTCCCGGATAAGCTTCTTATCAAAGCAAATTTTGAGATTAATGATACCAATTTTGACTTGTCAACACTCGCGAAGTGAAAAATTCTTATACACTTAGTGTGGATAACTATGTGAATAACTCGAAAAATCTGTGGGTAAATACCTAAATTTTGTTAACAATTATGTGGATAACCCCATATTGCTGTGGATAAAAATCAAGTTTTGACTCTAAAGTGCATAATCCACATCTAAAATGAAGTTAACACTACGTTAATACACTTTAGTAAATGTGCATAACTTTTAAGAGGGTATAAGTGGAGTTACCAACATCAGGATGTCTATAAATAATTTCCTACCTTGTGGCTCAACTACTTAATTGTGGACAAATTTAAAAACTCCAGTGGATAAACCCTAACAGTTATCCACAATTTGTGGATAACTGTGTTAATCTATAGTGGAAAAGATAGTTGTAGACATATCCACAGTGCTAGAGAATGATAATAACTAAAAAAGAAATTTTTTTTATCTATTATGAAAAAGGGTTTTAGTTGTTTATTGATCTATATATTTCTTTCCGGGGCCGGGTCGGCGGCCTGGGCGCAAAGCGAAAAAGAAATGGCAGAAGAGTACTTCAAAAAGGATGATTGTCCGAAAGCGCTGACCTATTACACCGCACTACTGAAAACGGGATATGAAAAAGCCTATCTGAAGAACTACACCAGCTGCATTGTAAAAACGAAAAACTGGACAGAGGGTGAGCAGTTCTTCAAAAAGCAAATTAAGAACGATGCTTTCAATTCAGCATGGTACTATATGTCCTGGGCGACTATGCTGAATGGGCAGGGAAAGGCGCAGGAAGCAGAGAAAAAGAATGAACAAGCTTTGAGTGCTTCTGGCTTAAGGATTGATCTGAAGCGAGATATGGCCGAAGAATTTCGCTCTACGGGCCAACCTGAATGGGCAAAGAATGCGCTCATGAATGGCCGTGAAATATCCAAGCGTAATGACTTGTTTCAATTAGAACTGGCCAGTGTGTATCGGGATTTAAATGATCCTGAAAAAATGATCGATGAGCTGCTTTCTTATGGAACGCGATATCAGAATATCGAGGTAGTTCAAAATATGCTTCAGGATTTTACCAAAGATGAAAAAGAGCAGGTACTTTTAGAGAAAGTTCTTTACGACAAGATTCAAAAGTTTCCGAACGAAGGGTTTTATAACGAGCTTTTGATCTGGTATCAGATTCAGAAGAAGGATTTTTACAAAGCCTTTATTCAAGAAAGAGCCTTGGATAAAAGATTCAAGCATAATGGAACTCGTCTGTATAATCTGGCAATGCTTGCTTTGCAAAATGAAGATTATGTAAATGCGGGAGCAATCTTTGATCACCTGGTTAAGGAATACCCAAAAGGTCAGTTATATCCGGTTGCTCGAAGAATGGCTATTTTTTCCAGAGAGGAACAGGTAAAAAATACATATCCCGTACGCAGGGAAGAAGTTCAGAAATTGCTGGGCCAATATAAGCAGCTTGTAGATGAATTAGGTATAAATGCAAGAACGGTCGAGGCATTGCGAAATATGGCAACGCTTAACGCTTTCTATCTGGACGATTTCAAAAAAGCAATTGAGATTATGCAGATGGCCATAGAAGGTGGGAAGCAGGAAAAGATGTTTGTCGATAAATGCAAACTGGATTTAGGTGATATCTATCTTCTGCAAGGTGAACCCTGGGAGGCTTCCTTATTATATTCACAGGTAGAAAAATCTCAAAAGGACGATTTGCTGGGTTATGAAGCTAAACTACGGAATGCAAAACTTCATTATTATAAAGGGGATTTTGCACTGGCCAAAGAAGTTCTTGATATTTTAAAGAAAGCAACTTCACGCGAAATTGCCAATGATGCAAATGAACTTGGGCTGCTGATCATGGATAACACCGGACTGGATAGTACGGAAACAGCTATGAAAGAATACTCTGCCATTGAGCTTCTATTATTTCAGAATAAAAAATATGAAGCGATCGACACGTTAAAACGTCTTTATGAAAAATATCAAAACCATAGTTTGTCTGATGAAATTCTTTGGTTAACTGCCAAAACCTATATGAAGCTTGACAGTAATCAGCAGGCGATGACGGCTCTGAAATTATTATATTCAAAATACAGTATTGATATTTTGGGAGACGATGCATTGTTTGCTATGGCAAAACTTGATCAGGAAAAATTGAACGATAAAGATGAGGCGATGAAATTGTATCAGGAGTTAATGGAAAAATATCCGGGAAGTATATATGTCGCCGAATCGAGAAAACGATTTCGGTTGTTGAGGGGTGATGTAGTAAATTAGAAAATTGATAAAAAAAAGGAAGAGCGAGGAAATTTTTTCCTCGCTCTTCCTTTTTAGATTTAAATATTCACGTCCCAACAATAAGGTTGAAGCGTTTATCAAAATCTCAGGCTTCAGGATTTAATTGTTTATTATGATAACTTGCTCAACAAGAATGATTTGAATTCTAAATATGAAGGTTTCATTTTGATTGACGTTTTTTCAATTGAAAGCAGCAATTTCAATCTTTCAGGAATTTCTATCTGTTTCTCCAAAGTTTCTTCAACAAGATCAATAAATTTGGCAGGATGTGCAGTCGACAGGAAAACGCCGGTAAAATCTCCCTCCGAATTTTTTCTATATTCTTCCAATCCCCGATATGCAATTGCCGTGTGCGGGCAAAGGACATAATCGGTATTTCTGAAAACTTCACGCATCGATTCTTGCGTTTGTTCGTCGTTGAAAAAATACCCTGCAATTTTCTCTTTGACTAATTTCCAGTCATCACCGAAAAATCTGGTCATTCTTACAAAGTTGCTCGGGTTACCTACATCCATAGCGTTAGAAATGGTTTCAATGGATGGGTGAGGTTCAAAGGTGCCTTCTTCTAAATATCTTGGTACCGAATTATTGAGATTTGTTGACGCGATGAATCGTTCTACTGGTAAACCCATTCGGTAGGCAAGGAGTCCTGCACTTAAATTTCCAAAGTTTCCGCTGGGCACTGAAAAAACCAGGGGTTTACCAAGTTTTTTTAATCGAGCATAAGCAGCAAAAAAATAAAAGGATTGAGGAATCAGACGAGCAATATTGATCGAGTTGGCTGAGGCAAGATTAAATTTTTCCGTTAATTCTGAATCTAAAAATGCTTCTTTCACCAGTTTTTGGCAGTCATCAAAGGTTCCGTCAATTTCCAAAGCCGTAACATTATTGCCTAGCGTCGTAAGTTGTTTTTCCTGGATCTCACTTACTTTTCCGCTAGGATACAGTATAGTAACTGAAATGCCGGGTACTTTAAAAAAGCCTTGAGCTACAGCGCCGCCGGTATCTCCGGAAGTGGCTACAAGAATTTGAATTTTCTTTTGAGATTTTACTAAAAAATAAGACATCAGTGCGGCCATAAAACGCGCTCCAAAATCTTTAAATGCCATCGAAGGGCCATGAAATAACTCTAAAACGTAGTCATTAGGAGTTATCTTTAATACAGGAGCATCAAAGTCGTAAGCAGTTTCGATTAATTTTTCAATGTCTTCACGAGGTATATCATCACCCAAGAGAGTATTTGTGATCTCTACCGCGATCTCTTTGAATGACTTATTTTCGATCGTATCCAAAAATTTCGCAGGAATTTTTGGAATACTTTCCGGCATGTAAAGACCGTTGTCTGAAGGCAAACTTCTAAATACAGCTTCTTCAAGCGATGCTTTCAAAGAAGCATTTTTAGTACTATAAAATATCATTATATAAAAAATAAGGTCGCACTGAAAAAGTACAAATTTAATTAAATTACCTGCGTATCAGATATTTTGAAAGTGTAATTTTAAGAAAAGTATATAACTTGCCTTGTTAAAACAAGTATTATTTAAACAACTTATTTTACTTAGATTTTTTTGTTTTTGAACCCGGACCAGAAAAAAAAGATTATTATAAATATATATTACTTACAATTTTTTCGCTTTCTACTTAGGAAGAAAAATTTAATATAATCGATTCATTTTCAAATTAATATAATAGATGTCACAAGGAATTTTCAATGTTCCGGCTCTAAGAAATGAGCCCGTAAAAAGTTACGCTCCGGGCAGTCCGGAAAGAAAGGAATTAAAAAAGGCGCTTGAAGAGGCAAGGTCAAAAGAAGTCGAGATTCCTCAGTATATAGGAAGTGAAGAGGTATTTTCTCAGAATAAAAAAAGAATTTCGCCGCCACATGACCACAAGCATACTCTCGGATATTTCCACGAAGGGACTGCGGATGATGTGAAGAAGGCGGTTGATTCTTCTTTGGAAGCACGTAAAAGATGGGCAGTTATGCACTGGGAACAACGTGCAGCGATCTTCTTAAAAGCAGCGGACTTAATTGCAGGCCCATACCGGGCCGAATTAAATGCAGCAACGATGTTGGGACAGTCAAAGAACGCTTACCAGGCAGAAATAGATTCTGCTTGTGAGATCATAGATTTTCTACGCTTAAACGTAAATTTTCTAACGGATATCTACAAGCAACAACCCGTTTCTTCAGATGGAGTTTGGAATCGTATGGAGTATCGGCCTTTGGAAGGATTTATTTTTGCAATTACACCTTTCAATTTTACAGCCATAGCAGGAAATCTTCCTGCTGCTCCTGCATTAATGGGAAATGTTGTGGTTTGGAAACCTGCATTTACTCAGGTTTATGCAGCGAATGTCATCATGAAAGTTTTTAAAGCTGCAGGGCTTCCGGATGGTGTAATCAATATGGTTTTGGCGGATGGACCTGTGGCAGGTGATATTATATTCAAACATCCGGATTTTGCAGGAATCCATTTCACGGGAAGTACAAAGGTATTTCAAACGATTTGGAAGGAGATTGGTGAGAATATAGGTAGTTATAAGACATTCCCTCGTATTGTTGGCGAAACGGGCGGAAAGGACTTTGTCTTGGCGCATAAGTCAGCGAACGCGAAAGCTCTGGCAACTGGGTTAATCCGCGGTGCATTCGAGTATCAGGGACAAAAGTGTTCAGCTGCTTCCCGCGCTTACATTCCTTCTAATTTGTGGGAGGAGGTAAAAGGATATATGCTTGACGACTTGGCTGAAATTAAAATGGGTGGAGTTGAAGATTTTGGGAATTTCGTAAATGCAGTAATTGACGAGAAGTCTTTCGACAAAATTGCTTCTTATATAGAGGGAGTAAAAAATAATCCAGGAGACGCCGAAATTGTTGCTGGCGGAAGCATTGATAAGAGTGAAGGATACTTTGTTCAACCAACCATTATAAAGGCTTCAAAACCGGATTATATCACAATGTGTGATGAAATATTCGGTCCTGTGCTGACGGTCTATATTTATGATGCGGAAAAGTTCGAAGAGATTATACCGATTGTCGATTCAACATCGCCTTACGCTTTGACGGGTGCTGTGTTTGCACAAGATCGTTATGCAATTCAATACGCGACTGAACATTTGGTTAATGCCGCGGGTAATTTTTATATTAATGATAAGCCTACAGGAGCAGTAGTAGGACAGCAGCCCTTCGGTGGAGCGCGTGCTTCTGGAACAAATGATAAGGCTGGCTCCGTTTTAAATTTGCTACGCTGGGTATCTCCCCGTGTGATTAAAGAGACCTTGGTTTCGCCAGAAGACTATAAATATCCGTTTCTTTTGACCGAATAATTAGATAATTTTTTTGAATAGTTTTAATTATTAAAGAACTTTCAAAAAAAAAGAAATATTTCTTGCTTGGGATTTGCACCCACAAAAAGTTTTTCTACCTTTGCAATCCCAATCGCAGACAGCGGAAACGAAAAGAGAAAGTGAAAGTTTGATTGGTACTGTTCTTTGACATGATGAGATAAACTAAAAGAGTAAGAAAAACTCGTTTAAGAAGATAACGTGGGATTTTCGGATCACCACAAACAAAAATTTACAATGGAGAGTTTGATCCTGGCTCAGGATGAACGCTAGCGGCAGGCTTAATACATGCAAGGCGAGGGGGCAGCAAT